>Ga0214923_10003667_pt1 | contig 19122 bp, 15 predicted proteins | sample LL1510_MetaG_FD_177993 | JGI IMG/M metagenome (GOLD analysis project Ga0214923, IMG submission 177993) | Freshwater microbial communities from Lake Lanier, Atlanta, Georgia, United States - LL-1510 | ecosystem: Environmental > Aquatic > Freshwater > Lake | place: USA: Georgia | collected...
ATTGCATGTAATTGAGAATTCCCAACCACAATATTACATCATTTGAACCTCTACTCTTTACCCCATCGATGCAATAATGAGCATCTCTACTATCTTGACAGTGGATCAATCGCCCATTGATGCTGGAAAAAATTGATGTGGTTTCAGCACCCATCATCGAAGCATCTTCATAGTTTGTTTGTTTTGCCTGAAAAAAAAAGTAAAGAATTAAATAAGCTAATGATCCACTAATTAACATAGCCAATATTGTTAATTTTGGATTTTTTTCTAACATATCGATGTTATCTTTAATTCAAATAAAGTTATTGGTCTTACTTAAACTCATTTTGATTGGTTTGTAAATTTTTTAAATATTTCTAAAGAGGAATATATTTGTGTAACAAGCCATAACCTAATTTAACTCAAGATAAATATAGCTATAAATTATTGGCTTTTAAATTTTTCAAATATAAACATAATAATTTATGTACATAATCTAATTAATAAACTCAATTATTTTTTTAAAATATCTTAATGCTAACCTTTGATAGCTTGTTTTAATTCCATTAATTTGACATGACCGATATATTTCTTGATTAATAATTAACATACTTCTTAGGCCAGCAGTACTTACCCCTCCATACTCCATTTTTACAATAGTCTGTGGAATATAGAAATATTTTACAGTCCCGTCAAAAAAAATTCGGGCAATAAAATCAAAGTCGCCGGCTATTTTATAACTTGTATTGTAAAGTCCATTATTTTCATAAATTATTTTTTTTAAAAACAACGAAGGGTGAGCAGGAATTATTCCATTTTTAATCAAATTAGGTTTAAATTTATCTGATTTATAGGTTCGAATAATTTTATTTATATTTTTAGGCGAAAAGTATTCAACATTTCCATAAACGGCATCCAGGGAATTACTTTTAAATTTCTCTACTATAAGCTCTACAATCTTCTCATTCGCAAAAATGTCACCGGCGCTAATTATTCCAACAATTTCTCCTGTGGTCTGACTTACTCCCTTATTCATAGCATCATAAATTCCAATATCTGCCTCAGATATGACTACACTAATTTGATGACCATAATTTTTAATAATATTAAGCGTCTGGTCGCTAGAAAGCCCATCTATAATTATGTATTCGATATTTTTATAAGACTGTTTTAAAACACTTTCAATTGTTCTTTGAATAGTTGTCTCTGCATTTTTTACTACCGTGACAATTGATACCTTAATCATACTTTATGTCTATCTGATATATTTCTTTTATGAGATCGGGAATTGATTTATTTTTTTCACATGAGAGGCGTTCAATTTCAGAAACTTTTAAATCAACTAAATATCTATACCAAAAACCTTGTAGAAAATGAAATTGAAACCCGACTACTCCATCAAGAAAGCCTAGGCACAAAAAATAACGATAAATAAAATATAGAAATGCTCTCAGCCCGAATGGCATATAAGAATAAATATTTTCTTTGATCCATCTCTTAACGCCAACTAACTCTAAAGTCGCTGGCTTTGGGGCGGTTTTATTATTTAGCTTGTATTTTAATTTTAAAAGCTCAATGGCTTCTTTACTTGCGTATTGATTATGCTTATCAATCCACCAGTTAAGAGGCTTCAGATTATTATCTATCAATTGCCCCGCTAATTTGACAACCTTACCCTGAACCCTTATGTGCTCATCCATCCAACGAGTTTCAGATTTACCATATCCATATCTAAATAACCTTAATATTTTGACGTCATGCCAACCACCAAAGCGAATCTTTTTACCCTGAAAAATGATCCCGCGACATACATTTACTCCAGAAACCTGCGCTGCAAGAGTAGGTAAATTGTTTCTGATTGAGTGAGCAAGTTCTGGACTCACAATTTCATCTGCATCCACACGCAAAACCCAAGTTGTATTTTTTGGTAGCTGTGTTAGTGCCCAATTGAACTGAATACCATGATTTATCCAATGATGCGATAAGACACTGACGCCCATTTGCTCGGCAATCAATACTGTCGCATCAGTGGAATGGCTATCTACCACTAAGATATTATCAACGGCTGACTGCAATGCTTGAATACACCGTGCAATATGAATTTCTTCATTATAAGTTAACACTACTGCCACGGTAAGCATCCCACTCATTTATCGAACTACCCCTTCCGTAAGATATATCTTCCCAAACATAAAGCATCCATGTCAGTCCGTCTAAAACAATCATAGGCTTGTTGCGGTGTATCAACAACAGGTTCGTTCTCATTAAAACTAGTATTGAGCACCATACCAATTCCGGTTTTATCTTTAAAGGCACTGATAAGTTTATGAAATAATGGGTTAGACTCCTTGTCAACCGTCTGAACTCGACCCGTTCCATCCACATGGGTCACCGCAGGTAATTTAGAGCGCCACTCTTCTCGAATTTTTACTACATGCATCATAAATGGACTGTCTACATTTTGTTCAAAAAAGATATTCATATCCTCCTTCAAAACACTTGGTGCAAATGGTCTAAAGGATTCTCGACGTTTAATTTTTATGTTGATTGTATCTTTCATTGTTGGGATTCCAGGATGAGCCAAAATCGAACGATTTCCTAGAGATCTTGGACCCCACTCACTGCGCCCCTGATACCACCCCACCACTAGCCCTGCAGATATCAATTGAGATGCCTCTTCAGATAACTGCTTTTCAGAGCTGCATATTGTGAGCTGATAAGGACTAAATCTTGCTACGGATAAAAGCTCGCTATCAGGGTATTCCGGACCCCAGAAGGAATGCTTCATAGAGAAACGTTCAGCGTTACCAAGAACATGATGCCATACGTAAAATGCTGCGCCTATACATGTGCCATCATCAGATGAGGCTGATTGTAAATATTGCTTCTTAAATGGTGTCTCGCGCAATATACGTGCATTAGTTACGCCATTTAAAGCACATCCACCTGCCATTGCTAATTGATCACTCTCGACAATCTCATGTAAACGATTTAAACATGCAATAGAAATTTCCTCGAATCGAATCTGGGTTGATTTAGCAATATCCATCTCGCGCTGCGTAATTGGAGCCCCCTTTATCCTGGGTTTGCCCAGCAAACTTTGCATCTTTGAAGAATAGAACTTATCCACCAGTATTTGACCATGGGAATCTAATTGACCACTTTTTCCACCATCATGCATGCTGAAATACCTTTTATTCAATTTGAACCAGCCAATACGATCTGCAGTAATTAATTCTTGCATTTGTAATCGATAGCGGTCATCGCCATATGGGGCTAGGCCCATTACCTTATATTCTTCACCAAATTGTTCAAATCCAATAAATTGGCATAAAGCCGTATAAAAAAATCCCAGGCTATTTGGCAGCATTACCCTATCCAAAATTTCAATTTTTGATCCGTTACATTTGGCAGCCATCATGCTTACAAAATCGCCCGACCCATCGTATGAAAATCCTGCTGTCAAACTCTCAAATGGAGATGGGTAATAGGCGCTAGCAATATGTGCTAAATGGTGCTCTACCTCAATTATTTTATATGTGGCTAAATTTGGGTCTTCGTCACAGACTGCAGCAAGATTTCCAAGAAGGTTATCAGTGGTCTTTATCCTCTTTAAATGCTCTAAAACTGCTGAAGAAGATCGCAGAGGATGACTTACTACATATTTAATTTTGGCAAATCGATTGGCATGGGTATCACGCGCTATAGCTACATGCGTAACATCCCTAAGGCGAATTCCGGAGTTGCTTAACAAATAATTGATTGCTCGCACTGGAAAAGCTGAATCATGCTTAATTCTAGATCCCAATCGCTCCTCTGCCACAGCCCCAGTTAACTTTCCATCAATTACTAAGCAGGCAGCCGAATCTGCATGAAATGCATTAATCCCTAAAATAACAGACATATTTAATCAGTATATTTATTTTTAACGACTTCTATTTTATAGGGATTTATAAAACAGTTGGTACTGTGGAACAATTTTCGACCAAGCAAATGAATTAGCAAGAGATCTCGCTTTAACTCCCATTAATGATAGAGCGCTATCATCCAAACTAAGCGCATGCCTTAACGTATTTACTAAAGAATTTAGGTTGGCCTCTACGCACCACCCACAGCCATCGCGCTCAAGATTTATCCAAGGAGTATTAAGTGTCGTAATGACTGGAATTCCATATGAAAGTGCTTCAGCAACAACTAACCCAAAGTTTTCACTATAAGATGGCAAGATAAACATATGTGATGTCGAGAACAAGTGAGGCTTTTGGGTCTCGGAAATAGGTCCTAAGAAAATGACACTCTCATTGAGGCCATATTTCTCAACCATCATCTTTACTTCGAATAAGTAGCCATCTTCATCTGGACCTGCAATCGTTAAGTTCCAGCCACTAGGCTGTAATTGACTCCAGGCTTCAATTAAGATATCTAAACCTTTCACTGGATGAACTCGAGATAAAAACAGTAAACTCCTATTTTGAGACTTGGAGGTATTCATGGTATTAAGGGACATCGAATCTGGAAATTTAATACCATTTGCAATTACGTAAATATTTGAATGCCGCACAACCTCATAAACATCATTTTTTTCAATACTAGATGTTGTTAGTAAGCCATTTGCCAGGTCAAATATTTTTTTTTGATAAAGTTTCAAAGCAATTTTTTTTCTGAGCGGCCGATGCCTTAACGCCCACCTTGATAACATGCCATGAGTACTAATAACAAAATAACATTGATAATATTTGGCGATTATTGATGAGAGAATATTAGAAATATTCCATATTCCATGATCATGCACGATGATATTATCTGCACCCTTGTGCAAATAGATTATTTTTTTTAATGTGCGAATAAATAAATAAACTTTAGCCAGCTTACTCGAGTTTGTATTGGCCGATAAAACTACGGAGGGATTGGAAAATCTCTGGAGGATCTGAGGCTCAACCTCCTCATAAATAACCACAGAAAATCTAACACCCTGTATGTGAAGCTCATTCGCTAACCCGACTATAACATTCGTAACACCACTATCTTTTCTTAAAGAATGGGAGGTAATAATGATGTACATCATCTACGGAAATAAAGTAGGCCTCGGCCCATGATCCAAAATATGTCTCATTATTTCTACAAAGTACTTAGCACCAACTTCTGAGCTTAATAAGCCTTGAGCTTTTATTTTGCGCTCCAATCTGTGAGATTGATCAAATAAGCCTTTCAATCGCATCTGATCTATTTGTCTAGCAATTGTGACCGGATCATTTTTAAGAATCACCTCCCCCATAAGTGGATCTTTCAAAAGAAAGCTTGCTCCTACATTTGAGCTGGCTATTACTGGTGTGCCAACCATCAATGCCTCACTAACCACTGCACCCCAGCCATCCTTATCAATAGACGGAAGAATTAATAGATCTAGAGTACGCATGAAAGTACTAATTTCTTTATTTGGTATAACTCCTTTAAAGGAAACATTATCATTATGCAGAAGTCGTTTTTTCAATTCACTTAACATGCTACCTTGACCCACCACAGTAAACCTTACTGAAGATTCAATGAATTTAATAATTTCCGGCAACAACATTACACCCTTGGGGCGAATGATCCTACCAACATAACCAATAGAAATGGTGTCGCGCACCCCATTAGAATGCTCCAAATCCATAAATTTGGGGGGCGGAAGAAAATATGCAAATTTAAAAATCTTAGAAGATGAATACCCAACCGATTTAAACCAATTATAACCAAGATCTCCTATTCCTAAAATAAAACTGGCATTTTTTTTAAACCAAAATTCTTCAATCAAAGATTGCGATTTTCTTAAGATTCCATTGATACCAGTATATCCTCGAGTCTCTGCATAAATTCCAAAAAAGGCATTGCTACTTTTAAGTTGACGAATTACATATTTCATGAAAGGAATATGGCGAATGCTAGTTATTATATGGATAGTATTTAATTCAGCAGCGAAAATCTCGTCAATATCCTTTATGCTTGGATTAATCACATAGTTCACGGCAAGGCTTTCACAATCTAAAGACCAACCCAACTGTGAACGATCTTCTAAAATACCTTCCTGTGTGCAACACATTACATGAACATTGGGAAGTAAAGTCCCAATTTCATTTATTAAAAATGCGGTGTGCGGGGATTGGCAAGATTCCCAAAGAATAATTCTTTGGGCTTCAGCTAATCTGAACTTGTTAGAAATTTGCAAAGTTTATTACCAACTCTATTAAAGCTCATATTGTCCATCAACTTTTCTTGACTACGTTGGATTTTAGCAATGTAATGATTTGGATTTAAGGAAATTTTACGCAGTAAGTTCGCTAATTCTTCCGCTGAGTTTCCATACAAATAACAAGCATCATCACCCAATAATGACTGAATCTCGTCTAAATCAGTAGTAACTAATAGTAAGCCAGATCCAATATATTCAGTTACCTTAGAAGGGAAGGTGGTCTTTGAGAATTCTGAATACTTATTACGAAGATTAAGCCCTATGTGGGTCTTTTTTAAAACTTCACGATAGCACTCAGGATTTAAATCACTATAAACATTAACGGTTGCATTTATACATTTATTTAATACTTCAAATTGACATTTATCAAAATTATAGCCAGTAATGAAGAAATTTAATTTTCCCTTTAAATCTGAATCATGATCAAGTATTTTTACAGCTTCTATAAATATATCGTATCCAGTATCAGCATTAAATGTACCTCCGAACAATACATTGATAGGATAATGACTCCAGTCCTTACTATCTTGATTTAAAAAATCCAAAGGAGCGCCATAGATTGGGAAAAAATTATCAAAAGATAACGATTGCGCAATTGATTTAGATGCGCATATATATTTTTTTTGAGCAAATAATAAAAGAACCGGGAAAATAAGTCGATTAATAATTGATGACAGAGTTTTATCTAGCGCCCTTGGGGCATCTTCGATATCTATAATTACTGGCTCTTTAAATATATAAAGCCAGATAGAGCCCAAAAGATATTCGGGATAATAATTATATAAAATAACAACGTCTCTTTTTGCAAAGAAAAAAATGGCTAAATAGAGAAAATATCCCGCATTCAATATCCTTCTCATGAGCCTAAATCGTGTTGATGGTCCAAATAAAACAGGGATATCGTTTTGATGTAGAGAAATCGGAGGTCTAATGATGTGGGTATCTTGCTTAAACCCGGGAAAAGCAACTATACCAACCTCTCTTGATACGCTGTGAATTGATCGTGCGATTGCAAGGACTTTATTTGAAGCTGCAGATATAAGTAAATTTAAATTAAATCGATCCGCATAGCATTGGAGATTAATCGGCGAAATAATATAAATCATCTGCAGATACAAACCATCAGAACTTTAAAAGTTTTAGTCATGAATCGCATGACTAAAATGGTTCGCACATAAGTATTGAATTAAATTAGGATTAAAGTACATTTGCACTTGAGTGCGATAACGATAAGGATCTTTTATAAACTCAAGCTGATTAACAGCATTTTCTTCGATTGCCCTACCATACACATTAAATATTTGGTGAAGTCTTACCCCCTCTCTACTGCCCACCTCGTTATAAATAACTACTTTACTCTGCGTGCCACCATCATCAGAGGCGTGCAGTAAAAGACAATCAAAAATCAAGATATCCCCCTCTTCAAGGGGGACTCTCATACATTTTTTAAAAAGCTCATAACGAGCAAAAAAATTAACGAGCCTTAATGCAATCTTTCCTATTTCACTACCAAAAAACCACCAAGGTATTCTAAAAATCAGATGGCTAAATGGAATAGCCAACACATTATCACGCGTCTTATAAGACTGGCCATACACACCAATCTTAGCTAAGTTATTTAACTTTTTAACAAATTGATGGCCTCTGAACCAATCATAGTCTGAATCAATATGAAATACTGGCTGCTTCATTTTTTTTGAAGTATTTACGCCATGGTGATTAAATTGCACAACAAATCCATTTGTATACTTAAAATCACTACCAAATATTTCCTCCAAGACCTCATTGCAATCAAAACAATCTTGATAACCAAGCTTAAGGAAGTCTTCGCCATAAATAAATGTTTTTTTAAACTGCGCCTCTTGGCGCACAGTATTAAAATCTACAAGATTTTTATTGCTGGCTTTAACAACTAAATAACCGAATAGGGAGAAAAAAAGCTTATTTTTCATTATTTGATTTTTTGATACAAAGGGAAGCAAAAGTATAAGAGGTATTGTTGTAATTAAAGTTATTTAATGCCCGAGCCCAATCGGATTCAATCTTCATATCTGGATCGCCAAATATCTCAAGCAGTTCGCGTAGTTGGTGGGCATTATAAAAACGGACATGTGTTGGCGGCATATAAGTATCTTCGCCACCCCTAAAGTCGACGGTGTTAACCATATACCCCCCGGGCCTCAATAAATTCATAGCCCCATCAATAAAACTTCTGTCATCAGGAACATGCTCCAATACTGAAACGCTAAAACAAACATCAAAACTTCCTAATTGATTTGAATTTCTTTGCAAATACTCTTCGACTGTATAGTTTATATTTGGGTCTATATCAAATACTAAGTATCCCTTTTTCTTCAGATACTCAGAAAGAATGTCCCCATAAGCGCCTAGGCACGCAATCTTAGCCATAGCTGTGACCTTATTATTATTCATGATGTGATTTGCTACATACGCATGCTGCACTAATGAAACCGGCACCTTATTTTTAACAGAAACATTACAGGTCTTTTTGATATCCTCAATTATGCTAGAGAGAACGATGCCATCTTTTTCATGATCGAGTATTGAGTTATCTGGAAAATCAATAAGTTTTGGCATAGTATTATCGCCATCCTTAATTCGTATAATATTTTCTAAGTGATTGTAATTACCTCTAAGGAACCTGTTCCTAATTATATTTTTAGTATAGTCTTTGATATTTCTCGAAAACTTTTTTGCATTATATTTATTTTGAACGGCATATATTAGCGCAGCTTTAATGTCATATATAAAACCTGAGTCCGTCCAGTCTGCTCGAATTTGCGCCTGAGAAATCAAATTTTTCTTAAATGAGTCCTCTAAATTATTTTGGATATCAAGACTTTCAAAATTGAAATATAGTGGGCTTATATTTGTTAAATTTCTAAACATTGCACATTTACTTACAAAAAATGGTCGGTTAGCAGCAAGGGCATACTCAGTTATACCCGATATTTGATTATGACCACCTCTATTCTCTCGATAATTAAAGATATTGACATCATTTGACTCTAGGAACCTGACTAATTCATTTTTATCTTTAAAGTCCGTAGAGATATTTAGTGTGCAACTTGTATTTCTTAGCATTTGCTTACAAGCATGAATGATAGATTTCTGAATAAGCCCCTCAGAATCCATATAGTCACTTTTTGGCATATGAAAATTAAATTCTACATTTCCTCTTTGACTACTAAACTTCTCAATAATTTCTTCAAAACCCTTATCTGGCAATGCTAGACCAAAACTTCCTACCTTTATTTTTTCTAGTTCAATTTTATTCTTAGCCCCGCTACTCAAATTTTCCTGTATCAGCCTCCCTACTTTAAGCACAAATGGATTGGTGATCTCTACTGTTAAATCATCAGTTAGTAAAAAATCAAAAGCAAGCGGGCTAAAAAATACAGCATCATAGTTTGTAATGTCATGAGTTAACTTTATTTTAATTCCAGATAAGTGAAAAAGATTAAACCCATTTAACCAAGGCATGGTACCTGCATTTCCATTAAAGATATAAATATCAGGTTGTATTTTTTTATCAAATTGACGTAATTGGCTAAAGCTTGCAATAGATTGATAGCTAAAAATAAACTCGGGTAATAACTTTTGATTAGAAAAAATTAGATCTCTAACGCTCAGTCCATGCTGATAAATACCACATTTTGGCTTATTAGAGTCACCATTAATAATGGCAACTCTAATTTTGGCAGGAATCATTAATTTTTGGTTATTATTTTGATTTATTATCATTTGAAAATTATTCATTTGACCGTTCCTTGCAGAGCAAAATTAACTCATATAGTGTTTTTGGAAAATTAATATTTGGTGCTGATGCCAGCAAATAATCTTTCCAGAATTGATGCTTGTCTTTATCAATAATCTTAACGATATCTAAAATTGATATTGCGTTTACGCCAACGTGTGATAACTCAATTAGCGATAATGAATAATCCGAAACTACTACAGAGATTTCATCCGCATATTCCTCGATAACCTTATTACGGGGTATTTCCTCATACTCTAAAAATTCATTTTTCACGGTTGAGTTAGGGTGATATTTGATATAGCAATTTGGAAGAACTGCTAAAATCTTTCGATAAATATCCTCTTTTTCCCTGGCATCATAAAAAAACTGCTCATCTGTAACTGAGTACCCTAAGGCAATAACTACTTTTTCACCTAAACTTTTTTTCTGCAAAACTCTACAAGTCGAGCCCCTCAGCATAGGATTCCACGCACTCTCTAGTGTGAACTCCTCAATGGTTATACCAACTTTAACAAGATATTTTTTTGAAACTCCAAGATAAATACCATCATGGGTTTCATACCATTTGATAGGCAAACACAAATACTTTGCAAAATTTTTAAACCAGCTTAGCCATGCCCATAAACTAAGATTACGTAATTGTGCAAGTTTATAAAACTTGGTTACTATGCAATCGTCATAGTAAATAACGTTTTTAATTCCTAATTTTTTCAACCTAATCGCAAAATATATTCCATTTAAATCGATTAGACGTTCATTAAAAATGAATTCTTCAATTGAATTTGATTTTGAGAAATTGATAGCCGAGCGCCTCAATAATGATATTGGTATCCGATACGATGGTCCATCGTACCCAGCAACTAAATTCTCTACATATTCTTTGCCTTCAAAATATTGAATAACTTCTTTTGAAAGTGTAGCAGGAATAACGTCGGGATATTTCTTTCGGATTTGATTAAAATGAGAGATGTGACTTACGCCACTTAAGTAATAGTATTTCATTAAAATTATAGTTGCTGTATATAGGGCAAAATGTTAGCCTTAAAACTATTATGTTCCAGTAGACGCCTACATCCCTCTTGGTAATATTCATAATTATTTATAATCGAACAATAAGCTGTATAAATTGATTTTGGATTAATTTCTTTGAGTGCGATACCTGCTTGGAATTCTGTTACAATATTCATACTCTTTGATGCATTAACAATTACAGGCAGCCCAGATCCTAGGTACCTAAATAATTTTCCACTCGGCGCTGTTTCAAAATTAAATTTCTGCGATGACTCAATGTATCTATCGTCATAAAGTATTAAACCAACAGCGCATGATTGCATTAGAGCTTGCAATTGCAAATCTTCTAAGTAACAGTTAAGTTCTTCATGCTTGGCATTCTTGATCAAAAACGTTTCAACTATGCTTTGACCATGAAACACTAATCTGGTATTGCTAAACTCCTGAGAGTTAGTCAATTCTTGTAACCAATCATAACCAAACGCTTTGTTTATTGTTCCTGAATAAATAATACCTTCTCGTTTATTTGTATTTTTTTTTAGGGGTGATTCATCAAACAAATATGAATTAGGAACAATAAATTTTTTGCAACTTAGCTGAAAAAACTCCGCTCTTAAATTTGATTGAGATATTAAAGTTGTGATACATCCTTTAAAATTTCGTCCAATTTTCTGAAGGTAGGTCTCAAGCTCAAGTGAATAAATGGTGATATTTTTTCTTTGACCTAAGTTATGAATTGAGCCCAACCCATAAAAGTCAAATAAGATAATTTGACAAAAATCTTGGGATTTCGATAAACGCTCAATATCTTTAAGATAAACTCTTTTTAGGTATTTAACATGATCTGCCAATAGATGAAGTAACGGTAACCTTCTACCCGCGTAATCAATTAGCTTAATGAAGAATGATACAAATTTATTTTTTTTGACTAGATGAAATCTGAAGCTGTCTCCAAATTTATTCTGAAACTCAAATATTGCTTTATCGTCACAAGGCGTAACTACATATAACTGAAACTTGTTAGCGAATAAATATTCACATAAACCTAAAAAAGATGGTGAATATTTTGCCCAATCATAGGGAAAAGAAATTAATATTTTTTGCATCAGATATCACAATACATTAAATAGATTTGATCGAATAGCAAAAACCATGCTTTAGATACTGTTAAAATTTAAAATCATAAATATTTAAGCGTTAGTATGACAATAGATTTTAAAAATAGATCATAAGAAATATTCTTATTTTGTGTAAATTTTTTTTTGAACTACTTAGGATAATTGCAGCATTTAAGAATACCTGTAATGGCCAATCTAAATCATTCCCTTCACGACTTCGGTTATCTCAATTTTAGGAGATCCAACGATCTTTGTTAGTCGTGATATGTCGACTTGAAAAAAATGAGGGTTTTCGATTTGAAATTTCTCAGTAATATGATTCTTAAAATCAAGTCCATTTTTATTAAACAATTCAGCGACTAATTTTCTTGCATAAATTGTTTTACCTGATGCAATTATCATGTCTAACTTTGGCTTAGATTCTGCAGCATTTAACATTAGAAGCATGTATTCAGAAGCACTACCCCAATCGCAATAAAAATTTAAGGAATGAAACTCGGTTTTGTATGACCTATCTTCAATAGATTTCTTTAATGTAACTGCAACCTTACTAATAAAAAAATCTTGAGTCCTCAAATTAGACTCATGATTAAAAAGATAATATATTGAGGCTTTAATTTTGTAGTTGTTTCGATAATATTCAATTAAATTGCCAGCTGAAATTTTTGAGATTCCATATAAGCAGAGGGCCTTCTTGGTGGTTTTTTCCGATACTAACTTTGGCAAAGGTGATCCATAAACTTTTCCTGAACTCGCATAAATCAATTGGGAGTTGGGATTGGAGCGCTGATACTCCAAAATGCTATGGACGGTTTTAACGTTAACATCCAACATTTTTGAAAAAAAGGGTTCATAAGTATTATTTTGAGAGCTACCATGAATTGCTGCTAAATGAATAATATTCGTTGGCCTAATTTTTTCCAAAATTAATTTAAATAAATCTTGGTCTGCAAGATCTATTTGAATGTAATTGAATTTCTCAGTATTGATTTCCTGACAGTGAGAGCTCTGCCGACCTAACCCCCATACTTCATGCCCCCTCAAAAGAAGTAAATTAACCATAATTTGGCCATCTTGACCATTTGCCCCCAGTATCAAACTCCGGTGCGTCATTATTTTTTTATTACCTCTAAATTAGGAAGGGGGAAAATAAAGCCAACACCAGCCTCAAGCATTTCACGCTCTCTAATTACAAACTCATCCTTAAAATGCCACGGCAACACTAAATAATAATCTGGCTTCATAGCTCTTGACTCTTCTTCGCTAATTATTGGTATATTAGTTCCCAAAGTAAGTGCCCCATATTTATCTGGATTTCTCTCTGCGGCATATTCTATTAGACTCCCATCTAAACCACACCACTGGAGTATCGTATTACCCTTTGTCGATGCACCATATATGTGGATCTTCTTTCCTTCTGCATGTAGTTTTTTTACATAGCTTGTTAATTGATCTCTATGTTCTTCAATTGCATTTTGAAAATTTTTGTACGGATCATCAGCATCTAATTCCAAGTCAAATTCATTTTTTCTTAATTGAGAAATTGTCTCCATCCATTGGGGTTTATCGTAATCAAAAAAGTTGTTGTGTGTTGCATAACACCTTAAGCTACCGCCATTTATGTTATTAATATCAGCCCTAAATAGTCGCAAACCCGATCTTTCTAGAATATTTTCTATCACCGACAAACTATAGTACTCAAGATGCTCGTGACAAATAGTGTCATATGAATTCATTTCAAGCATCATTGGCATATACGACATTTCAAACACCCATATTCCATCTTTTGCAAGCGATTTTTTTATACTTTTTGCAAAATAAACCGGATCTTCCAAATCATAAAACATTGCTATTGATGTGATGATGTCAAATTTGCTGTTGCCGGTTATAGATTGAAGTTTTTCAGATGGAAATAAATCATTCACTATGTAAAATTCATTTGCAATTGAATTGGTTACGTCAGAAGGATCGATACCGTACTTTACATAATCTTGCGGATAGTTTCTTAACAATGTTCCATCATTACAACCAATGTCTAATACTTTAGCTTGATTTTTATTAACAATAGATTTACTTGTATTTGATATCTCTGATAGGTGATCTCTCATAGTTTGATTTGTACCTGATCTATACCAATAGGCCGCGTAGAGTATTTCGGGAGGCACTGAATACGCCATTTGTAGCAAACCACAAGCATTCTCATCTACCTCTGGGTTGCATCGCATAAGTTCCATGGGGATTTTACGTAATGGAGGCAACTCTTTCTCAGCCTTGATAAATGACCCCTGCAAGTTCTGTTTTCCAAGCGAAATAACTTTTTTTAAAGATCTTGATCCGCATACTCTACATGTTTTTCTGTAAATTAAATGCATAAATTTTCCATATTCAATTTGTATTTCTATTTAATTTAATAAAGTTTTATTTAATTCATATATCTTTACAAATTACCTTACCACCTTCAACCTTTATGATTAAATTACAATTATTTAAAGTACTTAAGCGGTGCGCAATTAATATTAGTGTAATTTCTTTTCCCAGGTTATTAATTGCTGAAATAACTAATTTTTCAGTTTCTTCATCAAGCGAACTCGTAGCCTCATCCATAACAAGAACATCTGAATCTTTATAAAGCGCTCGTGCTATGCCAATTCGCTGCCTTTGTCCACCAGACAATCGAACTCCTCTTTCACCCACCACTGTGCTATATCCTTTTGACCAGTTTTCAATATCTTTAGAGATTTCGGCTATTTTTGCAGCATTTTTGACACGATTCAAATCTATCATGTTTGTAGGTACGCCAAACGCAATATTTTCTGCAACTGTCGTATCAGCTAAAAAAATAAACTGCGGAACATGTGCTATGTGGCTTTGCCACTGTTTATAATTATTAGGATTAAGTTTAGATTTATCTATTAATATATGCCCAGCGCTAGGTTCAATTAAACCTAACAAAATATCTATTAATGTACTTTTTCCTTCTCCAGTTTTACCAATAATACCAACACGATCACCTTTTTTTATTGATAAGCTGACATCTTTAAATACAAATGGCAGACTATCATTGTATGCAAAGCAGACATCCACAAGTTCAATTGTCTTATTAAAAATAAGAGGTGAATTTGATACCTTTAAGTGTTTCGGATTTTTTTGTCTCAAAAGTATTAATATATCTTTAAGAAATCCACTATTGGATTGTATGCTTGTAAGAGAAGAATAAATCTGCTGAAAAATTGGAAGTAATTTTTGTGCACCTAATGCAATAATCCCTAAAAAAGCTACACTCGAAACTGATTGATCAGTAGAGTAGCGAACGCTTATATAAGCAATAATTATTAATATTAAAGTCCCAACCATTTCCACTACATATCGTGGGCTTTGTCCGATAAATACTGCTGCTGCTTGTGCTTGACGTAGATTTTTGTCTACTTTTGCATAATGAGAACAAAATATCTCTTGCGTTCCATCAATTAATATATCTCGAACCCCCCCCAAACCCTCTTGTAAAATCTTAACTTGATTCGCTGACTCCTTTGTAATACATTGGCTATCTATTTGCAATCTTCTTTTTGCATTTATAAAAACTATAAAATAGACAGATGAGAAACTAACAAGAATAATCCCCATCATAGAAGGATCTACATAAAATAATGCGGCTAAAATTGATATCATCAATATTAGTCCGCTTATTATATTTAGTAGCGGTATTAATACGCCATAAATCACTGCATTTGATTTACTTATAACTCCTGATATTACTTCACTTGTGTTTCTTGAAATTTGCACCTGATAAGGCTGATAAAGTGTATTTCGATAAATTTCGGTACTAATTTCTTGCCCAATCGAGAATGATAACGATATGATAGCCCGTAATAAAATTATTCTTATAATTGCTGCAATAACTATTGCTATGCAAAATGCTATTGAGATATATGTTAAAAATTCTTCTGAGTTGTTTATGCTTTCAGGTATTAATCTACCAAATATCCATGATCCTTTTTTTTCAAAAAAATTATCTTTGTCTTCAATTAGATTAATAAATGGAATAATTGCTCCAATACTTAATATTTCAGCAGTAGACGCAACCAAAATAAGTATTAATACAAAATAAAACTGTCGTCTTCTTTTAATTGAAAAGAAAAGCCACAGTGAAAATATTTGATCAGGAATAGTTGGAGGGCTATTCATTTCTCAGAGACGTTGAATGTTTTGCATTTGCAGAAAATCTGCATAGGCAAGTTTCAAACCGGTATTTAAATCAATTGTAGGTTTCCAGCCTAACTGGTAAATCTTGCTTGAATCTAATAATTTTCTTGGACTGCCATCATGCTCAGTATTATCAAAAATAATCTTACCATCGTACTTTACAACTTGAGCTATTTCTATCGCCAATTCTCTAATTGAGATATCTGAACCAAATCCCACGTTAATATGACTCTGCATTGATGTAACATGCTGATCATAGATTATCTTTTCTAAATTCATTACAAAAATACATGCGGAGGCCATATCATCGACATAAAGGAACTCTCTTCTGGGATTACCTGAACCCCATACTGAAACCTCTGATAGGTTCGATAATTTTGCTTCATGAAACCTTCTTATAAGAGCAGGTATTACATGGCTATTTTTCGGGTGATAATTATCACTCGGTCCATATAAATTAGTAGGCATAACTGAGCGGTAATCAACCCCATGGCTTTGTCCATACTGTCGGTTGTAACTCTCGCACATCTTAATGCCTGCAATTTTTGCAATGGCATATGGCTCATTAGTAGGCTCCAACTTTCCTGAAAGAATGGCGCTCTCAGACATGGGTTGAGATATTATTTTAGGGTATATACAGCTTGAACCCAGAAATAATATTTTTTTCACACCGCTCTTATAAGCTTGATGTATTACATTATTTTGCACCATCAAATTTTCATAAATAAACTGCGCCGGATAAGTATTATTTGCATATATTCCACCAACACGTGCAGCAGCAAGGTAAACAATATCTGGTTTTTCGGTTTTAAAAAAGTGGCTTACTGCCTCTTGATTTATTAGGTCAAGTTCAGAGTGAGTTCGAGTCACAATATTAGTGAAACCCCTAGCTAATAAATTTCTTACAATTGCAGACCCAACCATTCCTCGATGACCAGCAACATATATTTTTGGATTAGTCATCATATAAATTTACTGGCACAGTACGATTGTGCTTTAACAGACAAAAAATCAATGCTCTTTAGCAACCGAAATGGTAAAACCTTTCTTTTGGAGTAGCGTACGCTTTTTAGCTTCATCTAAATCATGCATTACCATCTCTTTAATCATTTCATCAATTGAAATTTCGGGCATCCATCCAAGTCTGGCTTTTGCTTTACTTGCGTCTCCTAAAAGTGTTTCTACCTCCGCAGGGCGATAGTAGCGGGAATCTACTTGCACAATCACATCGCCTACTTTAAGCGCCGGTGCTTTATCTCCAGCAATGGCCATGACCACACCAATTTCTTTGTCAGCTTTGCCATTAAACTTTATGGTTATTCCCAGCTCTTTTGCACAAAGAGTAATAAATTCACGAACAGATAATTGATTACCTGTTGCAATCACATAATCTTCAGGTTGATTCTGTTGAAGCATCAGCCACTGCATCCGAACATAGTCTTTCGCATGACCCCAATCACGTAGCGCACCCATATTACCCATATACAAACACTTCTCAAGACCTTGAGCGATATTGGCAAGCCCGCGGGAAATTTTACGTGTCACAAATGTTTCTCCACGGCGCTTAGACTCATGGTTAAACAAAATGCCATTACAAGCATAGATACCATAAGCTTCGCGATAATTTACTGTAATCCAATACGCATAAAGCTTAGCAACGGCATATGGACTTCGTGGGTAAAAAGGTGTACTTTCTCTTTGCGGAACCTCTTGGACTAAACCATACAACTCAGAAGATGATGCTTGATAAAACCGCGTTTTTTTTCCAAGGCCTAAGATTCTAATCGCCTCTAGAATTCTTAAAGTACCAATTGCATTAATATCAGCCGTATATTCAGGTGACTCAAAGGATACAGCCACATGCGACTGTGCAGCAAGGTTATAAATCTCGTCAGGTTGAGCTTGCTGAATAATTCGAGTCAAATTGCTCGTGTCTGATACATCCCCATAATGCAAAACAAAATTACGATGGTCAATTTGAGGATCTTGATATAAATGATCTACTCTCTCAGTATTCAAAAGAGAGGTGCGCCGTTTCACGCCATGAACCAAGTATCCCTTTTCAAGTAATAATTCCGCTAAATAGGAGCCGTCTTGTCCTGTAATACCGGTAATCAAGGCAACTTTTTGGTTCTTTTGCATATTCATTTTTTACCTTATTTCCTACCATAAATATCATCAAAACGCAAAATATCGTCTTCACCCAAATAGGTGCCAGATTGAATCTCGATAATTTCTAAGGGCTCTTTGCCGGGGTTTGATAGGCGATGTTTTTGTCCTTGGGGAATATATGTACTTTGATTCTCTTTTAATATTAAAAAATCATTTCCATTTTGTACCTCAGCCACACCTTTGACAACAACCCAATGTTCTGCGCGATGATAATGCATTTGCAAGGATAATCTAGCCCCTGGATATACAAGAATACGCTTAACTTTAAAACGTTCTCCCTCATCAATACTGTCGTACCATCCCCATGGTCTCAAGACTTTCCGATGAATATTTTTTTCTTCTCGCTCTTTCTCGCTCAATTGAGTCACAATATTCTTTATTAACTGACTTTCTGAGCGATTTGCAATTAATACAGCGTCAGCTGTTTCAATAACGATCAAGTTTTCTACACCAAGAGTACTTACCAAACGACCACTAGAGTGCACTAAAGAATTTCTAGTATTAATCGATACCACATCGCCTTTAGTTACATTACCATCACTATCTTTTTTACTATTCTCCCATACCGTTTTCCATGAGCCAACATCACTCCAACCAGCATTTAGCTCAATCATTTTTAAGGTAAAAGC
>Ga0214923_10003668_pt1 | contig 19112 bp, 14 predicted proteins | sample LL1510_MetaG_FD_177993 | JGI IMG/M metagenome (GOLD analysis project Ga0214923, IMG submission 177993) | Freshwater microbial communities from Lake Lanier, Atlanta, Georgia, United States - LL-1510 | ecosystem: Environmental > Aquatic > Freshwater > Lake | place: USA: Georgia | collected...
GTGAGTTCTATTCCCGCCCCTCCGGGCTGCACCCGGGAATAGAACTCACGGAGTTTTTTGGTTTCGGTCGGGCCGGTCAGTAGAGCAACCAGCAGCGACCCCACAGTGGTGACCGCCACACCAATCACCATCTGCTCCCAAGCGGGGACATCGTGGCCGACGCTCGAATAGTGCCAGAAGATCGCCATGCCAAAGGAAAGGGTCATCGCCGCGATCTCCGCAGCGGCATTGATGCGCCACCAGAACCACCGAAGGATCAGGACCAGACCGGTTCCCGCACCGACTTGCATCATGAGATTGAAATTCGAGATGGCGTCCTTCATCTGGAGCGCCAGCCAGCAGGAAGCGAACATGAGTACCACCGTCACGATCCGTCCCAACCAGACTTGCTGCGAGTCGCTGGCCTTGGGGTTGATGAACCGCAGGTAGAGATCGCTGACCACGATGGATGACCCGTAGTTCACCTGAGTGGACATGGTGCTCATGTAGGCGGCGGCCAGCGAGGCAACCATGATGCCCATCAGACCCTGGGGCAGGAACGTGAGCATGGCCGGGTAGGCCAGATCGTCCTGAACGATCTTGGGATCGAGATGCGGAAAGCGGGCCTGAAGCGAAGCCACATCCGGGAAAACCATCAGCGAGGCCAGAGCCACCAGGATCCACGGCCAGGGGCGGAGGGCGTAGTGCATCACGTTGAAGAACAGACAGGCGCCCAATGCATGTTTTTCGTTCTTGGCAGCCAGAAGTCGCTGAGCCACGTAGCCACCGCCGCCCGGCTCTGCTCCCGGGTAATAGCTGCTCCACCAAGTGACCATGAGCGGGATGAGGAACACCGCCATGACCAAATCATGGGGTGTTGTCGCAAAATTGGGCACTACGTCCATCTTCGCCTGAACGCGAGGATCGGCCAAGAGCTTGCCCAGGCCACCGACCTGAGGAAGCCCCACGACATGCACCGCCGCCCATACGGCACCCACCATCGCGATGATGAACTGGACCAAGTCGGTGAGCAGCACCCCGGTGAGTCCCCCGATCATGCTGTAGGCGACCGTCACGATTGAGGCGACGGCGATGGTCTTGACCGGATCGAGGCCAAACATGACGCCACCAATCTTGATGGCGGCCAGCGACACGTTCGCCATCACCAAGATGTTGAAGAAGATTCCCAGGTACACGGCTCTGAGACCCCGCAGGAAAGCCGCTGGGCGACCCGAGTAACGGAGTTCATAGAATTCGATGTCCGTCATCATGCCGCTCCGACGCCAGAGCTTGGCAAAGAGGAACACCGTGGTGGTTCCGGTCAGCAGCAGGGCCCACCAGATCCAATTTCCGAACACACCATCCCGGCGCACAATGCCAGCGACGAGATTCGGGGTGTCGGTGGCGAATGTCGTTGCCACCATCGAAGTACCCAACAGCCACCACGGCATGGTGCGTCCGCTCAAGAAGTAGCTCTCATAGTCCTTGCCCGCCGATTTTCCGACAAAGAGCCCGATGGCCAAGTAGAGGACGAATGTGGCGGCAATGATGATCCAATCGAGCGTCGCTAGGTGCATGTCTTCGGAGCTTTACGGGTGCCTTGTACCCAGAGTTTTGGTAGAAACCCAATAATGGCAAGCCTCGTCGAGCCAGTTCCTTGAAACGCCCAGAGGGTATCGAGCCTGTGGAGTCCCCGGTGAGGTTACCGCACCCACAGAGCGCCCGGTTAGGGCACCGGGCCTGCAGGTTGCCGCCGAACCTACGAGGTCTCCTGTAGGCCGGGTCTCCCGACCCGGCGTCCCGCGCTCGACTCGCGACAGACATCCGGTCTCAGATGCTCGCATCCTGCCCAGAATCAACGGGCGTCGTTGGCCTTATCGTGAGAGCCGATAGTACCGTGTGGTGGCTGCTTCCACGATGCGTACGGGGGGAGTCGGTAGCGGACCCGCCAGAGAAGCCCATGGACCGGAAGGGGCGTCGGCTTGTTGGAGAAAGAATCTCGAGCCGACCCAGTCGAGGGTGATGAGGCCGTTATCCCGTTGGATGGTGATGGCTGGGGGCCGCGAGGCGGGAACTTCCAGAGTGACCGTGGCTCCCAAGGTGATGTCCGAGCTGCGGGCACTGGAATTGTGGACCTCGACGGCCAGCACGTTGTCGCCAGCCCGGAGGATGCCATCGACAGGGACGATGAAGTCATCGGTGCAGTCGGCATTGCCTCTGCAGGGAAGGCCGGTTGCAAAGGTGGAGTTCACGATTTCGGCGGGTGCGGCGGGCATCCGGATTCGATGGATCTCTCGCCCGTTGAGGTGAAAAACTGCGCCGTCGTCAATGTAGGCCGATACCGAAAGGGTGGCTCCGGGGGACACTTCGGCAGCTTTGAAGCGGGTTCGAAAGTAGTAGGTAGTGTAGGGGAAACCGGTCGACGGATTGTTGGGCATTCGCTCACCCAATAGATTCGGGTCGAGCGTTGAACCGGCCGCACTGGCATTGGCCCAGAGCAGCGCAGCTCCGGGTCCTTTCCATTCGGTGTCCATGTAGTTGACCGATGTCCAAACAGTGTCGTTGAGGTTGGCGGTGGTATACCGCCATTCCGCATTGAGCGGTACCACCTCGGTGGTCAGGACCGTTCGCGTGGTCCGGAAGAATTTGATGGGAGTTTCGTGTCGGGTGCCATCGGCAATGGAAACCGCCTGAAAATAGTAGCTGATGCCGGGTGTGAGTCCGGTGAGTTGGACCTTATGTGTCGTGCCCGAGCTTCCTGTGAAGCGGGTCACGGGGTCGGGTGGGTTGGATGTGCCCAGCTCCACCGACGCAGTGGCATCCGTGAGAGTGGTCCACGAAAGGGTGGCACCATCGTCGGACGGAACCACTTTGAGGTCGTTGATGAAACCCGGGATGGGTTTGGCAAAGATGCCCAAGTGGCTGCCGACGGTGCGTTCTTTTCCGGAATCGGCGACGGCACTGGAGGCATTGAGTCGCAGGGGTTCGCCGATGCTGTCTTCCATCACCAGGGTGGTGGAGCCACCACCGTCCATGTTGACGGCGTTGTAGGCCCCGGCCAACAGCATCCAGGCAGCCGTTTCATAATCGAAGGCGCCGATGCTGTGGTCCTGGCGGCCGTCAATGCAGACGATGTAGAAGGTCTTGCCATTTTTGGACACTCCGAAAGCCGTTCGGGGTTGCTGCTCGTGGATCCCGCCAGCGGTATTGAGATAGCGCCGGGAAATATTGACTCCGTTGACGACTAACGAGTAGCCGCCGGCCAGAGCGTGGAGCACGCCGTTGGTGGGGCCGGCTGGCCAGTTGTCGTCGATGATGCGAGCTGTCCGATTCACATCAAACAGGACGCAGGCCGGATAGGTTGCGCTGGCCATTGAAACCAGTGTCCCGTCACTGATGGCCAACCCATTGAGCTGCATGGGTGTTCCCTCGGGCATGTAGTAGTCGGTGGGGGAAAAGAAGTTTGCATTCACCCCCAACTGCAGACCGTGCGTTTTGACAAATCGGCTCACTGTCTGGCCGGAGGTTTCGCGAGAATTGGCCAGATAATTGGTGATTCGGGGTGTCGGAAGCAACGCGATGTCGGGATCCGTGAGATCCACTCGAATCAAATGGGCGACCATCAGGCTGGAGAAGTCGCCCGTCGATTGGGAATTGGTGCCCGTCATGTACTCCACCCCTTTGAAAAGCGGGATCCAGCCTGTGGTGACCGGTGCTGCGGACACCCACGGTATGAGGCCAATGAGGACGGAAAAAATCAGGGGTCCTAAGCGGAAGAACCAATGGTAGGGGTTCGGAATCATGGAGTGAGAATCGAAGGGTCAACGACCACTGTAGCGGTATCGGTAGCCGGGGATGGGATCCCGCGTGTAGGCGGCGTTGTAGCCGTCATGATAAATCTTCACCAAGTCCACATGTCCATCGACGAAACCGACGACACTCTCAGCGTCATTGTAGAACGGGGCGTTTCGTTTTCCGGTGCGGCTGCGGTGCCAGGAAAGAGGGCCATGCGCCGTCCATTCCATGACCAGAAGCGTCCGGTCGGGCTGGCGAATTTCCGGAAGGCGCCAGCCGGCGATATTGGGCGCGCCGAGCAAGAGGACGCCGTTGAATGGGTAGCTGGAGAAATCGAAACGCTCGGATTGGTGGAAGGGTTTGGGGTCTGTATAACCGCGGTCGTCGGGGCAGGCGAACGGCGAGTCGGTGGCGGTCGAGGCTCCTTGGAGTCCGAGGTAGGATTTCACCTGTTCCTTGTACCACCATTGAAATTCACCGGGAGCCTCCGCGGGTCCGGGCAGTGTTTGGCCGTGATCGGCGGCGAATTGGAGGCAGGCGCGGCTGACGCCGTTCAGGTTGGCCCGGCACCGTTCAAGACGTGCCCGCGAACGCGACACGGTGATCGGCGTCCAGACCAGCGGGAGGAGCAGACTCACCAGAGCGATGCTCACGAGCAAATCGGTCCGGGTGAATCCCCTGTGATTCATGGAAATCGAACAAAGCCGAACCCTCATGGGCGCCCCTTGGGTTGGGGTTTTTGGAGGAGGGCTTTGGAATCCATCCGGCGATAAAGTACTTCGAAGCTGTCTGGAGTTTTGTTGGGTTGCTTCGGATCGCTGCTGGGTGACAGGGCCAGCACGCCGCCATGCAGCAAGCCCATCGAGGCCAGTTGAGCGGGATCCATGATCTCAGCGGATGAGCCTGGGCAAAAAGCGATGACCGAGGCTTTTGGTGTTCCCAAGGCGAGCCGCTGATCTTCAGCCAAAAGTGCCGGCCCCATGAGCGAGACCACGACATCGCCTTTGCTGGATTTTCGAAGGACATCGAACAAGTCGCCTTCTGGGATGTGGATGGGGCGAAGGGGATCTTCAGCCACGAGCCGCAAGTCGGTGACAGGGTGTCCGGACTTTTGCATCTCGGTGGTGAAACTCCGGAGCGCCAGATCCATCGCGGGTTGCTCGAACTCCGAAGTGTCACGGGCGAAGACCACCACCCGACCGCCAGATCCAGCATGGGCCAAGGCCTCTTGAGCGAGCGCTTGTCCGATTTTTTGGTGCAGCGTCCCACTCGGTCGCGGAGCGACGTCGATCCAACCCAGGACCCACGACGCAATCACGACACTGATGGTACAGGTGCCGATGGCCAGGGCTTGGATGCCGCGATGATCGCGCATGGCTGGTGGCAAGAGCGTCAGAGAACGCCGCGAGGTTTGGAAAACACCACGTTGGTGAGACCGCTGGCGAGTGCTTGATTGATGGCCGAGCGGAGTGCAGCCGTTTTGGTCGCTTGGACGCTTCCGTCGGTCATCGCCAGATTGCCGGCTCGGACATGCAGTGTCTTGTCCCATGCGGCGTCGATGGAAGCCCCAAGGAACCGGCTCCATTGAGGATCAAAACCTCCCCCACCTCCGGTGACGTTGGCGTCTCCGGAAATCATGGTCTGGGGTTTGAGTTCCTCGGCTTTCAGACCAACGAAGTAACTCACATTGGCGAAACCATCGAGATTCACCCAGTTGGTTCCCGGTCGTGGTATTTTTTCGGCCGGACACACCAGAACGCTCGGGTTGGAGAGTTCATTGGAGCAGGCCCGGAAATGATCGGCCCAGTCCTCGGAACCGGCCGTTCCTCCATTGGTCATGCCCAACTGCCACGGGTACCGATCTTGATTGTCGTTGGCCCACAATCTCAAGCCGAGGCCGACGGTCTTGAGATTGTTGAGGCAGGCGATGTTCTTGGCCCGCGCCTTCGCCATGCCCAGCGCCGGAAGCAGCATCGAAGCAAGGATTGCGATGATGGCGATCACCACCAGCAATTCGATGAGCGTGAAGGCGCGTTGTCCCCGGGGAGGTTTCATTGTTTCGGCCAGGAGATTAATCGACACAATTACAGGTGTAACTAGCAGACATCTCGGGTCTCAGCAAATGGGCGTTGGTGTGTGCAGATGATTGAAGAGTCAGATGCCTTTCGGCAATCACCCAATCCGATGGATTCGGAGGGCTTTCGTATCCAAATCGACGGTGCCACGGCGCCCGCGGAAGGCGACGCGAAGCCGGGTGGTTGTCGACGCGGATTCGACGTTGAATTCGAGGCGGAGCGATTGTCCCGTCCGTGTTTCAGAATGAAGCCACTCCTTGGAAGCTTGGCCGATCTTCTGCGCAAAAACACCTCCGGGCTCGCCAAAGGGCAGGGGTTCAAAGTGGTCCAGTCGGACCCAGGCTTCGAGCCGGTAGCGTCCCGGAGGCAAGGTGCCCGTCCAGGTCCAGCCGGCCACGGATGCCTCTTGGGCGCGGATCCGGAGTTGGGAGCCGCCATCTGTATTCTTCACCTCCGACAACTCGGCATTTACTGGAGTGGAATCGGGTATCCAGCCGGACAAAATGGTTTCAGAGCCCAGGGGTACGGACACGGGTTCCGCAGATTGCTTTTGGAGGTCTAGAACCTCCCATCGTCGCCTCCATTCATCCATCAGCTGGTCGATGCCGACTCGTATTTCCTGCCATTCGTTCCGACTCAGATGCGGGCGCAGTCGTTCCATGCGCTCATCAAGATGAGCTTTCACCGCGGATGGGGCGGACAATCGCCCGCGGAAAGCCTGAATTTTTTCGAAAACCTGCTTCGCCCCGTCCGGACGGTCCATGACCGCTTCTGCCATCGGTCCGGCCATGGCGGGAGGCCACGGAAGTTCGGGGGCCGTGAACAGTCGATCGAGTCCGTGAGGAATCCATTGCAGGCCGCTGCCATCTGATGGAACCCACAGGCGGTAGTTGTTGTGAGCCAAACTGTATCCATCGGCATGCGCCAGTAGCACTTCCGCCGCGACAAAGTCGATGAGCGAGGATTGGTTGATGCAGTCTGCAGTGGAGTTCCAGCGGTCCGCCACTGGCAGGGATGGCGCTGCCAAAAACGGTCGAGGCAATCGGGAGGCGGATTTTTGCCCGTAGTACGTGACTTGTCGGAAGTCGGGTGAACCGTTGGTTTTGGCGACGGGTTCGAAGAGGGCTCCGCGTTTCCCGGGAAAGGATCGCTCGATCCAATCGGGGGTGAATCCTTCGATGAGCACATAAAGGCCGAGATCCCGGCCATTGAGCAACACTCGGGCATGGGTGGCTGAGGTTGTTGGAATCCCGAGTGTGCTCAACATCTCACGCCCGAGGATTTCCCGCCACCGGCTGGAGTCCTCCACGCCATTGTTGAGATGCAATTTCGTGGTCCCCAAAATGCGCTCGGATCCGGAACGTTTCGAGGTGGAGAGCGTGAAGGAAGGGCGATCGTCGATCGGGCGGAAACTGCCGGTGGCTCCCTTCAAATGCAGGCTGAGTTCCACCATGGGATGGCCGTCGACCTGAACTCGGGCTACGACATCGGTTCGAGGGGCCTTGCGCAGCGATTCCAGAGGGTTTTCGGCGAGATGGATTTCAATGCGGTGCAACGGAGTCGCGGGGTCGAAGAGTTCGGAACCTTCGACCTCCGAGGCCGCCAGAAGCAAATAGACGAGGGTGCCGAGCGCGAACAGTTGGCCAAAGAGCCGTATGTTCCGATGCGGACTCACGGTGCCGGGTTTTCGGGTCGAACTATCATCAGCGCGTTGGCGATCGGGCGCTCACTGCCATCGCTGGGGTGATTGCGGATTCGACCGTCGGCCCACAAGGTCGCAGACCCGCCTCCATCCAGATTCATGGCCTCGCTGCAGCCGATGGCGGCCAGATGCTTTCCGAGTTCCTCGAGGGTCATTCCGACCGATTCCTTTTGCCGGCCGTCGACCGTGACAAAAAAGTAATATTCACGGTTCCACCCCACGGCCGAGCGGGGATGTCGCTCCTTCATGGACTTGAATTGATAGGCGTCGTCATCCGGGATCTCAATGCGGAGGGGACGATGGTTTCGCACCAACATGGGGCCGCCACCGATCCCGCTCACGGCGTTGTCCATGGGCACGCTGGTGGATAAATCGACCTCAACAACTTGTTGGGTGCTGACCGTGGGGAGGCGGCGGACGAGGGCCGGGCCAGCCGAGAGGACGAAGCCATGGGTGGGAATGGGGCTATTGCCTCCATCACGGATTTCTGTGACCCGCAGCTTCATGCGGCCACCGATTGGAAGGCCAGAAGTGGTGCCGGACGCCTCGGGAGCGAGAATCCACTCTCGACCTCCCCGGGTGCGGGTTGCAGCTCCGGTGTTCGGGGCAAAGAGGACCAAGCGATTGGGAGCCGATTCTTCGTTGAACCCCATGGCGGCCTTGGACCCATCCGGCCATGTGACTTGGAATCGCGACTCGACGTCGTCCATGTGAGGCTCTCCGGCACGATCGACCCAAAGGCAAACTCCCATCGGAGCGCTGACCAATATTCCATCGATCAATTGGAGGCCCCGGGGATCCCCAGCGTAAGTGCCCTCGCGCTGATAAAAATCGCCATTGATGGCAGCAATGGGTCGCCCCACCACCTTGGGCAAGCCGCGGAGATGATCTGAGATATTGGCCAAACCAAACGCCCCATTGCCGGCATGAACCGACCGGAGTTGGATGCTGGTCTTCGATCGGTCCACACGAACCACATGGACCGAAACCGGTCCTGAAGACAGGACCTGATTGGTGTAGGCCAGGCCGGGTTGCAGTTCCGGCATCGCCGTCTCCAAGGGTTTGCCACATCCGGTGAGGAGCCAGATGCCGTGCAGGATGGCGACTGTTGTCGCCAAGGTTTGCACGATCCTGTTTTGGAACATGGAAAACATCAGTATTTCACTGGTGGGAGGGTTTTTTTGCAGTTGCTGGCGCGCAGGACAAGCATGCCCCCAGCCCTTCGGAGGAAATCAGCGGACGGGTACTGTGGCCCGCTCCTGAAGCCATTGGACATCGGTTGGGATGCGGGCGGGAGTGCCATGGCGGTTGTCTCTGGTGTTGTTCGGGCGGAGCGAAGGGTCGCGCCAACGCCGCGATTCGACATGTCCATCTGCCATTCCCAGAACACCGCTCCGGTTGTGGTAGGATGCCGGGCGATGAAAGTAGGTGGACCGTCCCATTTCGAGGCGAAACTCCGGCATGCAGAGGCTGGGCCAGTCGACATCCAGGAAGGTCAGGAGACTGGAGGGACTGGAGCGTTGTAAATCGGCCATGGTCGAGAATCGGACATGGGCCGCACTGAGGGGGCCGGAAGGAGCAATATTGTTGAGGTAGCTATTCAGGGCATAGCTCCGGACGAACTGGTGCCGTCCAACTGCGATGCCGCGGTCGCTGGGGCATTTGTAAATGGCCGCGTCAGAAATGATGGGGGAAAAAGCAGAATATCGACGATCCAACAACATGACCCGGTTGGTGAAAGCCATCAGGCCGCCTTGATGGGTATTGCCCGCCACCCAAAGAGGGGTGGCTCGAACGGCAACGTCCGTTCCGTTCGGAACCATTCGATCCCCGTTGTCCTGGGCGTACAACTGCCAGGCGAGGTTCAATTGCTTCACATTGCCGGTGCACTGGATGCGTCGTGCGCTCTCCTTGGCCTGGCCGAGGGTGGGCAGGAGCAATCCGGCCAGGATGGCGATGATGGCCACGACCACCAACAGTTCGATGAGCGTAAACCCGCCTGAAGGGTGCAGCTCGCGACGCGGTCGAATTCCAGGGATCGGGGTCATGTCTCGATCATGACCGATCGACAGTCTCTGCCAAGAACAGCAATGCCGTTCTGGGTCTTGGTTCTCAAAAGTACGATTCCTTGTCTTTGAAGAGCAGGTTGAAGGTGGTCATCGAGCCGTAGCAGCGAGTGATGTATTGCTGCCAGTCGAACTTTTCAGCCGAGCTGAGGGTTTCACTGGAATTCACCTTTTGTTCCAGCACCCGCAGTTGATTGCGCATCAAGACCAACTTGTGAAAGAACGCCTCCAGTTCCACCTCCTTGGGTTGAAGGGATGGGTCGGCGGGTTGCAACGTCATTTTGCCGGCCTTCCAGCGTGGGGCCAGTTCGTGAACCGCTCCATCCGGACGCTCAATGCCCAACCGGTTCACGGCTCCATCCACGACTTGCGCGATCAGGGTTGCCAGCGGCATGGGCAAACCCGCCAAGGTGGCTTGCGCTTCGGCAGGCACCAGGCCGCTGGCCTCCGGATCGACCGGTTTGCGGCCCTCGAGGAAAAGGATTTCGGCGGCGAATTCGTTGATGGCTTTGATCACCCCCTCACCGAGTTGGGGATGGATGACGCGCTGGCCCAAGTGGAGTTCCGACAGTTTCACGTGGCGAGTTCAGCAGTTTTTTTACGGAATGCCGAGAACGGGATGACCATGAGCGGCGGGAAAAAAAGCCTCTTCGCTGTGGCCCCCTCGTTGAAAAATTTCTACGCAGAGCCTTGGAACGGGCGCTTGCCAAGATTCTGGCCCTCCGTAGTCTCCCGCCTTCACTTTGCAACACATGTTGTCCAATTCATACGTCGCCATGCTGGCCCTGGGCGGTCCTCCTGCGGGCGCCTCACCGGAAGATCAGAAGAAAGCCATGTTCATGCAGGTTGGCATGATGGTGTTCTTCGGAATCATCTTTTATGTCATGCTCATTCGCCCGCAGCAAAAGCGGGCCAAGGAGCAGGCCAAGATGCTCGGTGAATTGAAGGCCGGCGACAAAGTGACCACCAGTTCCGGCATTGTCGGTATCGTGGTGGGCATCAAGGACAACTCCGTCACCATTCGCTCCGGCGAATCCAAGCTCGAGATCACCAAGGCCGCCGTCGGCGAGGTGGTTCCCGGCACTTCAGCCGCTTAATCCGTTTTCCCCATGAACCGCAGTCACTTCTGGAAACTCGTCCTGATCTTGCTGGTCGTAGCTTGGTCGGTCAGCGAGATCTACCCGCCAACATCGAAGAACCTCATCGAGGCCTTCGAGCAACAGTCCTCCACTCCCAACAAGACGTTCGACGAGATCGTCAAGAAGGCCCAGCAGTTGGATTTGTCCAATTCGGACCGTATTCCGGGGATCACCTACTCGAACCTTCTGGTGGCCATCAGCACCAACGACATCCGTCCGTTCTTCCCGAGCAATTACGTCAACGCTGCCGTGGAGCGTGATGTGACCCGCGGGATCTTGAACCGGGTGCAGCGTTCGGCAGCTGGAAAGTTCCGTTTGGGCCTTGATTTGCAGGGTGGCACCCAGTTCCTCCTCGAGATGGACATGAGCCGCGCCCAGACCAATGCCGGTGCCATGATGAACGCCGACTTCATCGCCGAGCAGGCGGTCGAAGTGTTGCGTCGTCGTGTCGATCGCTTTGGTGTTGCGGAACCGGTGATCGCCCCGGCCGGTGGTGGTCGGATCCTCGTGCAGCTTCCGGGCTTGAGCGAGGCCGACAAGTTGCAGGCCAAGGCGCAGATCCAGAAGGCAGCCTTCCTCGAGTTCCGCATGGTTCACCCGGACAGCGAAGGTCAATTGTCTCGCGGCGTGGTTCCTCCGGGGTATGTCCGGATGTATGAAATGGTGCCCAGCGGTACCCCGGGTCAGCGCATTCCGCAGGCCATCTTGGTCAAGCGCACCTCGGAGCGCGGTCTTTCTGGCAAGCACGTCGAGGGCGCGGGTGTCGGACACGATCCGGCCACGGGTTCACCGTATGTCAGCTTCAGTCTCAAGCCCGATGGTGCCCAACTCTTCGGTGAGATCACCCAGGCGGCCATCGGTGAGCGCTTGGCGATCATCCTCGACGGCGAGGTGATTTCGGCCCCTCGCATCAATGGAGCCATCCTAGGTGGCAACGGACAGATCACCGGATCCTTCACGGACAAGGAAGCCTTCGAGTTGTCCACTTCGCTGGAGAATCCCTTGGCTGCCCCGCTGGAAGTCAAGGAAGAGCGGGGCGTGGATCCTTCACTGGGTGCTGACGCCATTGCCTCGGGCAAGATGGCAACTCTGCTGGGAGTGGGCGGTGTGGCGGTGTTCATGATCGTCTACTACCTCACGGCGGGTCTCGTCGCCAATGTGGCCTTGGTGCTCAATATCCTCATCATGCTGGGCGTCATGTGCTCCTTGGATGTCACCTTCACCCTGCCGGGTATCGCCGGCATCGTGCTGACCATCGGTATGGCGGTGGATGCCAATGTGCTCATCTACGAGCGCATGCGTGAAGAGTTGGAGGCCGGTAAGTCGGTCCGCGGAGCGGTTGCCTCGGGTTACGACAAGGCCTTCGGCACCATCTTCGACTCCAACCTCACGACCCTGATCTCCTCGGTTCTCTTGATCATCATGGGCACCGGTCCCATCAAGGGCTTTGGTGTGGCACTGACCGTCGGTTTGTGTGTGTCGATGTTCACGGCCTTGGTCGTCACCCGCTTGATCTTCGATTTCTTGCTCGCCAAGAACATCATCAAGTCGCTGCCCATGCTGCACATCATCAAGGGCACCAACATCCGTTTCTTGAACTATGCCAAGCCGGCGTTCGCCGCCTCGTGGTTGCTCATCGTGGTGGGCATCGGTTACGGCATCTTCGTCCGCGGCAACAACATGCTCGGTATCGAATTCGCGGGTGGCGATGAGCTGCAACTGCGTTTCTCTCAGCGGGTGGAAACCGAGAAGGTCCGCGAAACTCTCACCAAGGGCGGTATCGGCGAGACCCGAATCCAGTACCAGACTGAAGGTGCCGGATCGGCCAAGCGCGATTATTTGTCGATCACGGCCGCCAAGGATGCTGGTTTGAAGGCCGAGGAAGTGCTCAAGAAGGCGTTTCCGGAGTCCAAGTTCGAGCGGGTCCGCATGGACTCGGTCGGAGCCACCATCGGTAAGGAGATTCAAAAATCGGGCGTCATCGCCTCGTTCTTGTCGCTCTTCGGCATCTTGGTCTACGTGGCCTTCCGCTATGAGTTCAGCTTTGCCGTCGCGGCGGTGGTTGCGGTGGCGCACGACGTACTCATGACCATCGGTTGGTACTGCCTGACCGGGACCGTGGGCGAGGGACGTCAATTCAATGCCACCTTCGTGGCCGCCTTGTTGACCATCATCGGTTTCTCGATCAACGACACCATCGTCATCTTCGATCGTATCCGTGAAGATCTGAAGATGGGAGCCGCCGGTACCTTCAACCAGATTATCGATCGGGCGCTGAACCAAACCCTCAGCCGCACGATCATCACCTCCGGTACGGTTTTCCTGGCGACGATCTCCCTGTACGTCTTCGGTGGCGGCGCCATCAACGACTTCGCCTTTACCTTCCTGGTGGGCATCATCACCGGTACCTATTCTTCCATCTACATTGCCAGTGCACTGGTGGTCTGGTGGCACAAGGGCAAGCGACCGGCGATGGGGGCTGTGGCTCCGGTCGGAGGCGTTTCGGTTGCAGGCGCTCAGGCCTGAAAACCCGAGAGTTTTGATTCAGGCGGGCGGGAGTCTTCCTAAAGAGATTCCCGCCCGTTTTGTTTTTCGGCGGTCGTTCTTTTGGGAGGGCTTTGGAAAAACGACCGCACGTCCGAGAGGCCCGAGTAATGAAATCAGGCCAAGGAGGCGGGGCTATCGATCTGGATTTTTGACCCGAACTGCGGATCGCGCCAGGACGAACAATCGCCCTGGGATCATCAAAGGCGCCTGAGGGACAGACCGTGACTGCCCGCGCGTCCCGAGGTTTGCAACCCGAAGCTCTCCGGAACGCCGTCGAAGGTGATGCGACCGTCTAAATTTCGGACTCCCTCGAAGGGGTCGTTGGTGATGAGAACGTTGCCATCGAGGTCGAGCCAATCGGTGAGCGAGGCCAAGTGCGCCGCGGCGCTGATGAGCACCGAAGACTCGATCATGCAGCCGAGCATGGTCTTGAGGCCCCGCGTTCGGGCCGCTTCGAGGGCCTCCTTGGCCGCGGTCACACCGCCGGTCTTGACCAGTTTCACATTCACTCCGTGGAAGCACCGGGCGCAATGCTCGGCATCCCGGGCATCCTGATAAGACTCGTCACCCACCAAGGTCAGCGGGGAACGTTCTTTCAGCCAGAGAGCATCGCCTTCGGGAGCATCGGGGGGCATGGGTTGCTCCACGAATTCGATGTTGCCGTCATCGGCCAGAGCCAAAATCCGTTGCAGGGCCTCCTCACGGGTCTTCCACGCCGCATTGGCGTCCACCCGGATGAGCTTGCCTGGGGCCGCCCGTCGCACGGCGGCCAAGTTGGCGTCGTCGGTGGGTGCCCCCAGCTTCATCTTCAAGATTGGATAACGGGCTGCTTCCCGCGCCTTGGCCTCCATCCGGTCCGGGGTATCGAGTCCGATAGTGAACGATGAAAGAGCTCCGGCCGCCGGGTACTCGAGCCCGAGAAACCGGTGCAGGGGTTTACCAGCGGCTCGGGCGGCTCCATCGAGCAGGGCGATGTCGACGGCGCATCGGGCCGGCATGCTTGGATGGGGCAACGACTCGAGGTAGGCCCGCGATGCCGACAAGTCGTCGAAGGAGAGTCGGGAGGCATCGATTTGTCGCAGGAATTGGAAAACCGTTTCCCAAGTCTCCCCATACTGGCTCGACGGGGACGCCTCACCCAGGCCGGACCGTCCCTGGGCATCCTTCAAAACCACGAACACCACCGGATACTCCGACTTGCCTGCCACCCGACCGGATTGCACGTCGGTCGCGATGGCCCAGGAGTGGGTGAGGGCTAGATTGAACCGGGTGACGGTCAGTGAGTCGATGGGAGACATGGTAGGTGACCCGTGGCTGCTTCTTAGGAGGCGCGCCGGGACACGGGAGGAGCCAAGAGCTCCTGGGCATGCCGCAGTGCCGCTGGCCCACCTCCGAGCATCCGGCCCAGTTCGGCGATGCGTTCAGCTCGATCCAGGGTCTGGATATGGGATTCAGTGCGACCATCGCGCACTTCCTTGATCACCTGATAGTGCGTTGAAGCCGCTGCTGCGACCGGGGCCAAATGCGTGATGCACAGCACCTGATGCTTGGAGGCGATGGCCGCCATCTTCTGCCCGACCGCATGGGCGGTCTCACCTCCGACATTCGCATCGACCTCGTCGAAGACCAGCACCGGTACCGCATCTTGATCGGCCAAGACGGTCTTGAGGGCCAACATGACCCGGGCAAGTTCGCCACTGGAGGCGATGGCTCTCAGGGGGCGCGCGGGCTCGCCGGGATTGGGAGCGAATTGGAATTCCATCCGGTCCATCCCGGTCTCCGTGGCTTGGGCCGGGTCGGGATCGTGGGTCAGTGTGGCTTCGAAACGGCTCTGGCGGAAACCCAGACTCGAGAGTTCGGCCTCGGCCGCACGATTCAATCCGGACAGGACCGACTGGCGCTGTTCCGAGAGGGACCGGCCGAGTTGGCGGAGCTCGGAATCCAAGGACTGGAGTTCCTGGCGGATGCGTTCCAATTCGGCGTCGCGGCCCTCGAGGGATTCAAGTTTCTGACGAGCCTCGGCGCCGAAGGCGAGGACTTCTTCGATGGAACCACCGTACTTGCGTTGGAGCGATTGGAGCAGGTTCAGTCGCTCCTCGAGCTCCGCCAACCGTTGAGGATCCAGGTCAATTCGGTCGGCATAGCGGGAGAGTTCGCTCTGAAGATCCCGCAGGAGTCCCGCGGCCTGCGTCTGAAGATCCACCAGCGGTTGTGCGCCGGCGTCGATTCGGGCCAAGTCCTGAAGGGATCGGCCTACCGTTCCCAGGCTGGTGAGGGCTGCGTCATCGGCTTCGCTCAGGGTGGCCAGGGCGGTTTGCGAGAGTTCCAGCAGTCGGGCCGCATTGGCCGCGCGGGTGTGCTCGGCCTCCAGTTCAGCGTCTTCACCGGGTTTCAGCCGGGCCTCGGAAATCTCCCGGACTTGATGACGAAGCAGGTCGATTTGTTGCGCGTAGGTGCGCTCATCGACGATCAAGGCCGCCTTGGCTCTCCGCAATTCTGAGCGGCGGCGCAACCGCTCGGCGAAGCACTCCCGTTGCGAATCCAATACTCCGTAGGCGTCCACCAAGCTCAATTGAAGCCGGGGTTGGAGAAGGGATTGATGGTCATGCGGGCCATGGAGATCGATGAGCCACCCCCCCATCTCCTCCAGGGTGGCCAGCGAGGTGGGACTGCCGTTGACGAATTGGCGGTTGGTGCCCGCCGCTGTGAAAGTCCGCTTAAGAACCAGTTGTCCAGATTCGCACGGCTCCAATCCTCGCTCTTCGAGGAAGCGAGGTAGTGGGGCTCGCAAATTCTGCACATCGAAGACCGCCTCCACCGTGCACGACTCGGTTCCGGATCTCAGCGCACCCCGATCGGCGCGGCGTCCGAGCACCAGGTTCAGCGCCCCGAGGATGACCGACTTGCCGGTCCCGGTTTCTCCCGTGATGGCGCAGAAGCCTGGTTGGAGCTCGAGGGTGAGGTCCGCTACCAGCGCCAAATTCTTGATCCGTAGCGTGCTCAGCACGGTGTTATTCAAACGCCTTATGCCCTCAAAGGGGAACACCAAAGAACTGGTCCGATCACTCCTTGGAGCTCTGTCGCGAGGGGTGTCTGGGAGCCCCGTCGGAAGCCAATCTCAAATTACCGCTAGGCAAAGCCAGGCATTTCAACGCATTTTCCGCCCGTGTCAAAGGCCGTCAAGTCCGCTCCCACGGCGGAGAATGCCTCTTCATTCGAAGAGTCATTGAAGAAGCTGGAGTCCATCGTTGAGGCGATGGAGTCCGACGATTTGCCTTTGGATCAGCTCATCCAGCGCTTCGAGGAAGGTGCTGCGCTGGCCAAGCTGTGTCAGGACCGGCTCAGTGAAGCCGAAGTCAAGGTGCGCAAGTTGGAGGAAAGCCTCGAGGGCGTACTGTCGACTCAATCGCTTTCGGAAGACTCCTTGGGTGCTGCCTGAGGAATGTATTTTTGTCCGTAGTCCCAACAACATGAGCCGATATCTCGAAATGGTGGATCATCCGTCGCACGTCAAGAAGTTGACCCCTGAGCAACTGACCGAACTGGCCGTAGACATACGGCAGGAGTTGATTCAGGGGTTGGCCAAGAGTGGCGGGCACCTCGGCCCCAATCTTGGGGTCGTTGAACTCTCCATCGCCCTGCACCGGGTCTTCGAGACACCCAAGGACAAGTTTGTCTGGGATGTCAGTCACCAGGTGTATGTCCACAAGATCCTGACCGGCCGAAAAGACCGGTTCCGGACCATCCGGACCACCGATGGGCTCAATGGGTTCGCTCTTCGGACGGAGAGCGAGCACGATTGCTATGGTGCCGGTCATGCCGGAACCGCGTTGTCTGCCGCTCTGGGCATGTGCGCTGCGCGCGACCAGAAGAAGACCGACGAAAACGTCGTCTGCATCTTCGGTGATGCGGCCCTGACCAATGGCATCAGCTTCGAGGCACTCAACAACATCAAGTGCACGACCAAGAAGTTCATTGGAATCCTCAATGACAATGAGTGGTCCATCGCCAAGAACGTCGGCGCCATCGCTGAATACCTGGGCAAGCTGACCGCCAGCCCGGGGTACAACCGGCTGGCCCGTGATTTCACCAGTTGGCTCAGGAAGCTTCCCCGTGGTGAACAAGTGGCCATGCTGGGTGCCAAGGCCGAGGAAGCCCTCAAGGGGATCGTCGGCTCGCTGGCCTTGGAACCGGCCAACAATCCACTCGATGTGGACGGCCGCGGCGGCCACGGCAGTGCATTGCTCTTCGAGGAATTCGGCCTGCGGTATCTGGGTCCCATCGACGGGCACAACATTCCATTGTTGGTCAGCACCCTCGAGTTCGCCAAGACGTGCAACGAACCCGTCGTCATCCACGTGCTCACGCAGAAGGGTAAGGGTTACGAAGCGGCGCTGAAGCACCCCGAGAAGTTCCATGGGCTGGGATCCTACGATGCTGCCACCGGACAGACACCGCAGCCCAAGGTCGGGTCTGCCCCCATGTGGCAGGAAGTGTTCGGCCGGACGATGGTGAAGCTGTGCCAGAAGGACAAATCCGTCGTCGGCATCACTGCGGCCATGCCCAGCGGAACCAGCCTCAAGATCTTGGAGCAGGCAGTTCCCGGCCAGTATTACGACGTCGGAATCGCCGAAGAGCACGCGGTGATCTTCGCCGCCGGCATGGCAACCATGGGTTTCCATCCGGTGGTGGCCATCTACAGCACCTTCCTCCAGCGGGCCTACGACTGCATCCATCACGATGTCTGTCTCCAGGACCTGCCGGTGATCTTCTGCATGGACCGCGCCGGCCTGAGCGCCAACGACGGTCCGACCCACCACGGGTTGTTCGACATCTCCTACTTGCGCTGCCTGCCGCTGATCATCGGCATGGCCCCGGCCGACGAGGATGAGCTTCAGGACATGATGTTCACGGCGACCTTGCAGTCGCATCCGGTGGCCATCCGCTATCCGCGCGGCAACGCCGAGGGAGTGCCCATCAAAGACCAGCCCGCCGTGATCGAAATCGGCAAGGCCAAGGTGGACTCGCAGTTCGAGAACAAGCCCGGTGCCGTGAAGGTGGCCTTGTTCGGGCTTGGCCCCATGCTGACATTGGCCCGTCAAGCTGCTGAAAAACTGCGCGCCGACGGCTTCGATGTGGCGGTCATCAACCCCCGCTACTTCAAGCCGCTCGACACCGAGGTGCACCGTTTCTTCGGTTCGGCCGTCGACATCGTCGCCACGCTGGAAGATCACGTAGCCATGGGCGGCTACGGCAGCGCTGTGCTCGAGTGCTTCAGCGAAGCGGGCATTCAGACGCCGGTGTATCGCTTGGCCTGGCCCGACCAGTTCATCGAGCACGCCTCCAGCGTTGATTACCTCCGACAGAAGCATGGGCTCTCCGTGGAGCGGCTCATCGAAGAGGTGAAAGCGCGTGTGCCCGCGGTCCGGGCGGCTTCCGGATCCCAGCGAGCCATCGGTTGAACAGCGCTGTGCCGGAGTTCTGAGGGGCTCCTGATACGACTCCGGCACGCCGACTCAACCGAGTTCGCCGCATGGCAGCCTGAACAACGCCAAACCGGCGAGCTTGGTCTGCACTGGCATTGGGATTTAATTGTCCGACGAACCCATTTCCGAGACCGAGCATCGGTTCCCGAACCTCGGAGGGGCGTTTATCGTCCACTCGGTGACTCTGACTCGACGGTGTCGGACCGCGATAACGGGATCCGAAGCTTTCTGCGTCCTGCAATCCTCGATGCCGGCGGGTAGGACCCGTCGGGGCGAACGCAACTGAGTCACCGGCCTTGCCTGTTGGCGCCGGCATTCTTGGC
>Ga0214923_10003669_pt1 | contig 19105 bp, 8 predicted proteins | sample LL1510_MetaG_FD_177993 | JGI IMG/M metagenome (GOLD analysis project Ga0214923, IMG submission 177993) | Freshwater microbial communities from Lake Lanier, Atlanta, Georgia, United States - LL-1510 | ecosystem: Environmental > Aquatic > Freshwater > Lake | place: USA: Georgia | collected 2015-10-15
TTGTGATAGTTCAAATGTTAATTATAAGCTCTCAATACTTAATTGTGGGTAAATCTTCTAATTTATGAAATCTATCTATAAAAATTTGTTATAGCTTATACTATAGGGAAGTTTAAAGGATATAATGGAGAATAATAAGATCCAGAAGTGAGATGTATTTATTCAACAACTAAATAACCAAAGTCGGTTTATAAATCTTAAATAATATAATCTTCATCTAGATAATCAATAGCATCAATCATTGCTTATATAATAATATCATTATCATCAATTTAAAGTCTACAAATATAATCTTAAATTCTTTATATAAAATTCCGCGCTTATCTATTAGGATGGCTTCTAGGAACATTTACTAAAGATAAAAAGTAATCAGAAGATGAATCTTCATGGTCATCATAATCATTATCAATAATTTATTGTGGTTAAATAAATATATTAATTCCTTATTATCTACAGAATGGGCAGGCTTAATGTTAAATATTTTTATAACAAGATTTACATAAATGTTTCAAACAATTTTCACATTTAATAAAATTATCGCCATCAATAATATCATAACATATTTTACAATCAAGTTCTTAGAAGATTTAAAATTTTTCTTAATCATAAATATTTACTAGACTTTAGATTTACATTTATATATTTTATAATGGTATTTTTTAAACAAAATCATTTATTTTTTGGGGAGTCATCATTATTATTCATATATAAAAGTTTCTTCTGTTTATACTCTAATAATCTAAATTAGGCGTTTTATTATTGTTACTGATAATAGGCATTTAATCCAGCAACTAAAATTAAAATCAGCGTTTATATTAATTATTAAGATAATGATTATGTGTTTTGGGGTTATACAAAAAGTTATTCTGTACCATTCATTTAAGCGTAATATAAAACTTTCATAATTTAACAATCCTTATTTCTAAGAATTTATTTTTTAATTCTGTTTATCCTTAATTAGAATCGCCAATTAATATATATTATTGATTAGTGTTTGTCTAATTAACTATTATAGTTTATTATGATTATAGTAATTGATTGAAAACAGGAGTCCATGGAAATGAAACAGCTTAAAGATTATTATAATTTTGATTAAAATAACAAAATAAAAATGCGTTACCTTATGATTCTATAACATTCATATTAATAACAATTTGATAAGTTCCAGGATTATTTATTTATAGAATACCTTAATTACTGAATACATAACCATATCCACCAAATGACGAGTTGGCGTTATACTTAAGAAGATGAAAATATGTAAAATTAGAAATGGTATTTCCTGATGGTAATAAAACAGAAGCATTATAGTATATAGTATTATTTATAGTATCATAGAAATTCCAACCTCCAATATATGAAGACATGTTTTAAATTTATTGATTTGTATAATTATTTGCTTAAGATAATATATTAGCGGCTTTATCATCTACATATTTTTTTGATGTTAGATCAGTATCAGAATTTATAGGAATAGAGGTAGATGTATATGATAATGGATAAGAACTATTAACCTTTTTATTATTACCATATAAATTTACAATTAATATTTATTCGGCTTTACTATTTTATACTTCCCAATTTCCTGTAACATTAGAAATATAAGTCGTTAAGAATTATGTTTATGAAGGAACCGATGGAATTATTTATATCTCCTTAATTAATAAAGGATCGGGAATTTAACCAGTTTCGTTTATAGTATTATTAATTACAATTTACTCTTAATTTTGACCAGTTACAGAGGCTTAATATGTAGTCATTATTTATATATAATAAAAAATATATTCTTAATAAATGAACCAATCCCATTTTATGATGAGTAAAATATTATCACTATTATAAATTGCTACATAAGAAGAAGATAAAAAAGATTAATATATAAAAGGTTGTAAATAAAATTTGGAATAATTGCTAAGTGTTTATAAATTAAGCATTGAACATTTACAAAATATGAGAGATAAAGTTGAATAATTAGAAGATGTAAATGATGGATTAGAAGAATATCCACTACCATAAACATTATAAAGCGATACTGATATATATGATTATGATATATTAAGATTAGGAGTATTAGGAAATAAAAAATAAAAACTATTATTCTGTGATAATTTACTTATTTAATGGAAAGAAGATTAAAAACATTATTAGTAATAATTAGATAAATTCCCAGATTTATTATGAACATTTTCATAAAGCTTTAATATAATATCTTATTGAGGGTTATTAAACAACTTTAAACGCGGTTATAACTAAATAAGGATTAAATAAATTTAAAGGATCAATATAAAATTATGTGCTTGTAGATGTACATTTAATATTCATGGTTCTATTTGTAAATGTAGTTTATGAATAAGCAGATACAACAAAATTAGGATTAGTATTTTAAGCTGGTGTCATTTAATATTATGACCAATATTCTGGAACAGTAGCAGATTAAACGCACTAAAATAATATAAATTAGTATTAACTAAATAAAGTATTCCAGTTGGCTATATTAGAAATATTGAACGGTCCCGTACCATATAATGTATTACTAAAGACCTCTAATTTCTATTATACATAACTTGATTAATCATTAATAAATAATGGTAGGGTTGTGCCTCCTAAAACATTTCGTAATTTCTAATATGTTTATTGATTAAATGTAGAACCATCACATAATAAATATTATTAATTTCCATTTAATGAAGCGTTTCCTGGATATGTAATTATAGTACCAATAGGTAAATAATCATTTAGATAATTGAGATTAACAGCGTCACCATTTTATTATGGAGGTGATAGATTTATAATTTTGTTATTATTTACATCTATATTAGCAGTAGCTAAAGTAATACTATTTAATGGGGTAGTGGCTAGATATCTTAAATTATCTTAAGTATCTGTATATAATTTTGTAGACGCGTCTTAATTATTAGTAGGATTAACTACATTTATTATTTTTTATGTATTCATATTTAAAGGTGTTGAACCGTTTGTTAATTCTAATTAATTTGCTACCAATTTTGATGTAGTTATAGTTTAATTTTATATTTATGGAACTGATATACCAGAAATAGCTTAATCTAAATATAATTTTGTTACGGCATCATTATTATTTTGAGGAGCTGAAAGATTTATAATTTTATTATTATTTAAATTTAATGAACTATTAGGAACTACAATATTATTAAGAGTTGTTTAATTACTATAACGCGTATTTATTTGATTATCTATATATTATTTATTTGAGGCATCTTAAGGATTTGATGGGTCTTATAGATTTATTATTTTTTAATTATTTAAATTTACGGTTCCATTAGGAATTGGAATATTATTAAGAGTTACAGAATTAGGAAGATAACCAGAAATAGCAGAATCTAAATATTATTTATTAACAGCATCTAATATATCAGTAGGATTACCTAAGTTTATTATTTTTGACGAATTCATATTCAATTTAGTTGTACCATTAGTAATTTCATATTAATTTGCAACTATTCTAGAAGTATTATCTATTCCATTTCTTATTTGTGTAGCATTACCAGAAACAGCAGTATTATTTACATAATTTTTTGTTGCTACATCTTATAAATCTATAGGTTCGGCTAAGTTAGTAATTCTTTAGTTATTCATATTTAATTTAGTAAATCCATTCATTAATTGAATATTTTATGGGGCTAAATAAGAGCTTTAATTACTCCCAGATATTAATAAGTTAGATATATTTTAAGGTCCTTAATCAATCATATTTATATATAATAAAAAAAATATAATTTTATAATAGTATGATATTATGTTCATTCCTTTCTATCTCCTAATAATACATGAGAAGTAACAAAGAAAGCATTTACCATTATTTAATTCCATTTGTTAAAGTCTCCTGGTTTTAGAGTTGTTGCGGTTGCTAATGGATTTAAAACACCACTTTCTCCGTAAAAATTTGCATCTACTTCAGCATCATAAAAGTAATTTTAATCTACTTCTAAATGAATATTTACATGAGATTAATTACCTTATGTTTAATTTCCCTAATAACCGCGAGGATTTATCGGGATAAGGCAGAAAAAGCGATTAGTAAGAAAATCAGACATGTCATAATTAAAGTGTTACATGGTTAATGCATATAATTCATTCATTGCTACTTTATATTATCTGGCAGATTATTTTGAGCCTAACAATTATTGTGGAGTATATCTCTCGCTTCCTATTTCAATATATAGATTATTTAAAGGTACAAAGAAGGATTCATTATATTATGACATACATCCATTTGACCATAGTGCTGGGCATTGAGGGTTGAATACTCTATTTTTACCTGTTGCTGTCTATGAAAATTATCCTTACATATCGTTACTTTCAAAGAATAAAACGCAATAATTAATTTATTTACTAGATATAGAACATTTTAAATCGCTAATAGGTCCTTATAATGCTTAATATGATTATTAAAGTGATAAATATTATATAGGTTATAGAGCGAGTTATTTTACTAAGTCTATTTTATTGGGTTATATAGTTAATCTTCTATAAGCTACTACACAATTAGAAATAGTATATGAAATAGATGTTAATGGCATTTTTATATTATTAGTATTATTAAGAATATTTAAACCAGTCCTTAAACAATAACTAGGTTAATTAAGTTTTATAGTAAACTCTATTTTATTACCTAACATAGAAACTAAACCTAAATTTCTACATTCTATAAAAATATCTTTCAATTTAATAGATATAACTCTATTACATAATAATGGTGATACTAAAACATTTTTATTACTAGCTTATGCTTATGATATGGCTGAACCATTTGGAACAAAGTCAGTTGTAGCTGATGTACCTGGAACACCATTATAACTATAATTATAATAACGTTGTCTAAATTTACAATAATTTTTCATATATGCTTTAATAAAACTAATCTATCCAGCATTTGCTGATAGTACATCTGTAGCTGCTCCAGAAGCTCCTAATATCGGCCCATAGTCATTACAAATTTCTGGATTGTATAAGTATTTTTAATATCCTTTTCCATCCTTAGCAGCTGCTCCCGAACATCCATAATTGTTTAGGATAGATTATGTAAAGTCTGTGGATAATTATCCTGAAGGTATTTATGCAAAAGAACCAGCTTAATAGGACTGGTTTTTGTTATTAGATAAATAATCATTTAACCAATTCATATATTTACCAACACCGATATCTTGGCGAGCACTTTCCTTTAAACTGGTTTAATTCCATAATAGTTCGCTAGCTATAAATAAATCACTTATACTATTTGGAGCAATTGCTGATGAATTAGCTGCTGTAGATTCTATGGAAAGGTCCATAATAAGCTCTAAAGAATCGAAATCTATTAATGCTTACATACTATCAATAACTATAGTTATTAATTCATTTGCTTTGTATTCCGTTTTATTATTTAAACAGCTTGATGTATAAACATATCCCGATTTATCAACATAATCGTACGTACTTATATTTGGTTACATATTTATAAGAAATAAAAAAAATATAAATAATTAAATAATATAATGATCAAATTAATAGATGAACAGAAACACTAAAAACTTGATTTTTATCATAGCTTAGTAAATTTAAATTATCATCTAGTAGTTCAAATTATATTAATTAAACTGTTCTAAATACATCATTTTATGTAAGAGTGAAATATTCATCATATTAGTTTTAAATTTGATTTAATTCGCCTTATTAAGCATATAAAGGATATTAATATGTTATTGTATTATCTCCATAAACTACGGGTGAAATCATTCTAATATTAATAGATCCGCTGACTGCTATATTTGCTAAAGAACTTCCAGTTTATGATGTTTAAAATGTTGTGAATACAGAATCATCTAATTTATAACCAAAATAACGATAAATTTAGTCTCTAGTATCTCCCCAACTTATTAGCTTAAAAGCAGTAGCACAAGTCATTGTTATTACTCCATTTGTTAAGTTACAAGCCATTGTAATTCCTGAAGAGGCTAATGATGTTACGACTTAATTCATAAATGTTAATATATTATACTATCCATAAGGTAAAGTAATAGTGAGAATAGAAGAACCTTAAAGCTATATTTTGAAAGTACTATAATATTGATTTACATTTTAGAAAATATTGAATAAAGTTAATTATTTTATAGTTAGTTGTTTAGTTTGTTAAAACTTCTATAAATTATAAGTATATACGCCATTATTATATGTTGTATTACTCTAGGTTAAACATATTGGGAATGTTCTAGTCTTTGAAATTTGTTATGATTACATATTTATAAATATTAAAAAATTTTTATATTAATATTAAATATGGCATAATTAGCTCCTTTAATAACTGAGACAATAGGAAGTTCAATAGCTTCAAGAAGCGGACCATTATTAGGTGAAATGGGTTCAATGTTAGGCGCTGGAGGAATGTCAGCGGCTTAATATAGAAATATTATGGGTAATGTCGCAAATTAATATAGAGAAAGTAATAGAGGAATTGGAGAATTATCAAGATTTTAAAATGATTATGGAGCATAACGATATAGTACAAGTATAAACGAATCAGTACCTAGTATTTAATAAAATTTACCTATAGGAAATAGCGCGTATAGAAATATATTAAATGATGGATTATAAATTGATAGTTCATAAATTAATCCTATGTGGTAACGAAATTAAGATGAATTAAAAAGATAATAATAATAACAATAAACTGATTTAAGAACATAAAAAGAATAATCTAAAATTAATTAAATTATTAGTAATGCTACTTAAGGAAAAGTAACAAAAGTAAAATTAAATCCTGAAAAGTTGAATGAATTAAAGAAACAAAAGGAAAAAATATTTAATGAAGATGATTTTATTAAGAATCCTGAAGGTATGTAATAATGGCCAGAAGCTACTGATTTCGTTGAACCTATGAAGTCTAAAAAGTCAAAGAAATAATAAGCTAATCCAATGCCTGATAATGGAGGTGAACCAGATAAAGGACCAAATAAAAATGATGAAGTTGGTAAATTTAAAAAACCTAATGAAAAACCAGGATTAAATATTCCTACTATACCACCAGGCTTAACATAAATGGCCTAAGAAGGTACAAAAGCACATACCCAAGAAGTTACTAAAGATTAATAAGAACATTAACCTAGTGTGTAACCAGAAAATATTAATAATAATAATACTATATAGGAATAATTAGATAAATTTGTAAAAAATATAGAAGCACTGAATGAATAAGAATTTAATAAACTAACTTAATATTTTGTAAATAATGATATAAAAGAAAATGGATTCTCTAGGATGGACCCTGATCAGGTGTTAAGCTCAATTTTAGAAACATTGTGAATATTAAATTATACTTTTTTTATTTTATATAAATATGGATTAAATAGAAGAAAAGAATAAAGACAATTTAAAAGATGTCGAACTTTTAAAATTTTTATATACTTGTTTAGCTCTAGGAAATTCTAAATAAGAATTACAAAATTTTAAATAAAAACATAGTTAAATTACAGCTATATAAGATAAAACTGCGAAAGATATACGCGCCCCTATTTTAAAATTTATTAAATCTATGAATCCAAAAGAAATAAAAAATACAGATTAGGCTAAATATTATTTACTTGATTTATTAAATTAACATGAAAAAGCCGAAATTAGTAATGATGAAGATGATATATCTAATTTTAACGCACATTATGAGACATTTATAAACAGTTCTGAATTTATAATATTTACAAAAGAATTTGGAGATGAAAGTATAGAAAAAAAATTTAGTCCTGATCCAGATACTAGTAGTGAAAATATTAAAAAACATTTCCGTTTTGATCTAGATACTAGTAGTGAAAATATTATAAATGGCCCTTAATAATATCAAGGATAAACCAAAATATATGTATTATAATAGATACTTAAACAACCATTATCTAAAACTTTAAAAATTTAAGCTATGAAATTAATATTAAGATTAAATAAATTAGACTCAAATGATAAAACGGCTATTGCTGAATTTGGTAATGATTATGATAAAATTTTAACTGAAGTAGAATATGATTTAAAGAAAAAAGAAGAAAACCCACCAAAAGAAGAACCTAAAAAAGTTTTAAAAGCTGCTTACTTCAATATGAGTCCCTTTAGAGTTATCAATAATGTTCCATTCAGATCGAGAAGTGTGTTGATATGAGTTATAAATTTATACTTTTTTTATCTACTTAAATATGGAAGAAAATAGATATCTTGATGAAAATGATTATAAGTTTAGAGATTATGTGTTGGAAAATATATTAAATAAAAAGTATATAAGTACAGCATACAATGGTAACCCCTATATTGATTTCCGTAAATTCGGATGGAACGTGGGAGAAAAATACGACGGATAATACGATTAATATATTTCTATTTTAGATAACATATTAAAAGTAGCTAACGTCGGAGAAAACGAGTATAAATACGGGGATAGTAACATGCGACATGATGCTAATATAAAAATTGATGAACTAATTAATGATTTAAAATCTGGTGAATTTTTAAAAAACATGAGAGGTCATTTTTATTATTTATTGAGTGGAGATTAATATGGAAAAATGGATAAGGTGGACAAAGAAGTATAAGCAGCGGGTCTAAATAAAGATTTCTATAAACCTAGGTCATTTTTTAGTGAATTTTGTGTTTACGGTAATTACATATATTTTATGTATATCGCTCCTATAATGGGTTCTAGTTATAAATAAATAATATAAGATGCTGCTTAAGGATGGAAGGAGTTATAATAAGAAGTATTAGAAGCTAAAATGGATGGAATACGTTTAGAAATATTGAGTCCAATAAGCGAGGTACCCACAGAAGACGAAATTTTAAAAATGGATCCTAAATTAATAATAAATGATCCTGAAGTATAAGATTTATTACCTTAGTTTTCTGATATAATTATAACACAATTACCTATAAAATAAGATGAAAAATAAGTAATAGATACATTAATAAAAGAAGGATAATTATAAGATTTAGAAACATAATTTATGAATAGATAATAATTAATTAATTTATCATAAACTAGTAGTTCCTAATAATCTAAATAGTTCATAGATAAGTTATAAAATAATTAATAATATGTATTATAACAATTAATGAAGTTAGATATAAAAGCGTTATATAAAGTAAAAGCTATGTAGATTATTATAGATATTGAAAAAAATATAAATATAGATTCGTCGAAAAGATAAATAGATATAGACTAAAAATATAATTAGTTATTATAAGATATTTAATAATAGATCAATAGTGATGAAAATTATAATAAATAACTAAAAACCCCATATTATAGCGCAAAATTATTTGAAATGCCAAGTTAAAGAGTTGTCAATAATGTTCCTTTTCGTTCTCGTGAATCACTAATTTGATTTACATTTTTAATTTTATATTTTTTTTTCATTTTAAATATGGAATAGTAATATCAAAATTATGGAGTAAATAAATAATCAGATTTGTTTTCAGAATAGAATATTAGATTACTTGTTATAGCTCCCAGTGGATCTGGTAAGTCAGTTTTAATTTAGTAAATAATAGAGAATCCTAATTATGGATTAAATCGACGTTTTAAGGGTTGTTAAATTTTTTGCTTTAGTCCTACTATGAAGGTAGACCCGAGTCAAATACAATTATAAAAATATATAAAAAATATGCCAACATGTGAAGGGTTTAAATATGATGAAGAAGCATAGACATTTTAGAAGAATATAATGTAATCAATGATGAATTTATATGAATCATAAATCGATATTCTAGAAAGAGAAAGGGCTCAAAATAAAGAAGATTAACACAGAGAATTATTATTTATTGTAGATGATTGTTAGGGATTATTAGATCAAAAATAATTTGAATAATTAATGGTTAAAATCCGCCATAGTAAATGCTCGATTATATTTATTGGTCAAGAGTATAAGCGTTCTTGTTCAGTAACAGCAAGATCATAATTTAATATGTTAATTATTGGAGGCCTTAGTAATTATAAGGATATTCAAAAAATAACCGAAGAGCTGTCGGGAAACAATAAAAAAATATTTTAATAAATCTTCTAAGATGCTACCAAAGAAAGATATTAATTCTTGTTAATTATGTAAAATTTATCACCTTAATATAGATATTTCAAAATAGAAGATGTAAAGAATAACAAAATAATTTAATACCAAATTTGATTAAAATTTATTATTTTTTTATTATATATAAATGTCCGCATTTAGTGAAGATACTTATCAAGCGTATCTATAAAAATAAAATATGAATAAAGAATTTTTAGATAATAACTATAGGAGAATGTATGGTCATATTTAGAATGAATTAATAGCTTAATAAGTTATGTCATTATATAAATTAATAGAAGAAAGAGATAAAATGACTGATCCATATATAAGAAATTAATTATAATAGCGTATTAATATAATTTAATAAAAAGTTTAATAGTATAATGTAGATTATGCAGCTTCAGTATAAAACATAATAGTAAAAGAGGCTTAAAATATAGTCTTCTAAAATACCGACCTTTATTAATAAAACACTTGATTATTAAAGATTTAGGGGAATTACTCAGCTTGAAGTTTAAAAATATTTTATATATATATATGTGGAAGCTGAGTAATTCAAGGATCCTCAAAGTTTATTTATTATCTTAATATTTTTTTTGTTCTAAATATCTTTAATACTTTATTCTAAAGTTGATCTATTCCAAAGTAAGAACCAAGACCAAAACCCAGCTGAATATATATCATTAATATTATCATTCTTGTGTCTTTATAAATATCTTTAACGCCGTTCTTCATCTTTATGAATTGTGAAATCTTCATATCCTTAAGCCCCAAAATTTACAGTTTTCCTTTTATTTCCATCAGTTATTATAGCCGCGTATTTCTTACCTTTAGCCTTTGAATTCTATAAAGTTACTTCCATTTAATATTAATATTTTTATTTTATATTTTTATTAAATGAATAAAGAGAAAGTTATTTTAGCCTTTGATCCCGCATTCATAAAATGTGGCTTAGGTGTTATATCATTAGATGGAAAATTTATTGAAAGTAGATAAGTATAATTAAAACCTAATTAGAAGATTTCACAATCTGAAGTAGATGGATATGTAAGTAATAATATATAAAAAGTTGTAGATGAAGTATTTAATAAATATGATATAGAATATGTAATTATAGAATTATAAATGGGATAATTTAGCGCTACTAAAGTATAGTATGGGATAGTAGCTGCGCTGCCTTAAGATGTAAAGTATATCATATAACATTCTAAAATGAAATTAAAGAATGATAAAGCTAAAGACATTTAATCTGATAATCCTGAAAGTAATAAATATAACTAAAATAAACACAAAGGTAGAGCCTTAGCCATATAATTATTTCCAGAACTAGAGAAAAAGAGTTTTGATGAATATGATAGTTTACTTCATGCTCATTATGCTTTATAAAACTTAAACAAAATTAAATGGTTCAAAAAGTCATAACTTTAATGAATATAAACTCTTTAAAAAAATATAATACAATGAATAACCATACTATTTTAGACACAAATATATTATATATAATACCAATATTCAAATAAAGTAAAAAACAATTTAATAATGATTATGAATTGTATATGAATACCTTATAATATTAATTATAATATATGTATGATCATTCCCATTTAATGACTGATGATTTAATTAAATATAAGAAAGTACTTTAAAAGAGGATTTATTAATATAAACTTTTACAGATTCATACTAAAATTAATGAATATGAGTAATCATTAAAATGAAGTATAATCCCAAATAATATTTTTTTTACTTTAAAAAAAACCAATATAAAAAGATGAATTGTGAAATTTTATCAAAAGACGAATTATACTTTGAAAAATTAGTGTAGAAAGAGATGAGGGCCTATGAAAGATTAGGCGCTCGTATAGTAGTTAATGAGTTTAAATAATAATAGAAATTATTAAAGGCCTAAAAAAAGTAGGAATTAAAAGACTTCAAAGCTTAATAGTAATAAGTACAAAAAACTAAGAGAACAAAAGCTCCAGTTATCAAGAAATTATTTAAGAATGAATAAGCTGTTCAATAATAAGAAATTATTCGATAATTACCAGTTTCAGAACCATACTGTGAATAATTAAAGTATGAGGCTTAAGAAATTATTCGATAATTACCAGTTTTAGAACCAGTTTATGAGTAGATTTAATCCTATTCATCAAGCGAAGAAGTTGAATGTATAGTATCAAATGATTTTATAGAAATTCCAGATAAGTTCCATACTTATTTATATAAATTATGTTAATTATTGAATATTGATTATAATGAAATCTAATATCATTAATCATTAGATATTTTTAATAATATAACAGAATAAATGAATAATCATTAAGATGTTTTATAATTATTTAGTTTGGATTAACACTAATATATTGATATTAATGAATTTTTAATGGTTAACTAAAGGTATGTTTTAGTATCATAATATGGAAATATTAAAAAGATTTCTATTAATTAATACATAAAAAATATTAATAGTTTCTAATTATTGGCAGCTAAATAGTTATAGATTTTAGGTATTAAACCAACCTCATTTATTACTGATGAAATATTAAAATATCAAATATAAAATTTTAAGCTATCAACTAAAAATGAAATAAAAAATATCAGATTAAATTAAGAATAACAGCCTTTATTAATGGTAATATAAACTAGAAATTTATATGTTCCTTAATAGTTTAATCATGATAATCTTTATAAATATTTATAAAATTATTAGTTTCTTGATAAATCCGCTATTCATTAAGTTATATCTATTGATAGAAGCAAAAACTGTAAGTATTATATGGATATTGACAAGATAGATGAATATTTTACAAAAGATTATGAAATTTAATAATTTTTGAATGATTTATAAGATGCTATTAGAAAAGCTATTGGTGCTTATTTAAATAGAAATTATGACTATTTATAAATTATAATATTATCAGCAAATAATTATAGAAAATCATGTCATGTATATGTATAGGAATATGTAAGATTAAAGGATTTAATAAAGATAACTGAACATATTAGATACTATTTATTAAATTAATTAGGATATAATAAGTAATATATTGACTAAAATAATGGAAATAATAACTATCTTATTCATAAACTCATTGATATGGGACCATATAGTAAGAGCAATGAATATGGAAGTTATAAATAATTACGTTTAGATTATTCGGGTAAAGTTTTATAAGATGGAACTATCGATTTAAATAAAATTTGTTAAGGTTTATCAATGGACAATTTGAAGAAAATTATAATTTAAGATTTAAGCGATCAAAGAATTCACGATAAAATAACAGTTCCTATTTGTTATATTGATAATGGAATATTTGATATTCATTATGATAATATGATTAAAGAAGATTAATAAGAACTCGTTGAATGTGATAATATTTCAAAATATTAAGATTTAAAGAGTATTAATATAGTTTCTGAGCGAGAAATTAATAATGGAAAATATAAATATAAGTTAATTAAATATTCAGGCGAATGTTTAGTTCATAAAAGAGTTCATAAAAAATGTAAAACCTTATAAGTATTTAACAATTCTATAATATGCCCCAGAAATGATGGACATCATATTAAGAAATATCAAAAATAATTTACTAAAGTAAGCGATGAATAAATTTAAATTAGATAGAAAAAAGCTGTATATTAACAACTTAAATCTTGTTATTATAATGATCTTATGACTCCTGATGTTATATTAAATAGTAAATATATTTAAACTGAATTTAAGATTTAAAATACATTTATCAAAAGTATGCCAGGAACTGGTAAGACTCATAATATTTGTGAAAATATAAAAAGATTATTGAAGACTAAACCAGATTTACGAGTATTATTTATATCAACAAGAATAAGCTTCTCTAATACTATGAAATGCGATATTATGAAAAAACATAATATATAATTTGAATTATATAATGATGAGCGCGTCTAATAAGATAAAAAAAATAATATCAAAGGAAAGGCTTAGTGGATTGTTTAGTAATAATTTTTAATTATATAACTTGAATCATTATAATTATTATAGATAAAACTTGAAAAAGAGGAATATGCTTAATATGCTTATGATTTAGTGATTGTTGATGAGTGTTTTAGTGTTTTAAAGTAAATTCAATCTTTAGGAAGAGATTTTATAAATATAATGGATCTATAATATAGATTAAACTCATCAACTTATAATGTATTCTGTGATGCCTTTTTAAATTAATAAATAGTCGATTTATATTTAAATATAGTAGATTATAAAGAACATGAAATTATAATCAATAAATATCAACCTTATGCCTTATAAAATGAAGTAAAATATGATATAGTAAAATTCGAATAAAAACGTGAATAGTTATAAGAAATTTATGATTCATATTATGATTTGTGTTATGATGAAGAAAAAAGAAATTAAGTATTATGTGGCTGTTAGTTTTCTAGTAAATTTGAAATTCAATAAAATCCCTTAAGATAAACCACTAATGGATAAAATTGTAAGGTATGTAATAAATTGTATATTAATTATTGGGACGAAGATGAAGAAAATCATACTGCTTTAGACAATCTATTTTATGATGCTGAAGAAGAATTAGATAAAATTAAAATAGAACATTTCCCATTATAAGCAAATTGTGTCTTTGTAACTTCAGATGATAATATATAAAAAGTATTTAATGATAGGCTTATAACTCTTCTAAAAACTGGTGAAAAATGTTTCTCAGTATTTGAATATTAAAAACAGTTAGTAAATACAGTTTAAATGTTAGTGAAATAAAATATATTATTAGAAAGTGAAATATTAGTAATTCATGGCGACAACTTAAATATTGATGAAAACGGATAAAAACATATTACTAATAAAAAGGCATTTTATAATAACCCTGATGATCATAAATTAGATAATATAAAATATGTAGCTTATACTCGTTCACTTACTACTGGCTGCGACTTTTAATAACCAGAATTTAAAACTGGATTACATCTATTATGTTCATAACCTTATTAATGTATACCAGCCTTCGAGTTATTATAAGCAATGCATAGATTTAGGCAAGTTAAATAATAATATATATTCATCAAAAATATTAAACCAGTATGTAATACTTAAGAAACTACGCCATTTTAAGTATGGCAAGAATACAATAAATAAAATTATAACAAATCAATAAACGCTGCTATGCATATAACCGATTTATATAAAATATTTACCAAAGCATAAAATAATTTCTTCTTAAAATATAAATCATTTATAACAGCTGCCTTATTACATGAAATGGGGTATACTATTGATATATAAACTGAAAATTAAGTAATCAATGATGGTTCTAACTATATATAAAATGATTCTGATAGAAAAGGATTATAGAGCATTGATTCTGTAGAATAATATTTAATCTGTTAACAAATCTATGATGTAGGCACAAACACTCAATAGGAAGAAATATTAAAACAAATTACTAGAGAATAATATAATATGTTTTTGAAAATAAATTAAACATTAAATATATTACCTAGGCCTTTATAGGGAGAACCTTTGTAAGGCTTTGACAATTGTAAATTAAAAATATTATTAGAAAATTAGGATTATATAAAAACCTTATAATTCAACAACGCGAGAATAAAAGAATGTCCAACCTCACTGGAGAACTGTTCTAGCTATGATTATGGATATGACAATGTAAGTGGATTCGATTAATTCAAAACCGCCTGTGAAGACATGCATTAAACCCTATAATAACACGATATTTTTAACTATATTACTAAATAAACTATGAATAAGATATTTTAATTATTAACAAGTGAATTTACTATTATTTCCACCGATCATTTAGAATCATAACAATATACTAATGAAATGATGCTGTTTATGCTAGTCGATTTTAACGGAACTATGATAAAGGATTTAATACCATAAAAATTTCACAAATATATTGTACCTCATATGTAAAAATATATGAATATAGATGAATAAACCAAAAAAGAATTATTAAAGGCTAATAATATTAAAGATTCTCATATGTCTGATGCTGCCGTAAATACTAAATTAGGATTAAAATTTAAATCAATATAATAGATGAAACAAGGCCATAGATTTAGAAAATTATAATTATTAAAACAGTTATAAATGAATGAAGACTTAAAAGTATTATTAAACGGCGTTACTATTCAATGAACGCTAAATTATTATTATATATTTTTTGTTATTTAATTAATTATTTTTTTTATTTTATTTTACAGCTTAAAATATGCCAAGATAAAAAAAAGTTTAGTCAATTGAAAGTTTAGAAGTTAAAGAATAGCCCATTTAACTTCCTTCAGTCGTTCCAGTATAGTAGACTATAGTTAAAGAAGTATAGGAAGAATAAACAGAGCAAGAAGAACAAAGGCCGAAAAGGGGTAGACCTTCTAAATTGAAATTACCAAAACGCGAAATGTCTGATACTTCATATGTCAAAGTAATGATTGATTACAAAAAATAAAATGGAATTAATGAGATGATTAAGAAAGATACTGAACATCATAAAAACATTATGAAATTAATTAACGATAAAAAGGCAGCTAAACTATCATAGTGAATAAATTAAAATAATATTTTTTTTATGTCTTATAAATGGTACATGAAGATACATAATTACTAAGCAATCAATAATTTTATTCAGTTTTAATAAACGGCTAATAATTTTATTTAACATATGATTAATTAAGCCAAGCATTAAAAACTCAAATAGAAGATATGAATGAATTAGATGAAGTCGGCGAATCCTTAGAATCTTCATTTATTAATGATGATGAAGAAACTGAACAAGAATTAACGAGCGAAAGTGAGTACTAACCTTCTGATTCTGAAATGACCGAACAGGAAGAACTATGAACCGCATATATTAGATGTCCTAGCTGTTAATAGAGAATTTAATTATTAAGATGAATTATTTATTTATTTTTTATTTAATTTATTAACTGATAAAATGGATATCTAATTATTGAACCAATAAAATGGCTAATCAAATATTATAGGTACCTTATCGTTTAATGAATAGATAGTAAATGTTTATGGTACTATATAAGACCCATTAATTAAATGTACAGACTTATTAATTCATGTTTTAGGATATAGAGAATGTAATGATGCAAGATGGTTTAGAACAATAAAGTTAAAAAATAATTACGTAATTACACCTGTTGATTAGCCATGTCAAAAAAATAAGTTATATTTTACAGAATTAGGTATATATGCTGCATTAATGAAAAGTAATAAACCAATAGCAGAAGAATTCTAATTTATGGTAACTAATATGTTAAAGGAAAAACGATTATAACAATTATAACAAATAAATGAATTATAAGTAAAATATAATGCTGCTTTAAAATAAGGTTGTATTTATGGTATATTTAACTTAAAATATCAGTGTTATGATTATATAGGATAAACTAGTCATAAAGACCCAACAAATAGAATATAATAACATAAATAAGCTATGTAAAAAGGTTTAGAACTTCCATTTTATAAATCTTTAGTTATACAATAGTTTAATTAAAATTATCGCGTTGATACTTTAGAATAAGTAGAATACACGACTGATAAGGAAATTTTAGATTATGAAAAATATTATTAAGTTTTACATAAATCTATATATAACTAAAATGAATTAACTTGTAGTAAATGTAAAAAGAAATATAGTAAATAATCTATTTAATGCTTTGAATAACACAGAGAAGATTGTTATAATGAATGATTATTCTGAGGGATAATTTCCTATTTTTTTATGAAAATAAAAATGATTTCGTTTAAAAAATACCATTATAAACATATAACCATGTAACTTTCAAAATCATTATAGAGTAGATCTGAATAGATTAAGGAGAAATTATAAAATCCTAAATCTTTAAAACTCGCCACCAAATGTCTTTTTACTTTAGTAAAGCGTGTATTTGTATATAAATATAAATAATAAGTTAAATTAATTAAGAAATAACAAAAAGAATAATAGAAACTCTGGAAAACAGCTCATAAACTTTTAATGAAAGACTTTACTAAATAATAAAAACGTGAAGCTAAGAAATTAGCTAAAGAATAACAAATTTAGTAAAAACAATGTAAAGTTTTACCAGTTATAGAACCATATTTTAAAGCCGCCGAATATACTTTATAATCTGAAATAGTAACAGTTACTATCCCCGAAATAGTTTAAGTTTAACCTATTGTGTGTGATATTTGCTGTGAAAACGCTGTAAATAACTTTTTCATTAAATGTCCAATCGTTAATTGTGGAAAATAGATATGTAACGCTTGTTATGAAAGAGTTAGATATAAAAAATGTTCATTCTGTAGATAGTATTCATCCGTTTTTAACAAAAGATAAGTCATAATTTAATAATAATAGGATACTAATTTTTAATAGGGAGGATTATTGATAAGAAGTGAAGATTCATGGGATTCTGTACCATGGTAAAGCTTTATTTAAGTTAGTAGAAGATACCCGATCCCATAATAAACATATGAACAGTTTATTGAAGAACGCTAAGAGTAAGAAGATTAAATATTATAATTATAAGTAATTGAGGAACCTTAAGTTTAGGCGATTTCTTAGTAACTATAGTACGAATCTTCTTATGAAATTGAAGAATAAATAATCGAGGAACCACAATAAATAGTTGAATAAATTTTTAATTAAATTATTGAGGAAGTATAAGAAGAACCATAATAAATTTATAATTAAATTGAAGAATTATATGAATAATTAGAATCTTTAAGAGTTTCGCGCAAAGAATAAATTACAGGATTTTAAAACTTAGTGAAAATTGTTAAAGGTAGATCCTATCCAAAAACAGAATAAGAAGCAAAATAATTTGCAGAATTCAGAGCTAATAAAGATTAAATATAAAATTAAATTGATGATGTGAAATCTAGAATTAGATATTTAGAATCTTTATGTGAATGATCAATATTATTATTATTAAATGTTTAAATTTGTATTATATGATTGAGGCCGAATCATATGATATGAAGATAAACGACAATGATATTTTACGTGTTAAGGCCGAACCGTACTATGTCATTGATATATATAGGATTT
>Ga0214923_10003672_pt1 | contig 19093 bp, 13 predicted proteins | sample LL1510_MetaG_FD_177993 | JGI IMG/M metagenome (GOLD analysis project Ga0214923, IMG submission 177993) | Freshwater microbial communities from Lake Lanier, Atlanta, Georgia, United States - LL-1510 | ecosystem: Environmental > Aquatic > Freshwater > Lake | place: USA: Georgia | collected...
ACGTAAATCTTATGCGGTAAAGCTTGAAATTTTACGTTCATTAATGCTTGGAGTAGACGTGATCGTTATCGATCCGGAAATGGAATATAAGAATTTATCGGATGCTGTCGGAGGTACGTATATCAATATTTCATTAGCGTCGCGCTCTAAGATTAACCCGTTTGATTTACCGAGACCCGCAGGCGAGGCATTTTCTGTGGAAGATATTATTCGAAGTTCCGTCATTACGATTAAGGGCCTCATGCGTCTCATGCTTGGCAGGATTACGACGGCGGAGGATTCGATTCTAGATCGTGCCTTACTAGAAACGTATGCCAAAAAAGATATTGTTCCCGGCGCAGATTTAAGCAAGGTAGAGCCACCGATATTGCAAGATTTCCAAAGTATTTTAGAGGGTATGGAGGGAACGGCAGAATTGATTGTGAAGCTTAAGAAGTATACGGAGGGTACATTTGCCGGACTTCTTAATTCTCCTACGACGGTACAAATGAATAATCAGTTGGTCGTTTTCTCGGTACGTGATCTTGAGGATGAGTTGAGGCCGATGTCGATCTATACCATTATTAATTATATTTGGAATGTTGTTCGCTCAGAGAGGAAAAAGCGTATCTTGATTATTGATGAGGCTTGGTGGCTCATGCAATCGGAAGATTCGGCTAAATTCATTTTTGCCCTTGTGAAACGTTGCCGTAAGTATTTCTTAGGCATATCTACGATTACACAGGATGTGAATGACTTTTTAACTTCACCATACGGTCAAGCGATTGTGACAAACAGCTCCATGCAGCTTTTGTTAAAACAGTCACCTGCGGCGATTGATCTTGTCGCAAGAACGTTTCTTTTGACTCAATCAGAGAAATACTTGCTTCTAGAGTCTGGAGTAGGAGAGGGCATTTTCTTTGCGGGAGCAAAACATGCAGCTATACAGATTGTGGCGTCATATACCGAGGATCAGATTGTCACGACCAATCCTCAGCAATTGTTAAAGATTGAAGCAGCCAAAAAAGAATTTCAAGAATCACAAAATCAAGCGACATAATATATGAACAAACGCATCATTCTTACTTTGTTGGTCTTGGGAGCGATTGCGGGTATTTTAGCAGTTATTTATTATATTCTTTTACCAGTTTTACCATCTCCGATCGCACCACAGCCTCCGGCTCCAACCCAGCTACCATCGGAGCGGCCTTTTAATCCAACGCCTGATCTTCCCAAGGCGCCGACCACAACTGGAAATGTTGATGCAAACTCACCGGCGGAACGTGAAAGACAAGCGCAGGAAGCGCTGAAGCGTGTTGCTCTAGACTTGGCTACTCGAATAAACACCTACTCCAATGCAGATGATTTTGAAGCGTTACGGCAGGCTCAGGCTATTGTTGATGCTTCATATGCTAAAGAATTAGATTCATTGAGACAAGTATTACGACAAGACCATCCGTCATTTGGGGATTCTTATGGTGTGACGATGAATTCTTTGTCTGCTGTTATAAATAGCCCGACGCCTATTCTTACGTCTACTCAAGCTTCAGTCAGTGTGCAGGCGCAACGTGTTATTGAAAGTCAACGAAAACCATCTGATATTCAGATGGTGCAGATAAATCTTCAATTTACAAAGAATGGAACTACTTGGGTTGTCACCGACCAATCAATTAAAGTTGTTGAGTAATTTGCTGGATCTTTTTTATCCTCCCGTCTGCGTTTATTGTTGTGCAGACGGGATTTGGTGTTGCGAGTCTTGTATCAATAAAATTGATTTTCATGTAGATTCCCCAAAGATTGAAGGAATAGATCGAGTTTATGTTGTCAGTTCTTATGCGAATCCGGTTTTACGTAAGTTATTGACGCTTTATAAATATTCTTCTGCACTTTGTTTAGAATCTGCACTTATCTTGTTACTAGATCGTTGGTATAAGGGCAGTGTGCTGTCGCAGGAACGAGTAGATGCCATCGTACCGACGCCTACTGATTTTAGGCATATAGAGGAGCGGGGATTTGATCATGCCGTTCGCTTATCTCTTGTAATGCAACGATATTTTACGTCTGCTCCTGTGTTAACGATCTTACAACGCATGAGACGGATTGATGCTCATGCGGAAATCGATGATAGGCAGGCTCGTCTAGGCAATGTATCTGGCGCTTTTTCCGCGTTACAGGCATGTCCGAATAGAGTTCTTTTGATTGATGATGTCACGACATCAGGGGCAACGTTAAAAGAATCGGCAAGAGTGTTACGTGCTAGAGGCGCAACATATGTTATTGCATTTATTTTTGCTAACAGTGGATAACTTATTTATGATAAATTTAATTGTATTTTTTGTTATTTCTGTTTGCATGAGTCTTTTTATGTCCATAGCACGCAAATTTCATAAGCTCTAATAGTGGAGAATCATTGTATACCTTCGTTAGAGGCTGTATATTTGTAGGCTTTTCAAAGGGGGAATGGTTTACCTGACTTAGGAAATATTGGTCTGTTAACATTACGCTTACTCAATACATATCGATAATTAAAAAACCGTCTCAATTGAGACGGTTTTTTAATTAGTTGCTAATAATCTACCGTATAAACAGTCACTGGTAGATCTGTGATTCTTCCGTCTTTAAATGTGACGTTATCTGCTCCAGCCAGTCCTTTTAGATCTCCCTCAAAGGTCGCGGATAAAATGGCTTGATTTGGACTTATCGTTTTCCAATCGGTGACGGTGAATGTAAAGTTTGTTTTTTGTGTTGGCACGTCATCCTGATATCCTTGCATCTCATTGTCTTTCATGTCACCGGTTGGAGATCCGCTTAATAAAACTTCCATTTCTCCAGAGTATTTGCCGGTTTTTGTTTCAAATCCCTTAATACTTATTAAGAGTGTACGCGTGTCTGAGGGGTTATTGCTCGGTAATGCAAGTTGTAAATAAGGTTGTTCTATTTTTAGTATTTTTAAGCCTTTGGTGTAAAAAAGTGCTCCATTTTTTGCAATGCCTGCATTCCAAGGCTTATTATCTAGTGTAGAAGTCAGATAAGTTAATTCCAAGGGGGGCGTCTGTACGGCATCATTTTTTTGTTTACTTGTTCTACATCCCGCTCCGCTCAGAACCAGCGCTGTGACGATTGTTGCTAACGCAACTATATGTCTATTCTTCATATGGAAAATTCGTTATTTATTATCGTCGATATGGTATCATGTAAGTATCTTTTTTATGAATTTCTCTTGATTTCGTAAGCCAGGTTTTATAAAGCTCTTTACATTCTTTTCCTTCATACTAAGTGCATATTTTGTTTTTAGCACAGTCTTTGCCATTAAGGCTGATGGTCCTGATCCGGTGTATTTGTATCGCTTGGGTGAAAATAAATATGAGCAAACGGATTTTATAGTATGGCAAGATTATGCTTGGGATAGTGAGCTGAATCGTTTAACTTGGGTCGGCACAGAAGATGGGTGTAACAATGGTGAATGTGCTCAGAGAGTTAGTATATCAAATTTTTTTGAAACGACTGAGTCGGCGACATTACCTGATAAAATTTATGTAGATTTAGAGTTTGATGCTCCGGGTGGACCGAGGCCGGCAGATATCTTTTTTGCCGATTTTGGTGATTCGAATCTTTTTGAAAAAGCATTGGTTAATGGCATAAACGAGGTAAATATAAGACAAATACCGGGCGCTTTTAATATTGTACCGATGTTTACAATTGGCAATGTATATTCGGGCTCAATTTCTAAATTCGATGTTTATTATTACCCGAATATTTATTCAGGTAATGGGGCTGGCACTATTGTGGATCCGTATCAAATTTCTAACTGCTCTCAGCTTCAAGAAGTGGGCCTATTTGTTAATAGCAATTTTATTCTTACCCAAGATATCGACTGCAGCGGCTTAGATTTTGATCCGATTGGATATTCTCCGGCGCAAAATCAGGGGAGACAGTTCAATGGCGTCTTTGACGGGCAAGGTTATACGATTTCTCATCTAAGTATTAATAAGCCGGCAGATAATTACGTTGGTTTATTTTCCGATACAACAAGCGCTGCACAGATTAAGAATTTAAATGTTTCTGATATTAGTGTGATCGGAGAAAGTGCTGTCGGATCTACTACCGCACAGATCTCGAACGCCTTGAGGCAAACGGGTCTGCCGATACTAAATTGTCATGGCGATGTGTGTTCGAAAAAATTCGAACAGATTTCGCCCAAAATTTGTAGGGCGGGCGGAATTCCCCCCCCAGACCCCCCTTCCGCCCGCCCGCAGAAGCGACCCTTTCGGATTGGACGATTTCAAGTTTTTCGTTCCGCTTTTGGCAGAACTCTGGGCTTCGCCCAGTTTGGTGGCAAATTCCTTTCTCTATAACGTTTCGGCATATCTGATGTTTTACGAAGCGTAGCGTAGTAAAATATGGGTGGAGGCTTTTGAATAAAAGCCGTAACCAGATATGCCGTGTTGTACGATGTAATGAAAAGTTTTAATTTTGCGATAGCAAATTATTTAATCGGGATAATTTTATTCTGGTCTCTCTGGTTTTTCAATTGTTTCGTGTTGACCTGCTACAGGTTCACCGACACCAAACCAGAGTCGTTCACCTTGTAATACCTCTGTTGCCCCGACAAGCAATTCTTCTTTATCTTTTAGCAAGTCATAACTAAAAGGTACATCGGTTTCTAAAACTCTTGGCACATTATGTTGCGAACGCGGTCTGGCAATATCAAAAATTAAAGTAGACTCTGGTTTGATGGGGTTCTGTAAGACGATAAAACTATGGTCTTCGGGAAATTCATCGGTATCTTTTACATCCTGCATGGTTATGCCGCTAACATATGCGGATTCAGCACCAGCTCTTTGAAGCAGATATTGTCCTAAGGCGGCTCTTTCCCCACATTCAGTCTTACCTTTCAGTTCAGATAATTTTGGCGGCTTTTGACCCCAGTACATTTTTTGTCGTTCAAATGAATTGGTTGGGGCGTTTGGATCAACTTCCAAAAGTTTGTGCATTTTTTGCTGTACTTGATAACAGAGAAAATAAGTATATGGATCCATATCGGAACCAACTTTTTCTAGCCAATATTTTACACTATCCTTGCTCTGTTCATATACTTTTCTGATATTTTCTTCAGTAAAATTGCCAAGCTGTTCGTCAAAAGCCGCCAAATCCAATTCCAATTTTGTAGTTAATACTTTACTAAATAAAGAGCCGCCGAGTGGCAATTCTTGGCCATCCGATAACTGTTTTGCCCATATACCACGATGAATTTCCCGCATAGCTTCAACGGATTCCTGCTCTTCTTGTGCGGATTCAGAAACTGGCTCTTGATATGGTGATTCAAATTTTTCCATAGTTTTTAAGATTAAGAATAAAATTATCCCGATTAAATTTGCCCGATAGGGCAAAAATAATTTTTTATTATTTCGTACAACGTTTAAGAGTATGCGAAGTTTTTTGTGTAGCGATAGCGGAACAAAAAATTTGGGTGAAGGAATTTTTTATTTCTTATAAATATAAGAACGAAAAATTCCTGAACCGCATACTCTTTGTTAGGCGATGTAATTCTTGAAAATTCATTCCTTATTTGAAATTTTTATTTCCCTGTTTGTAAAATCCAAAACCTTAAAATTATTTTTTTGCAGATATTTATCTGTTACTTGGTAAAGCACTGGCGCAAAATTTGTGGTAATTTTTTCGATTTTTTCCACCTTTCCATCAACTTTAGTTTCTTTGTATATTTCATTATAGCGAAAATATTTTTTGCCTCTCTTAACAAAAAAATGATTTTTTTCAAAAATATGAAATTTCTGTGGTATGGGGCGAGGAGATAGTATTTGCCCCTTCAAATGATTATCGGTAAGCCATATTTTTAACTGAAACGGATATGTTGATACGTTTTTTACTTTTAGATCAATAAAGTTGTATAAAATTGTTGCTCCTCCGCCAAACGGCAAGGTTCTGCCAGAATCAGGGAAAACATCCATAGAGTGATGATACCTTTCAACTGTTTCAATTGGGGCATGAAGAAAAATCCAGTATAAAAAATTTGATAATTGACACAAGCCACCGCCCAAACCCTCAATAACTTTGCCGTTTGATAATAACATTCCGTTAACATATCCGTTTTCATATTTCGGCTTACCGATAATCTTCCAAAGCGAAAAGACATGATTGGGTTGTATGACTACGCCATTTAATTTTTGAATAGCTTGTTTGAGGTTGATAATTTTTTGCTCTTGTAGCTTTGGGTTACTATCTCCTAGCCTGCGTCTTAATACTGATTGATGTCTTGCCACGACGCAATCAAAAAAATCATTTTTTCTTTCATATTTAATCCTAAAATCGAAAAAATTATGAATATCTCTAAATAAATGACGCAAAAAAATAATTGGCTTTTTTAGAAATGGATATTTTTTGGAAAGAGCGACTCTTTTTGGATTTTCTTGATTATAGATACGCTCAGCAATTTCTTTTTCTATTTTTATCATAATTGATTAGTTGTGCATGAAGGGAAATAAAAATTTCATTTCAATAGAGAATTTTCAAGAATTATTTCGCCTAACTCATTTTTATACGATATATTTTCGTAAAATTAACTCTAATTTGTATATTATACGAAGTTATGATAAGTTTAAATCATATCAAAATTAAATTAATCTTAATATTTTTCAAGGATTTATGCAAATAGAACTTCATAAAACAGAACGAGAATTAAGAGTAATAAACTATAGTCCCAAAACTATAAAAAGCTACCTTTATGGTTTACGAGAATATTTTTCTTTTAAAGGAAATAATTTTACAGAACTAAATCAGGAAAATATTAAAAACTTTTTGCTCCACTGTGAACAAAAACAAATTTCACCTCAAAGCAGAAATTTGTTTTTAAACGCCATTAAGTTTTATTACCGAAATATCGTTAAAAATCCACGGAAGATTGAGATCCAATCGGCCAAAAGGCCAAAGAGCTTGCCTACGGTGTTGTCTCGAAGAGAAATAACTAAAATTTTGGAATCTCTCAAGAACGCTAAGCATAAACTTTTATTGTCGCTTACTTATGGAGCAGGTCTGCGGGTGAGCGAAATTGTAGTGTTAAAAGTACAAGATTTGGATTTTGAAGAGCTAACGGTACATATTAAGCAAGCAAAAGGTCAAAAAGATCGAATAAGCGTGATACCGACTAGCTTGATTGATGGCTTGAAGAATTTAATCGCTGGGAAAGATAAAAATGATCTTGTCTTTGCAAGTGAACGAGGTGGGAAACTTACTACAAGAACAGCTCAAAAAGTTTTTGAAAATGCCCTACGCGACTCAGGTATTAAAAAAGATGCCACTTTTCATTCGCTTAGGCATTCCTTTGCTACCCACCTACTAGAAAATGGAACAGATGTACGCTTTGTCCAAGAGTTACTTGGTCATCAAAATATCAGATCAACGCAGATTTATACGCATGTCACAAATCCTAAACTTAAGAATATTAAAAGTCCATTATGATGAAAATGAGGGAAGCCCGCTTTTGGCCAGCCCCGCAGTAGCGGGGCAAAGATAAAAAATTCCAATTTGCGCTTAAAATCGGCTGGCGAGCCCTCGCAGAGGGCGAGCCAACAAAGACATTTTCTAACTGGCGGGGACAGTGGGACTCGAACCACGTGGGTCATCCGATACTTTGTTCTCCTGCATCGAGCTTGAGGCAAGTGGGATTCGAAATGATAAAACCCGCTTTTCAAGCGGGTTCTCGGGTCATCCGATACTAAATTGTCATGGCGGAGAGGGCGAGATTCGAACTCGCGGTACCTTTTGAGTACGGCAGATTTCAAGTCTGCTGCTTTAGACCACTCAGCCACCTCTCCGTAGCTTCTTGTAGCAGGCAAAAGAGTATCAAAAGACTCTCAATATGTCGAGCGGGTTAAAGGACTTGCTTCGTATATGCTAAATTGTTATTCTCTGGCAGCAAATAAATAAGCTACGGAGAGGTACCCAAGAGGCTGAAGGGGGGAGATTGCTAATCTCCTAGGGTCGCAAGGCCGCGAGGGTTCGAATCCCTCCCTCTCCGCCATAGATAAAGCCGTCGTTTTCGACGGCTTCATCTTTTTACATGAATCAAATTTTCTATCATTGCCCCGCTCGCAAATTAGGTTTACTATGGGCCATTCAGTATCGCTCTATTGAGCTAGCTTATGTCAAAAGACCTATCGCAGGGATCAACACGCGCCAAAGCACCTAACGTGTTTACGCTTTTACGTCCATATAGATCATATCTTGTTTTTTTGATTGTTTTGACCGTGATCGCAAATGGATCCAATCTTTATTTACAAAAGGTTATTGCGAATGGCATTGATCGCTTTGTCGGGCGATCTTTTGATTTGGAGGCGTTAGTCTTTGAACTCTCCATCATCGCATCAAGCATTTTTATCTTTACGTATATTCAGTCTTTGTTGCAGACGATCATATCTGAACGTGTAGCGCGAGATATGCGTATGAAGCTTGCCGCTAAAATATCGGAGCTTGAATATGCCGATATACAACGGGAAACGCCTGCAAAGCTTCTGACAAATTTAACTTCAGATATCGATGCGATCAAGAATTTTGTCGCTACCGCTGTCACATCGGTCATTTCGTCTATTTTTTTGATTATCGGTGCGAGCGTAATGTTGCTTATCATCGATTGGAAACTCGCGAGCATCGTCTTGCTTTGCGTTCCAATTATCGGTGGGGCTTTTGCCATTATTTTTGGAAAAGTTCGCAAATTATTTGTGCGATCACAACAAGCCATCGATTGGCTGAATAAGGTCATTAACGAAAGTATTCTTGGTGCGGCGTTGATACGTTTGCTTCATTCACAGCAAGTTGAGTATGCAAAATTTTTAGCCGCAAATGAGGAATCAAGGACCATCGGCATGTCGATATTACGATTGTTTGCCAGTTTAATTCCGATTATTACGTTTACCACTAATCTTGCGACGCTCGTCATCCTTACCATGGGCGGTTACTTTGTGATTTTAGGAGATTTGTCTATTGGAAATTTTATTGCGTTCAATAATTATCTTGCGATTTTGGTTTTTCCGATTATTGTTCTTGGTTTTTCGAGCAATATCATCGCTCAGGCATCGGCATCTTATGGTCGTATCTATGAAATACTGTGTATCAAAAAGAAAAAGCCAACCGGAACATTTGAAGCTGTTGGAGGAGGGGATATCACGTTAGAGAATGTTCGAGTTCAATATGGGGAAAAATTGGCACTCAAGGACGTATCATTTCATGTAAAGTCTTCCACACGAACGGCAATTATCGGACCAACAGCCGCTGGAAAAACACAACTTCTTTATCTCTTGACGGGTCTTATTCAGCCAAATGCAGGTCGCGTATTGTATGGCGGCAGGGCATTAACCGACTATGATCAAAAAAGCTTGCATAAAGAAATTGGATTTGTGTTTCAGGACAGTATTATTTTTAACCTCACGCTTCGAGAAAATATCGCATTTAGCACAGACGTCTCGGATGCGGATCTTCAAAAAGCCATAGAAACGGCCGAGCTTGATGATTTTATTCGAGCATTACCCAATGGCTTAGACACTGTTATCAGTGAGCGAGGTTCAAATCTGTCCGGAGGTCAAAAACAGCGTATTATGCTGGCGCGCGCGCTCGCTTTAAATCCGAGTGTCTTATTGTTGGATGATTTTACGGCACGTGTAGACCTTAAAACCGAGTCACGTATTTTGCATAATGTTCGCACCAATTATCCACGTTTAACGCTGATATCGGTGACGCAGAAAATCGCTCCTGTTGAAGATTATGATCAAATCATTCTTCTCATGGAGGGCGAGCTCTTAAAAGCCGGGACGCACTCAGAACTTTTGCAGACCAGTCCAGAATACGTACAAATCTATAAATCCCAGCGCAGCACTGAAACTTATGAATTACGCTCTCAGTAAATCTCCTAAAAACACAGATGCAGGCATACGCGCTTTTGCCAGTGTCTTGCCGCTTGTCGCCAGAGAGCGCTTTCATTTATCGATCGCTTGCATTGGAATTTTGATTAATGCGAGTGCCAATTTGCTAGGGCCGATCATTATCAGTCAGACGGTTGATCGCTCAATACAGCAAAAAGATTTGAGAGGAGTTCTTGCTTCCTCTGCGTTACTTTTGTTTGTGTATCTTTGTGGATTGTTAGCGAGCTATACCCAGACGATGCAAATGGGGACAGTCGGTAGACGCGTCTTGTTTCAGCTGCGTAACGAGATTTTTACCAAGCTGCAATCCTTGCCGATTGCGTTTTTCAATCAAAACAAAGCCGGAGACCTGATTTCACGCATTAACAATGATACGGATCGCATGAATCAATTTTTTGCACAGGGTCTTGTGCAATTTGCCGCCAACTTTTTTTTGATGTTGGGGGCGGCCATCTTTATGTTTACCCTAAACATTCGTTTGGGATTAGCGGCGCTTGTTCCGGCCTTGGGTGTCGTCGTGATCACGCAGCTTTTATCTCCTTGGGTTAGACGACGCAATCTTCGCGCCTTGGAATCAACAGGGGATATGAGTGCGGAAATTCAAGAAAGTATTAATAATTTTAAGGTCATTGTTGCATTCAATCGTTTGGACTATTTTCGTAATAAATTTCGTGCTGTGAATGAGCAAAATTACGCGGCCGCTATTCAGGCCGGCGTTGCGAATAATGTATTTACGCCAGTGTATAGCTTTGCAACGAGTCTTGCTCAACTTATCGTTCTTGCTTACGGCGTTACTCTGATTATGGATGGGCGCCTCACGGTTGGATTGCTGATTGGTTTTTTTCTGTACGTTAATAATTTTTATCAACCGCTTCGGCAAATTGCGAATATTTGGCCATCACTTCAACAAGCTCTTGCCGCCCTTGAACGTATTGCGGAAATCTTGCGTTTGAAATCCGCTTTGCATATCGCGTTGGATACAGAAAATCCCGAGACAAAAGACACAACCGTTTTAGTTTTTCAGCATGTCTCATTTGCTTATCCTGATGGCGTTTTGCTATTGAAGAACATCAGCATGACGCTTGAGCGTGGAAAAACCTATGCGCTTGTTGGGCCTACCGGAGGGGGAAAGACAACGACCGCGATGCTCATGGCACGTCTCTATGATCCGACCGAGGGATCTGTTTTACTTGATGGTAAAGATTTGCGCAGCTACTCCGATGAAGAGCGAGCACAAAAAATAGGTTTTATTCTTCAGGAACCGTTTCTTTTTTCCGGAACGGTTCTGGAAAATATTTTTTATGGTAACACGGAGTTTCAACAGGCAAGTCTAGATGAGAAGCTGCGTGTTCTTCACGAGACGCATTTGGATATTTTGCTGCAGCGCTTTGACAAAGGGTTGGATACGCTTATTCAAAGTGGAGGCGAAACTGTCAGCCTTGGACAGCGTCAGCTGATTGCCTTTATGCGAGCGGTCTTACGTAAGCCAGAGATTCTTATTCTTGATGAAGCAACGGCGAATATTGATACGGTCACCGAAAAATTATTGGGTGAAGTTTTGCAACAGTTGCCAAAACAGACGACAAAGGTGATTATTGCCCATCGATTAAACACCATTGAGAATGCCGATGAAATATATTTTGTGAATAGTGGGGAAGTCGCGCCGGCTGGAAACTTAGATCGTGCCATTAAACTCTTGATGCAAGAAGATTTAGCGAGTTAATCAATTTGTGCTCACATGATATAATCGTCGTGTGCTTAGACTATTAAACTTTCGACTGACTCTTCCAACTTTGTTTCTTGCGCTCGTTGCAATTATTTTGAGTCTTTTATATGCGCAAGTCAGTCATGCGGCAATTATTACCGCCTCAGGTTTTGAACTAAATGGCAAATTAGGTTCTGAGGTCACAGCTACCTCTACGACAAATGCTCCTGATATGGAAACAGCCTCTCTTACGAGAGGTGCTGGAATAAGTGCTACGGCATTAGCAAATGCATTTGCCGCGAACTCGTTTATTGTGGGAGGTAATAAGGCTTCAGCGATCGCCGGCAATGAATTTTTTCAAGTTACCTTACAATCAAAAAATTGTGTTCCTTTTTCTCTAAAAGCTCTTAATTTTCACCTTAGACGATCATCAACCGGTCCAAATGCGTATCAATGGCAGTATAGCTTTGATGGATTTGCGACGTCGGGAACCGATGTAGGCGCTGAGGGATCATATACCGGCACAGGTACAAATGGTGCTGCCATGCCTGAGATCGATCTTTCGTCAGTAGCGGCTTTACAAAATATACAATCGGGCGTTCCGGTGACATTTAGAATTTATTTTTGGGGAGCTTCAGGCGGGACGGGATCAATGGCCTTGGGACGATTGTCGGGTAATGATCTATCTTTTACTGCGCAATTTGGTCCAGATAATTTGTTAGAATATGAGTTAAACGGTCAACCGGGAGATCAGGTATCCCAGACGCCTTCCATTATTGAATCGTGCATAAAAAGCGCAGATATGACGAGAGGTCCCGGGCTAAATTCAGCGGCACTCACGAATGCTTTTTCTGCAAATGGTTTTACGGTTGGCGGTACAAAAAGTGACGCGATCTCCAATGATGATTATTTGCAAATACTTATCGATGCTAAAGATGGGAGTCGTTTAAATTTGTATGAGCTTAACTATATTGTTCGAAGAAGCCCACAAGGTCCAAATACATTTCAATGGCAATATAGCTTGGATGGATTTTTAACTTCCGGTACGGATATTGGATCAGAGGTGACTTATTCAGGTACTGACAATCTAGGATTGGTGCAGACGCCTATCGCATTAAATGATGTTAATTTACAAAATAAAAAAACAATAACACTTCGTTTATATGCCTGGGGTGCAAGCTCCGGCGCTGGTACCTTTGCAATTGGCAGGCAAGCCGGACCCGATTTGCAGATATCCGGCACAATCAGTCCTAATTACATTATTCATTACAGTGCGAGCAGGCCAATTACTCCTGGATCACCGCCAAATCAGAACCTTACACCGTTGCCTGCTATAATATTTAATACGTTACTGAATCCTTCCGATCTTTCACGAGGCTTAGGCCTTTCCTCGGTCAGTTCTGTTAATACCTTCATCTCTGATAATTTTACGATCTCTGCTGACAAATCGACAGCGATTTCACAAGATGAGTTTTATCAATTTAACTTTACATCCGATGAAGGTTATTATGCTAATTTGTCGGCAATTTATCAAACGAATAATCGTAGCGATACCGGTCCAACGGAATATCAATGGCAATATAGCTTGGATGGATTTGCTACGCCTGGCATCGATGTAGGTAATTCTGTTGTATATACTGGAACTGATCCTAACGGCGAGATCGCGTCTAGCACGGCACCATTTACCATCCCAGCGTTACAGAATGTTACGAGTGTTACCTTTAGAGTTTATGCATGGGGTGCATCCGCATCTACCGGAACATTCGGTTTTGGTTCCATGGATTATGAGCTATCACTTACAGGTGAGGTTTATATCTTCAAGAATAATGTGAATTATGGAGCAAATCAGGGTGGCTTTATTTCCGGTTCTTCTACTCAGCTCGTAGATTATGGCTCTTCAACAGTCGCTGTCACCGCGACGCCTTATAATGGTAATAAGTTTACCGTATGGAGCGATGGACGTACGGATAATCCTCGCCTTGATATAAGCGTAACTAGTACGGCAAGTTATGTTGCCAATTTCGAAGCGATTCAGGTTACCTCAACCACAGCGGGAGCGGGTGGATTTACCCCTCCATCAGGAAAAGGCTCTGGACAAAAGGATGTTACCCTTGAGATTAATGAAAAAAGAGATATAGGCATTATTGATCAAAAGGGTATTAACCTTTTGGCAAAAATCGGAAGTCGCGCTGATTATGCGTTAGCAAGTTATCCGCTCTCAAAATATTCTTTTTTCTTGAATGACGTAGATTTAAGAAATAACCGAGTTTCTTTTCAGATTATTGGGACAAATTATTCCGCAACCATTGGCATGAATGAAGTCCGTACACTCGACTTAAACTACGATGGAATCGATGATTTTTCAATACAATTTTTTGATGTGTATATCAATCGTATAGAATTCATCTTGAGAGAGTTAGCGCCAACCGCAATTAGGAAAGCTCCCGTACAACCTGTTCAGGAAAAAACTGATAAGCAAGCGGCCTTTCAATTTACAAGAGAGCTTAGAAGCGGTTTTTTGGGTGAAGATGTTCGTCGATTACAAATTTTCCTGAATTCTAAAGGTTTTCTCATCAGCAAACAGGGGCCTGGTTCACCGGGTCAAGAAACAACACGCTTTGGCGCTTTTACCAGAGATGCTCTGATCAAGTTTCAACAAGCTAATCAAATATTAGCGACAGGCATCCTTGGACCGGTTACGAGAAATCTCATCAACTCTTTGATTCGCTCATCCGTACGGTAACTCTGACTCCTTGACGGTTTTAACTATTTCATTATAATACGGCCATCCCTGCATTTTATTCTTTTATATTTTTGTTATGAGCAAGGTCACATCAAAGACCCCAAAGTACAACCTCTCAAAGCTCGCAGGCAAGATCAAAGCCATGCGAACAGAGGCCGATCTTACACGCGACGAGCTTTCAAAGAAGGCCAAGGTGAATTACAACACGATTATTAAGCTCGAAAGTGGTGCTAATAAGAACCCCACTGTTTCCACGCTTATCGGTATTGCAACCGTGTTTAAGTGCTCAGTTGAAGATATTATTGCGTAATACATACCCCTGCATAAATGCGGGGGTTTTGTTATTTATCATGAATCGTTATACTTGGTTTCTATGCTACAACAAGGCGACAAGGTTCCGGATTTTACTCTTCCGGATCAAGCAGGTGAGCTGCATTCCATGAAGGATCAAAAGGGTAAGTGGACGCTTATTTATTTTTATCCAAAAGATGATACACCGGGATGCACGGTTGAGGCGTGCACGATACGCGACAATTATGATTCGTTTAAGAATATGGGAATTACCGTATGGGGTATCAGTGTAGATCCGGTAAAAAAGCACGCAAAATTTGTCGAGAAGTATGATTTACCTTTTACGCTCTTATCTGATGAGAATAAGGAGGTTGTTGAACTTTTTGGCGTATGGGGAAAGAAAAAGTTCATGGGGCGAGAATACATGGGTACCAGCCGCGTTAGCTTTCTTGTTGATGATAAAGGAAAAATCGCGAAGGTTTATGAGGAGGTGAAGCCGGCAAAACATGCGGAAGAAGTGCTTGGGGATGCGAAAGCGCTGAAATAAAAAAGCCACCCGATTGGGTGGTTTTTTTATGGTGCGCCCGTGACGATTCGAACGTCAGACCTCTTCCTCCGCAGGGAAGCGCTCTATCCAGCTGAGCTACGGGCGCGAAATGAATAAAAACGGGAGTTTACTCACGATTTTTTTGCATGAGTGCTCGTATCAAGGCTGAAGGCCAATGATACGGGCGCCTAAGGCTATAGCCTTAACAGCCGCCCGATAATATCAGAAACATGCTCTCCTTGCAAGTCTAGATCTTCTCGCATGTATCGTAGTAGGTGAGAGCGGATTTCCACAGGGTCTTGGTCGTCTAATTCAAGGCGCATTCTTTGCGCTAAGGACGATCTTGGTTCTATGTAGAGGACTTTTGAGTAGGGAGGTTGATAGATGATGCTAAACGTATCTAGATCCTGAAAGAGATGCAACCGGCCATCCACAACAATCCCATTATCTCCAATTTGAATAAGTATTTGTCTCGGGCTTTGATTCCCAACAAGGAGAATGATGATCGCTGTTAAAAATATGATAAACGCGAATAAAAAGTTTGCGGACCAGATGGCATAGGCAATAAGCAGCGTGCACATGACGGCAAAGCCAAAATACCATGTTTTTCCACGTTCATAGCTCATGAAGGCAGGAACTTCCCAGGCAAAACGATCCTGGGCAATAATCATGGCTTCTTCAACTTCCGTAGGGAAGGATTTCATATAACCTGGATTATAACACAAAATATATGGGCTGGACTTTTGCTTTTACGGGGGTGACAATGCGGCTATGTTGAGGTTTGACGATCCGGTCTCGTTCATCAAGGGTGCGACCGCTCCTGTCCGCAAGGCCTGGGAGAGCCTTCGGATTCAGACGGTAGGCGACCTCTTATATACGCTCCCTCGTCGTTATGATGATTATTCTCGTGTTACAAACATCATTGATGCGCAACATGGAGATGTGGTCACGATTGAGGGATCAGTGATTAAATGCACAAAACTTCATACATTTCGCAAACGATTTGCCATTTACCGCTTGTCTGTTAAGGACAGTACCGGCATTATTCATGCCAATTTTTTTAATCAGCCATGGGTTTTAGACGAGTTTAAGCCCGATCGTAAAATTTTTTTATCAGGCAAGGTCCAAATCAAACCCTCATTTGGCAAATATATTGTCCAGCCACTTTGGGAGCCGACGGAAATAAAAACGCTCGCCGCGGGTAAAGTGGCGTCAGTCTATGGTTTGACAGGCTCGCTCATACAAAAAACATATCGCAGACTGATGCAATACGCTTTAGAGAATGTTGTATTTCCGGAGGATCCATTTGCCAACGATCTTGAACGTCTTCAGCTTATGCCGCTCAAACAGGCATTCAAATCTATCCATGAACCAATCACGCTAGAGGACGCCGAGCAGGGAAGGAGACGCCTTGCTTTTGATGAAGTCGTTGGCTATCAGCTAGCCCTGGGCGCCGAGCGAAAACGGGCGCGCATCGCTGGAGCTCCAGCGATTGCGTTTGATCAGATTTTTGCAAAATCGTTTGTTGAGAGCTTGCCGTATCCGCTTACCGGTGATCAAAAAAAGACCATATGGGCCGCCTTAAAAGACATGGAGCGCCCCGATCCAATGCGACGTCTTGTTCAAGGAGATGTTGGTTCCGGTAAAACGGTTGTGGCGGCGTTTTTAGCAGCACATGTGCAGCGTCATGGATTTTCTGCAGCGCTTTTGGCTCCAACCGATATTCTTGCCCGTCAGCATGCGGCCACGTTTCAGCGTTTATTTGCTTCCCATCAGATTCCTTTTGCCTTGGTCACGCGTACGGAAAAGCGTCTTTATCACGGACGTGAAGAAACGCCTCTCAAAGCAGGGGAGATCGAGTCAATCGCGGATCAGGGAAATATTATTATCGTTGGCACGCATGCCGTGTTGGAAAATGGACGATTACCGAAAGATTTGGCGCTTGCTGTTGTTGATGAACAGCATCGGTTTGGCGTTGGGCAACGCGAGCGCCTTGTGGCAAAAGCACGAGCGGATCAACATGTACCGCATCTTTTATCCATGACGGCTACGCCAATTCCTCGCACGTTGGCTCTTACTCTGTACGGTGATCTAGATATTTCACTCATCATCGAAAAACCGGCCGGGCGTTTACCTATACATACCTACGTGTGTCCAGGACAAAGGAGAGAAACGGCATATCAAGCGATACGTGAAGCGATCACGCGTCAGGAAAAAGCATATATCGTTTGCCCTTTAATTGATCCATCAGATGCATTAGGCGTGTCTTCGGTAACGGAAGAGTGGAAGCGTCTAAGTAAAGGCCCGTTAGAGGGTTACAAAATCGGCGTGCTGCATGGACGTCTAAAGCCAAAAGAAAAAGAGGAAGTCATGGATCAATTTAAAAATGGTGATTTGCAAGTTTTGATTGCGACAAGCGTCATTGAAGTTGGCGTTGATGTTCCAAATGCAACCGTGATTGCGATTGAGGGAGCGGAACGCTTTGGTTTAGCCCAGCTTCATCAATTACGTGGCCGTGTAGGAAGATCTATGTTGCAAAGCTACTGCTATCTCTTAACAGATGCCGAGGGATCAGGATTAGAGCGACTTTTAACCATGGAACGTGTGCAAGATGGGTTTCGTTTGGCTGAGGAGGATCTTAAGCTTCGAGGCAGCGGTCACTTGCTTGGCACACAGCAAAGTGGTCATGAAGCATTGCGTATCGCTCGCATCACGGACGGTGACATTATTTCTCGAGCGCGTGATGAAGCTAAACGCATTCTTGCGAGCGATACTGATCTTTCACAACATCAACTCTGGAAGCAGACGATCAATGATATGCGGGACATGGCACATTTGGAGTAACACAACTCTCTCGGTTTTTTCTATCTCAGAATTCCTGCAATCGCGTCTTTCAGGTGTTTATATTGTTCAGGTGTTGCAAACCGCTTAAAACCCATGCGTTTTGCTTCTTTTAATCGGGCATCCATGCGTGCGACAGGTCGGATTTCTCCTGTGAGCCCAACTTCGCCCCATGCGATGAGATCATCCGGAAGAGGCTTGTCTGCTTTTGCCGAGGCGACAGCCAGACAAATCGCTAAATCGATCGTGGCGTCTTTAGCCTCAATGCCGCCAATGATATTTGCAAAGACGTCTTGATCGCCAAAACCGACACTTGTTCTTCTGCCCATGACAGCCAAGAGCAAGCTTAGACGGTTTAAATCCAATCCTGAGACTCGACGCAATGGCGTTCCGTATCCTGCGGGCGTGACCAAGGCTTGCAGCTCGACTAATAAAGGTCGATGGCCTTCAAGCAGACAGGTCGCTATGGTTCCGGAGGCATTTTTTGGTCGATCTGCCAACATCGCCGCGCTTGGATCTTCAATTACGCGTAAACCTGCTTCATCCATCTGAAGGAGGGCCGTTACGTCGGTAGAGCCAAAGCGATGCTTCAGGACTCGTAATACACGGAATACAAGGCTACGATCGCCCTCCATCATGCAAACAGTATCTACCAGATGCTCTAATAATCGTGGACCGGCTAGATCGCCATCTTTATTTACTTGTCCTACCAACACCACTGGGATACCGGATTTTTTTGCAGCTTCGGCGATATAGCCGGCACTCGCACGCACCTGTGAAGGATTTCCCGGCTCGCCTGGTACCTCAGGCGCGCGCATCGACTGAATCGAGTCAATAATTACCAGCGCGGGTTTTGTATCAATAATGGTGGATGCGACAATGTCTGATGCTGTCTCATCAAGAAAAAGCAGTGTATTTGGCAGGCTAGGGGACAAGCGCTTTAAGCGAAGGGCAACCTGCGCAGGAGACTCTTCTCCTGTCACGTATAAAACTGCTTTCCCTTGTTTTGCGAGGGATATTGCCAATTGTGCGAGGAGTGTAGATTTTCCAATGCC
>Ga0214923_10003673_pt1 | contig 19091 bp, 17 predicted proteins | sample LL1510_MetaG_FD_177993 | JGI IMG/M metagenome (GOLD analysis project Ga0214923, IMG submission 177993) | Freshwater microbial communities from Lake Lanier, Atlanta, Georgia, United States - LL-1510 | ecosystem: Environmental > Aquatic > Freshwater > Lake | place: USA: Georgia | collected...
GTTTGTCAGTTGGCTTTTTAGCACCTGGACTAGTGGGCTTTTTAGCACCTGGACTAGTGGGCTTTTTGGCACCCGGACTTGTGGGCTTTTTGGCACCCGGACTTGTAGGCTTCTTTGCACCTGGACTAGTGGGCTTTTTGGCACCCGGACTAGTGGGCTTTTTGGCACCTGGACTAGTGGGCTTTTTGGCACCCTGACTTGTGGGCTTCTTTGCACCTGGACTAGTGGGCTTTTTGGCACCTGGACTAGTGGGCTTTTTTGCACCCGGACTAGTTGGCTTTTTAGCACCTGGACTAGTGGGCTTCTTGGCACCAGGTTTGTCAGTTGGCTTTTTAGCATTTGGACTAGTGGGCTTCTTGGCACCAGGTTTGTCGCTTTGTTTCTTGGATCCTGATTTATCTTTTGTACCCTTTTCACCGGTTTTGTCGCCTTGATTCTTGGATCCTGATTTATCTTTTGTACCCTTTGCACCGGTTTTGTCACCTTGTTTCTTTGATCCTGATTTATCTTTTGTACCCTTTGCACCGGTTTTGTCACCTTGTTTAATGGCTCCTGATTTATCTTTTGTACCCTTTGCACCGGTTTTGTCGCCTTGTTTCTTGGCTCCAGATTTATCTTTTGCACTCTTTGAACCGGGTTTGTCATTTGGTTTCCCTTTACTTTTTTTTTGTTTATCCAAAGTTTTGCCTAATTGTGTGCTTGTTTGTGTATCTGATTGTGTACTCGTTTGTGTACTAGTTTGTGTATCTGATTGTCTGGATGTTAAGGCAACTGTAGCAGCCGTTGCTGTTGCTGCTGTGGCCAGTATGTCAGTTGGTGTAGTGGTACTTTGTTGCTGTGTTGAGCTTGGCATTGTTGATATCGAAGTTTCAGTTGGAATTGTTGGCTGCGGAGCATTAGAAATTGTAGGCATACTTGAAGACATCTGTTCAGTTGAAAAGGATGGGGATAATGCACTAGTGAGTGTTGGAGACACCAAAGGGACCGCAGATGGCACCGAGGGAACCAAAGACTCTGGAGATGACGCTATAGAAGGTGATACTATAGAGGGTGTACCAGAAGGTGCTACAAATGCCTGTGACACTGCAGGTGGTGTCATAGATGGTGTAGTAGATGGTGTTACGGATGGTGCCAAAGACGGTGTTGCAGATGGTGTTACGGATGGTGCCAGGGACGGTGTTGCAGACGGTGTTGCAGACGGTGTTGCAGACGGTGTTGCAGACGGTGTTGCAGACGGTGTTACAGATGGTGTTACAGACGGTGTTGCAGACGGTGTTACAGATGGTGTTACAGATGGTGTTGATGGTGTTGTAGACGGTATTACAGATGGTGTTGTAGATGTTGTTGTGGATGACACTTCAGACGGTGTTGTTACAGATGGTGCCAGGGACGGTGTTGCAGATGGTGTTGTTGGAGATGGTGTTGCAGACGGTGTTACAGATGGTGTTACAGATGGTGTTGATGGTGTTGTAGACGGTATTACAGATGGCGTTGTAGATGTTGTTGTGGATGACACTTCAGACAGTGTTGTTACAGATGGTGTTACGGATGATGTTACTGATGGTGCCAGGGACGGTGTTACAGATGGTGTTGATGGTGTTGTAGACGGTGTTATAGATGGTGTTGATGGTGTTACAGATGGTGTTGATGGTGTTATAGACGGTGTTACAGATGGTGTTGCAGATGGTGTTGATGGTGTGACAGATGGTGTTGATGGTGTTCCAGATAGTGTTGTAGATGTTGTTGTAGATGACACTTCAGATGGTGTTACGGATGATGTTACTGATGGTGTCACAGATGGTGCTATGGATGGTATTGTAGATGACACTTCAGATGGTGTTGTTACAGATGGTGTTGCAGATGACACTGATGGTGTTGTGAATGAGCCTTCAGATGGTGTTGCTGTTACAGATGGTGTTGCTGTTACAGATGGAGACGGTGTGGAAGATGGTGTTGCATATGGTACTACGGACTGTGTTGCAGACGGTGTGGAAGATGGTGTTATAGATGGTATAGATGGGGCTACGGATGGTGTTGAAGATGCTACGGAAGATGGTGACGCTATAGATGTTGTCATAGGTGGTGTAAGGGACGCCACCATATACGGAGATACAGATGGAGCTGATGCTATAGACGTTGCGATTGAAGGACTAGAAGAGGTTATAGAACTGGATGGTGTTGACGTAGAAGATGAGAATGAGGGTGTGAAAAGTGTACTTACAGAACCAGTAGGTGTAGGTTGTCGGACCATTTGCACAGGTATGGAAGGTGTAAAAGATGAACTTTGAGTCGGTGTAAGGGGAGCAAATTCTGGTCCATCTGACACCGACACCGAAGGGACCGATACAGAAGGCCCAGGTGACTGTATTACCATTGAAGGTTCACTTAGGTTTCCTGATATATCTGGGAGCTTAAGAAAGTCAAGAATATCTAACAAATTCGGACACGCCGGTTGAACACCTCCGTCCATTTAGTATATTAGTATTTTGGCAAATTAAAAAAATGAAATACACAGAATACTAAAAAAATGACAAATATGATTTCACGGAAAAAAGGTCGTCCAAAGAAAGGTGGAAGTGACACGCAAACTGATACGCCAACGGAAACACCTAGTGTTAAAGGTCGCAAAAAAAAGGAAACGGACGATGAACCCGAAAAGCAAAAAAAGAAACGGGGAAGAAAGGCTGCCGTCAAGTATTTTAGCAGTAGTATACGCAAACAAATACCACTTACAACTGTTATCCAAGAAAAAGACAACTTTATTCTTCACCTAGACGTCAAGGACTCTCAAGTGGACAATTTGCCTGATAGCGTAGTAGATGCGGAATTGGACTTTTTAGATGTTTCTCTTGACGAAGATGTCACTTTGCTCCTTGAGGAAAAAATCAAAACACGTAATGACCAAGACAAGGTCATTGTAACAAAGCTCGAGGAACTTCACTTGAATACTGATACACAAGAGGTTCAAGAAAACATCAAGACGGATAATGTAGATTCGCGTATTCAAGGATACTTTAACGTTCTTGGCGATTTTTACCTTAACTCTGAATGGTTACGAAAAACAGATGTATGGTGCTGGTGGTGTTGCCACCCTTTTGACACAGTACCAATAGGCCTTCCAGTACATTATGATGAAAAGGTGAAAAGGTTTCGCGTTAAAGGTGTATTTTGCAGTTTTAGTTGTATGGTGGCATATAGACATGCCCACGAACACAAAAAGCACAGTAACCAAGTAGACCAACTTATCCTCAGCTTGTATAAACAAATCACTGGATCACTGAAAATTGAATCAACCTTGCGTCCAGCTCCTCCAAGATGCAGCTTGAAATGTTTTGGCGGAAAACTAGAAATTGAAGAATTTCGAAATGTTCATAAGGAGAATAAGGTGCTGAAAATGGTTGAATACCCCATGTTTATTTCAAGAGATTACATTGAGGAAATTGACATTAAAAACGTCAAGAATGCAAATGTATCGGTATTTCTTAATGGTGATCCCGAGACCCAGAGGATGCAGAAGAATACTCCTAAAATGAAACTTCAATCACAAATTGACAAGACAACTATACTGACAGGAAACACAATTGACAAATTCATAAGCGACATGACCATAAGCTAACAAGTGGTATTTAAAAAATTGAAATAATATAGGTTACATAAGGTTATATAAGATTCATGTCAAATAAGATTGATATTCAACAAGTAAAGGAGTTCGTCCAAGAGACTGAATTTACCGATATATTACAAAAAGCTGAGCCATTGGGTATTATTGTCAAGGAATCCGGGCCGTTGTATTTGTTGGCTAGCGCTCGTCAAAATTTGGAAAATAAGTATTCAGAGTTGCAGAAACAAACAAACGGAATCATCTTGGAAAAAGACACCAATACAGTAGTATGCATGGCACAAAACAAAATGACAGAACTGGAATCATTTAGTGACGTCGTTTGCGTTATAGAAAACCACCCACATTCTATTGTAGAATACACAGAGGACGGTACTGTTATTCGTATGTACAATTACAAAGGCAAATGGCATACCTCTACGGCAAGGTGTATTGATGCAGAATATAGTTATTGGACAAGCGATCGTAGCTTTGCGGATCTCTTCTGGTCAACATTTGATACATCACTTTTGGAAATGTGTGATCCAGAATGTACTTATATTTTTATTCTTCTGCATACGGAGAATCGCATTGTTGTCAAGCACACAGAGAATACACTTGTTTTTGTGTCAAAAATACACAATAGAACAGCTATAGAGTCTACCGAAAATCCTTTTCATAATGTTATTGGAATTCGTGGAACAAAGATTATACAAAAGATGTCTCCAATGGACTTGGACCTTTTGTATTACCCTGTGAAAAGAGGCATTCTTGTCAAAGTACCTAATGGTACTACATACAAGTATGATTTTGAGGACTATACTCGACTTGCAGCTGTGAGAGGAAACATAAGAGATATCAAGTATAGATACCTTGAACTGCTACGCAACCCCAAAGAATTATCCTCGTTAGCAAATAACTATAACGAGCACTTTTTCATGTTTGCTGTCATCGATCATTGCATTAACAAAACTATACAAGCTATTTACAAATTATACAAGGATTCACATATATTACAAAAAGTCAAAGTCACAGAAGAGCACATGTACTACAAAACCCTTAAGCAACTTCATGCGCAGTACAAGAAAACCAACAAAAAAATTACATTAGATGATGTTCAAGCAAAGGTATGCTCACTTGACAAGAGTGTTCTTAAAAGGTTTTTGGGATGGGTGTAACTAAAATGAACACAAAAAATTACAAAAGATGTACCTACGGTGTTTTTAAAAAAATTGGGATGTGTGTAACTAAACTAAACTGAACGAAAAAATAACAAAAGATAAAAAGTAACGGTGTTTTTAAAAAAATGGGATGTGTGTAACTAAATTGCATAAAGTCTATTCTTTTTATTTTCTGGTTTAATACAAACAAAGGTAACCATGGAGCTACCATTGATTGGATTAACGGCATTGGCCGGATATTTTCTCAGCAAGTCTAAACCTACTGAAACAAAATCGTTGAGGACAAGTGTGTCCAAATTTGACCAACCAAATGGAGAAACTGTATATTCAAGCGACGTTGTCAACGAAGCTAATGCTGAGTTGCTCGAACGGTCTTTCAAGAATTACGCTCTTGCAGAAGATCCTGGTGTTACGGGTGTAATTCCACCATTGTACAATATGTATACAAACACCAAGACGGGCCCTCTAAGTGGAATAGATAGTGTAAAAATTGGCACTCAAGGAAAGGTGGACGAGTACAATAAACAAGTCGATCCTACACAATTGACTATGAAACGCCCTGATATCTCTTCAAGACCAATGTTTAATAGCTATCTAAATACTCCACTAGAACAAACTCAAAGTAAGGGTACACCTTTCACTACAAGTATTGACACGGAAATTAGTTTGCTGACAGGCAAACCTCTAGATAGGTCCCATAATAATATGGTGCCATTTTTTGGAGGCAATGTAAAGCAAAAAGTTGAGACATTCTCAAATGTTGGTCTTTTAGATAGGCACACAGGCTACTCTAGCGTATACACGCCTAAACGTGAAACAGAACCATTCTTCAACAACCAACAGGAAAATATTTATGGTTCACCTGCATTTACGACTCAAATTGAAACGGACAGATTTATTCAATCCAATCTCAAAGAAGGCGAAAAACCTTTTCAGCCGGAACGTATTCCAGCGCCCATTGCAGGAACACTTGAAAATCCTGTGAGGGCACAATACGCAAAGGATGTCAATGAGCTTCGTCCTGGAAACAATCCAAAAGAAACATATCTAGGTAGACTAAACCATGGTCAGTTGGGGAGCAATCGGGCTGTTCAAAGCGAATTGTACAAGCGACGCCCTAATACATATTACGAAAAGGGACAAGATCACCTATTTCGTGGCCCAGGTGAAATTGTGGGTGCGACAACCGACAGAACCTTCCTGAATAAGGACACCTCCCGATCTGAATACAATGCAGAATACATGGGACCTGTCGATCAATCACAATTGTTGTCAACAAAAGCAAGAGTCACAGGAACAGGTGTTGATGGCATTGTTCAAGAAGCCAAGCGAATTAACTTTGACAATGACTATCTCCGTAATGCACAAGGGTCTGTCTACAATACAGGTGACTATGGCAAGTCTGGTGTGCGCCCATTCAGTACAGATCGCGGCACAGAAGCCCCCGATCCAGCAAACTTGAAATTGACCGGAGGCGAGCAACTAAGATACTCTGATGAAGTTAGACAAACGACCAAAGAAACGACCGTTCATCTTGGAGACACAAACCGCAACTTTAAAACGACATTTGATACCGGGGCAGCTATTGCTCACGACACTGGAATAGCAGATGTCACCGCCAAACCCACAATGAAACAATATGTGTCCGAAACGAATTACTTGGGCAACACAAGCACCCGTACCGATGCTATGGGATATCTTGTTGCCAATTATGAAGCCAAAGTCACATCCATGGAAACGACACATTCAAGCAAAATTGGAAATGCGAATAATCTCGTTACACACACCACATATACCACTTACAAAGATCCTGTCAAAGTGCGCAATGCAATTCACACAGACTTTGTCGGACAAGCCAACCGCGCAACAGAATCCATTGTTACATCCACATATAACGATCCAGTTAAAGTACGAAACGCAATTCATCCAGATTACACTGGACACGCTCAACAACCTCAACAAACTGCAACCACACGCACAAACTACAATAATGCTGAAATTCGTGATTCAAAAGAAAAGAGCTTTTCGGGAAATCGCCCTGGTGGTACTCAACGATTCCAATTGGGATCAGGAACAGGTACTCTAGGCGAATCAAAAGTAACCCCCAGTATGCTCTTTAAAGAATCCGAATCCAATCGTGACACCGCCGCTACTTCTGTGTACCAAACAAGTCCATCAGAAACCCAAATTGGAGAGGTATATGCAAAAGATGCCCCTAGAAACGTGTACTCCGAACGATTGTCAGAAATTGGAAACGTACTTGATCAACTTAAAGACAACCCTTATGTCCTAACCCAACCCCATGTGTCCTGAATCCAGGTTTTGTAAAACTGAAATGTATATTTATTTTCGTCTAAATTAATAGAATGTCTAAAAAAGTTACTTTTGACGAAAACAAGAATGAAGTTTTCTTTATTGAAAAGTATGATCGTTTGCCTATTCAATCTGTGTTGTATCTAAGATGCTACAACAAAATTACTAATAAAGAGTGGATTAAAATTCACGATGAACTGAACAAGTTCAAATATAAGGAAATGGTTGTACACAAGGATAGTCTGCAATACACACGATTTCATTAATCACACATTAAAAGATGCTTGTGAAAATGTATTATGGTGGTCTAATGATTCCCATTGGGAGTTTGTATAATTACTATTGACAAATTCATTTACAATATCGCTGTTTGTAAGGTCTAGTTTCAATTTGTCAATATGTTGAGTCAACACACTAATCTTTTCAGAAATACCCTTGTGTACATTAGGTGAATTAATAGGGTCTGTGTTTTCAAGCGTACGTGTGTACTCCCCTAGTTCAGCTTCTGCGGATTTAAGCTTATTCAAAGTCTCGGTGATCTTGTCCGTTGTAGGTTGTGCGATTGTTGTGAGCTCCTTTCGGATTTCCTCTATACTAAGCGTACTTGACTCACCTTCTGTAGCAGCGTCCTTTACAGCATTGTCAAGCTCACGAATAGCAATCTCACGCTCTTCCTCAGTATAACTCTGGAACTTTTCCTCCGCAAGAGACACGTCCTTCTGGAGGTTGTCAAGTTGCTCACGGAGCTCCTTTTGCCGGTCCTTGTAATTTCGAATGCGTCCAAGCACACTCACAGGATGCTCAGGACGTGCCGCCATTTCGGCCTGGTTCTTGCCCTCACGTATAGCCTCTTGCATCATCTCGTTCTTACGCTTGACCCACAAGTCGTTTGCGGATTGCCTGTTCTCAAGGTAGTTCTTTATTAGCTCATTTAATTGCGTATTTTGATACTCAATGTCACTCACCTGGTAAGGATCGACATCCAATGGGAAAAACTTGCCAACATCCACTGTGTAAATGTCATAATCTGTATCATATTTCATGATTCTCGCAGACAAACTCTTAGCTGATTCAATAGTATCTGCAAATCCTCTTATCTTTAAAGCCCATACCTTGCATTTTTGTGGCATATGAGGCCCTACAATGCTTACCAACGCATACCGTTGGCCATTAATAGGTTGGTCCTCAGAGAGGTAATCAATTGTCTTGCTCATTTATTACTTTTAGTAGGACAATTTTTGTTACCTTTAAACGCACGCGCGTGTATTTTACAGGGTAAAAATGTCCATTAATGTAAATGGTGTCCAACTTGGAGCTGATTAACAAACTAGATAGATTGGAAAACAAGATAGACATATTGAAAAGTGAGTTAAGCATACGCAACTGGACGCGCGAAACACTTGTCAATTTTATTCAATTCAAAACTCTACTTAGGCAAGCGACTTTATTTCTACAAGAAGATATCAAGTTATCTTTACAAAGTACATATTGCGCAAAAAAGATCCAAGAAGAAATTGATGTAACTTTTCGTGATTACATAGAAAGCGTATTGTACTACTTTGACACAACATTTAATCCTATAACATGTGAACAAGACAACAAAATGAATGTTGTTATTTCAGAAAAGTTGGACACTGTACTTGCAAAATTAGATAGATCATACTAAAGGTCGTTTTCCGTGTCACTTTCAGTGTCGCTTTCAATGTCGCTTTCAATGTCGCTTTCAATGTAATTCACTCGTATAAAACGTAGGTAATTAAATGTTGAGAATTGGTATCTGTTACATGTGAGATACAGGAGCTTCCTTGAGACGTTTCTAGGAATGTGTCTGATGAGTCTACAACCTGAACAGTTAATGAAATACAATTGGTCTGCGAATTCTGGTAAATTTACAAGAATAATGTTGTCATTACATACAAGGACTGTCAAACTAGGTAAGCGTCTTGGTAATTGTCTCAAGGAGCGTGATTTTTCACAATACAATTCACGCAAGCGATCATAGCCATCCGGAATGCAACGGATGTATTTGCTCATTCCGCAATTAATTATTTCCACATTGGGCATTTTTGGAAGATGGTACAAGCTATTTTTTTCACAAACAAATTGAGTTACCTTTGGAAGTACACGGGGGATACTTCGTATCTTTGTGCAATTAGAAATATTCAAAGTAATCAATTTGTCTAGTTGTGATGGTATGCTTGATAAACTATGACAATCAAAGCATATCAAATGTTCAAGCTTGTTTCCAACATTGATATGTGGTAACAATATGCACCCAGAAACATTGAGCGTCTTTACTTGTTTCGAGCTGACACGTAACAGACAAAGCTTTCTACATCCCGATAAATTAAGTTCGCTTAAGAAGTCTGCCTTTATATTTACTGATTCAAGTGCTGTACACATGTGCAATTTTAATCTCTGTAGCTTGGAGAAGTCTCCTATAAGATGTGTCAACTGCGAGGAATGACTAAGGTCTAAATTAACCACAAGAGGCATATTTGTAGGAACTGTGGTTATTGGCGTTTTTGTGCATATTATTTCCTTTGACAAAACACATTTAAGCTGTGACAGTTGCGAAGAATCTGGTTTGCACACATTTATAAGGCCACCTGGTCTGTCTGCATGAATACGCGACAACACTGTTTCCACAATGCTCTTATTAATTAAATGATAGAAATCTCTGTTCACCCGTTTTAATATACATAATGTAAGTGGATCAACGCGCTTGACAATCTCGTACAAGATGTCGTTGCAAAAAAACATACTCGACTGTTGTACACGAGTGTGTTGTGGTGTAATTGTCAGTTTTTTTGTAATTGCACCACGATTAAGTAATTGTAGATTTGCATACTGTATCGAACAGTCTTGTGTAATCGTGTGATTGCAGTAATTACGTAATAGTACAATTTGTAACGATTACGTAATCGGAACTACATACTATGATAAAACACCCACCGAGCAGTCTTGTGTAATCATGTGATTGCAGTAATTATGTAACGATTACGTAATCGGAACTACATACTAGGATAAAACACCCATCGAACAGTCTTGTGTAATAGTGTGATTGCAGTAATTACGTAATAGTACAATTTGTAACGATTACGTAATCGGAATTACATACTAAGATAAAACACCCATCGAACAGTCTTGTGTAATAGTGTGATTGCAGTAATTACGTAATAGTACAATTTGTAACGATTACGTAATCGGAACTACATACTAGGATAAAACACCCATCGAACAGTCTTGTGTAATCATATGACTGCAGTAATTACGTAATAGTACAATTTGTAACGATTACGTAATCGGAACTACATACTAGGATAAAACACCCATCGAACAGTCTTGTCTGTTTGGGACATTTCAGCAACAATTTTTTTGAATATGTCGTCTTGTTGTCTTAGTTTATCCATGCTTTTAAGCAAAGGAAAGTACTTGGCAAACTCATGGAGACCAAGAATTTGGAATATTTTATGAATGACATAACTGTAACTTAAAAAGTTTTTGCGGCCTGGTGGTTTATACTTTTCATATGGTTTTTGAATTTGTTGAAACATTGTCTTGATTTTCTGTTCAATTTCAGGGGTTAATTTAAAGGGAGGGCGGCCATTTATACGGTTGATAATGCCAATCACATTGTCATAGTACTCGTTGAGCCCAAGTTTCTTAAGATACCGTTTGACACGATCCTCTGTAAGCACGGTGAGATCGGATAGACGTTCTTTCCGCGCCTCTCCCACAACTTTGTCAAGGATTTCTTGAGGAATTGCACGGTTTTCTTTAGACTGGAACCGCCGTAACCAGTCATCTAGATGTGATTGCTTATCATAGGTGAACTGTGGACGATATTCATAGTCCCGCATTTCCTTAAAGGACAGTTCCTCTGCATGAACAAACCCGTTATCACATGTGCCACACTGATAACACACCAGGAAACCATCTTCAACATCAAAATGACCGTTACATTCCGGACACAGTTGGGATTGGTTAGTATGCGGACTTGTGTAATTGGGCTCGAACTTGGACAAATAAGTGTCTACCAACTTTGACTTTGTTTGCCGTATACTGTTGAGCTCATCAGTTTGCCCACCTAATGAAAGCAACTTTGTTTCAGATTCCTCAAGTAGAGTATAGTCGTGAATGATTTGTGAACTTTCAAGTAGATACTCTATTTCGTCTTGTCCAGACTCTACAACCTTGTGCTGCTCGGTCAGCGTTTGAAGTTGGAATTGAATATTACTCAACTTTAATTGTAATTCAGATGTATCCTCATTATTAAGCTGCATAAAAGACTTTTCTTTGGACACAGTGACCGATTCCTTATTCAATGCATTCATACGGTCATGGATTGCCTTGAGCCGCCCCTTTCTATTGCGAAATTCCTGCAGCTTTCGCTCGTGCCGTTGAAGAATTGAATGGTTTGTCCGGGATCTATGAACAGGGGTCTCTGACTGAGTTGCCTTTGTATACAGTGGCTTCGTGCATTGCCCTTTCTTTTTCCGCATATAAACTTACTAAGTTGATTATGTTTAAATTCTGACATTCTTATTGTGTAATGTAGGTTTTACCACGTCCAAATCTGTTTTTTAGACTGTGTCTGTGCACTGGTGTCGTCTTAGAATTTGGTAAACGTACTTTTGTACAATGTTCTTGTACACGTGTACAATAGACATTGCTTTTACTAAACAAAGTGTGATAACATTGTCACCTTGGGCTAGCGTAGCGCTTGAAACACGATGAGAAATATGCGATTTGGGAACGCGTTGAGTGCCTCCTCGTGCTACTGTTGGCGCTATGTAGGCGTCTTCATAGCAATTGTAATATCTCCTCATGGTATCCAAGGCGATTTGAGCACGCTTACATAGTTCCATTTTAGGGACTGGAGGCACTTGTCCCCTAAACTGATAGATTACGGAGCTGTTCAACGTCATACAATGCACTTGAAAAAGTCCGTCGCCAACAGGAGTAATTTGCAAAGTGCCATTGTTTGTGCCGCGCGTGCCAATAATAGAGGTCTCTGGAACGTTTGCTTGTGACGGCGAACAAATCATCCATGCACTCTTGTACTCAAGAATGTCTTCTGGTCCTGCTGTGTAAGGACCTGTTGCATTGATAACCACAAGGTACTTTTGTGAAAGTTCTTTAATATTTGCCTCGATACGTGTGTACAATTTAATTCTAGGCGATTTTCGAACTTGTTCAAACAAGGTACGTTCGACAATGTCTTGGTCAATGCCGTATTCGAGCACACTTACAAATGGGTACTTGATGCTATCTGGATCCTTAAGAGACTTGATAAATGTCTCTACATAAGGGTCATGTGATCTACCCGTGTTTACGGCTAATTTACCATGCTCCCTGTAGTACTCTACGTCTCTTTGTGTGTATACACAATAAAACTGGTCAACAGGACCAAAAGGTGTTTTGTGTATTGACTTGAGACAATTGTACAAATACTCAATGACTTTACAACGGTACAATAGATCATTTGTATTGTAAGGTGCAGCCGCATTATAAGCGATGATACAAGGACGTTCAATTAACGCATCCTTAAAGTACTCTGCAAATAGCATCGCGTGATGAAACAACGCTTGTGCATCCATAATGGAAATATCGGGGTACAAAAACCCTCCTGCGTGCAAGTGACAATAAGGAGGCCCCTTGAGTATCCCCTCGTTACGTTCATACACATCCACCTCAATACATGGGTCCTTTGCTAATTGTATAGCCGTAAAAATCCCTCCAATACCTCCTCCTACAACAGCAACCTTTGTCATCCCGTCTTAACTTTGCTATGTAATGATTTAGAGTCATTTTTTTGCAAATAAAATAAATCGAATTTAACAATGCATTTAAAGGAATTACATTCAAGCTCAAATTTAATAAGAGATGTCTATACGTGTATTCACCGACGCAAGCATTCGTAATAAAGCGCTGGGAATAGGTGTGTATTCCGCATCTAAACGCATAGCAGGTAGAATCATGGTACCGGAGAGTTGCAGCACTTTTGGAGAAACAACGGCCGTCCTCATCGGACTCTATCTGCACTCATTGCACCATCCAAAGAGCACACACTTTACAATTTGTACAGACTCGCAAAGCACTATAGATTTTATCCGTTATAATCGCTGTCCAGATCGATTTGTCAAGTATGTTCAAGCAATTCGCCATATTGTTGCTTTAAAGGAATCTCGTGTTCAATTTGAGAAAGTGAAGGCACACTCGTGTCTCCCAGAAAATGACCAAGCACATCGTCTTGCACGCATTGGAACGACGCTTTTGGAAGATAACACCCCAAAATACACATTCAAGTACCTTGACATCAATCTGCCCTTATTGCTAGCATCCAGTGAATCGAACATCTCGTCCAAAAAACGCAATTAAATAGTTGTGTAACATTATGTCTATTATTCTTGGTACCTTGAATTTTGATTACGATTACAAATCTGGTGAGATTGATGTGTCTGCATTTTTAAGGGCTTGTCTTGACAAAGGCGTAAATGTAATTGATACAGCTTCTTATTACAATCGCGCTGAAGAGTATCTTGGTATGTGCCCCGAATTAAATCAAATGAAAGTAAACTCAAAAGCGAATCCATGGAAGGATAATGATTTCCGATCAGGTATTTTAGGTCAATTAAGCGAGCACGGAATACGTAGGCAATTAGAGACGTCGCTAAAGAATTTGAGGTTGAGTTCATTAGACACGTACTTTTTACATGCGTGGGACTACTCTACCCCCATTTATGAGACGCTAGCGACCTTTGACACATTACACCGACAGGAAAAATTCCGAAAATTTGGTGTGTGTAATGTTTCTTCGGACCAGTTAACAAAAATACTGAAAATTTGTGAATTGGAAAAGTTGACACCTCCTCTTGTTTACCAAGGAATGTACAATGTCTACTGTAGAAAAATAGAAGAGTTATTTCCCTTGCTTGCCGATTACAATATGCAATTTCAAGCCTACAATCCACTTGCGGGAGGCATCCTGACAGGAAAATACACAACAGGTACTGTGTCAGGTGGCCGGTTCGATGGAAATGAAATATACAAGTCTATTTTTTGGAATGACACAGTGGTCAAGTACGCTGGGTCTCTTACAGCTGATGTGTCCTTGAGATGGCTTAAACAACAACCGGGCGTCGATTCAGTGATCATTGGATGCAGTACACTAAAACATCTCCAAGACAACATTTCATATTTACATTGTGACACTCCTCTACAATCACATGAACAGGACGTTATCGACACATTTTACAAAAATACACATTGTTTTTCACCTAATTACTACTATTAAAATCTTGACTAAATATAATGAAATACGGCTTACTAATAATATGCATTGTCGTTTTGTGCTGTATAGTCAATGTAATTTCATATCCCAAAAGCAACCGTTGTGTACAAACAGACGAAGTTGTCTCGATAAGGTTACGTGAAATGGATTTGTCTACTTTTGCAAAAGAATACAAAGACCATAACATAACTTTGATTGGAGACATATTTACAGACGATTACTTTGCCCATTTGAAAAATGAGGCACTTGGACTGATTACCTATAACAATCGCAATGAGACGTTTTCGGGCATCCGTAAAGCAGGCACCATTAGCTCGTCAAAGTTAAGTGCAAATCCCACAATACATTCGTTGTATACCTCGCCCGAATTCATCGGTTTCTTAAAGGAGATAACAGGGCTGGATCTTGAACGTGTCAATTGCGATGACAAATCAAGCATGAATCTTCTTGTATACGAAAAGACGGGGGATTTTATTAGCTGGCATAAAGATCCCAATCACTACAAGGGCAATAGGATTACCGTGCTTATTAACATTGTAAATGAATCGTGTTCCGATCCAACACAACTTTCAGAGTCTTTTTTGCAATACAAGCTGGACGGATCTATTGTATCTGTCAAAATGAAGCCTAATAGTATTCTTGTTTTTAACGGTTCCATAGTAGATCATAGGGCAACTGGGATTGGTCCAAATGAAAGACGTATCCAACTGAGCTTTACCTATTGTGATGTATGCAGAGAAACGTTTGTGGGAAAACCTGTAAGATGGCTAAAGGAAACAGTGCTGGGATACTAGTTCGTTTATACTAGGTATTGCATTTGTATGTTAACTGTAAATGCGATTCCATTTTTTATGTTTTTTGATTCCACTTGTAGGAAGTCATATTATGATGAAATCACCTCCTTCAAGGAGATCAATGTATTCGAGCTACTATGTGTCAAATGGTCTTGTAGATTACAATTTGCGATCTCCTCTAAATAGCGCCCCATTCACTTTTCCATGTAAGGGCTTCCCGAAAGGACCTTCTACTCAAAATGTCATTGGTCAAGTCGTGGTGACTCTTGAAGGAACTGCTATTCATGGCGGCGGTCATTGTCAATTCGGGGTCTCATTTGATGATCGTACGTTTGTTGTCCTTGAAACAATTGTGAGAAATTGCTTGTTAACGGGCATGTCTTATCCCATAGATATTCCAAGCTCAATTGGTACAGGCCCCGTAACCCTGTTTTGGACGTGGATCAATGCAATTGGGAATCGGGAATACTATATGGAATGCGCAGACATATATGTGTCTGGAAGTGGAAGTGGGACTGTCAGTGGGCTTGAACTGCTTGTTGTAAATCTCCCTGGGTATCCTACTATCGGAGAATTCGGAAGCCCAGGAATGTATGATGGCAGCGACAAATTGTCCTCTAGAAAAAGTATCACCGTTACACAATCCAACGTGCTTGATCAAATTTCAACACCCACCGTGCTCGTTCCAATTTCAACGCTTGTTCCAATTGCAACACCCACTGTGCTCGTTCCAATTTCAACGCCCACCGTGCTCGCACACACGACTATACCAGTCAGGCGCACACACGCCACGCGCACACAAGCAATTTCTACACTTCCGGACAATACCACTATGAGTGAAAAGTGCGGGGACGCAATGCAGTTTCGTTGCAATGCCCTTGGCGGATTTGATACCTGTGTGTATGGAAAGTGGGTGTCACGAGACTGTGCACCTGGAACTAGGTGTGAAATTCTTGGCTTGCTTGTTATCTGCAATAGAATTAGTAATTAAAAAATCGTCTGTAACTTTTATCAAAATTGACACTTGCACCGTACAAAAACACACGTGGACGACGAGACAACATATACTCTCTAATCTTTTTGAATTGTTTTGATTTATCAGCTTCAACACGAACACCAGGGATGTCGACAATTCCACGTTCTACAAGAACGTTCAACAATGCTGCACACACAATGGCTGATCTTTGTGCCCCTGCTACACAGTTGATCAAGATGTTCTTTTTTTCGATAACATATTTTCGTATCAAGAAGGGAATCACGAGTTTGAGGTATTCTTCCATGAGTAAAATGTCCTTTTCAAGTAGACTATCGTATACAGGTATACGGAAGGTTTCTATTTTCAGGTCGGCAATTTGGTCAGGTGAGTATACATCAGTATGAAAAGGCACATCGGGTGTGCAATTTACAATGACTTGAATGTTATTTTGTCGTAAGAATGAAATATCAAGAGGTGATTTGTAATTCCCTACCCAAAGCCGATCGATGATTTGATCCGCATTTTCAGACATTAATCCCATAATAAAGTTGTATATTATACCCAGTAACATTAATATTCGTTTTTAAATTTACATTTACATTTACATTAATTTAAAAAGAAAACTTGTGTGTACTATACAAATGAATGATACAGACTCATTACGGTCTGAGTACTACTATGATGACACTATTCCTGAAACGGAAACTATTCCTGAAACGGAAACCGGGAGCGTGCGTGAAGTAATATTTCAAAAAAAACAAAAAAAAAACAAGAGGAATTCCCCACATGTTCCATACGTTAGGCCTGTTGACGGGACAGTGCAAGATAATTATACATTAGAACAAGTTCGTAAACAGCTTAAGAATCACATGGTTTTCAAAACAGATTCCGAAAAGGAAATTTTCAAGAACTTTGTATTCACTGGTAAAAAAGTGTGGGTTCGGTACTACAACAATGTCACAAAAAAATACCGAACTGGAGGAATCCTATTAAAAGTAGTATACCCAAAGTACATTGTTCTTTGTGCAAAAGGATACAAGTTTACATGGTCTGTACAACTTGCTGATTGCACATTCTTTATGCATTACAATTGTTTTAATAAACTCCCCACGATACAAGAATCAGAAGCAGATACTTTTGTCACGGAAACAGAGGCTGACACAACGACACTGGACACAACGTCAGTTGACACAGCGCACGTATATACAGTAGACACGGACACAATGTCAACGTACACAGAATCGGCGTACACAACGGACACAACTGACGAGAACACAACGGACGCGACAACAACAACTCTAGTGACTAAAGAAAACCTCATCAAAGAAAAGTTGTTTAAATTGTACAAAAGTGGGCGGTTGTCACTTGCATAATTGCAATTTAAAGTAATTAAAGTAATGATTTATATTAATGGTGTATAAACGGCTTCTAAGGGAAATTCGCGGGTTGGTCACGCAGCAATTTAGTAAACCGCTTCTTGAAAATGATTACCTTGTTCAAATAGACGAAAGCAACACTCGAAAGGTCAAGGCAATTATTAAAGCGCCATATGATAGCGTATACCGCCACAAGTTTATAAGACTTGATTTTACTATTCCAGATAACTACCCTCATTCGCCTCCTCAAGTTACATTTGTTAATCATGACAATGTGCGCATTCATCCAAATATGTACGAGGATGGGAAGTGTTGTGCAAGCATCCTCAATACATGGGGTGATTCAAAGTTTGAAAAGTGGACTTCGAGCATGGGGATAGAAACAGTGTTACTGACATTTAGTAGTTTTTTTGACAATAATCCGTATACATATGAACCAGGTGGACGGGATGATCCAAGCTATACTGAATTTGTTTTGTACTACAGCTGGCAAACGTGCCTTACGCGGTACTTGCAATACGAAAAGGAACCTCTTTTTAGGCAATTTATTCAAAATTACATGTTATTGAATATTGAAAACATTTTCACTGACTTGAGACATTTGTGCAGCGTATTTCAAGTAGGCACATACAGGACACGGTGTTTTGAAATAGGCGAATACACAATAGACTATCCTCGTTTGGTAGACATTATACAAAACTTTTACAATTACATTGATTACATTGACACTACAGACACGCCTGTTGAATATGATGAATTTGCAAATGGTAATTACAATTGTGGAATTTGTTATGATACAGAAGGACAACCTCTTGACGAACAAGAATCACTACGTGTTACCCTGCATTGTGGCCATACATTTCACAAACAATGTATTATTGAACACACGAAAAATAACAACAACGTATGTTCCATGTGCCGAGCTGAGCTTGATGAAATGGACGTGCAGTTGCTTACGAAATCATCGTCTAGTGATTGGGTTATCAATCCTCTCACAAAACGCAAAATAAAAGTCAATGGCAAGACATACAAGTACCTTGTAGAAATAGGTACAAAATTTACATAACTCATCGAAAACTTTGCACGTAGCTTGTAAATTACGTTTTCAGTAATTTGGTATACTGAAAATATAACGGAGGACAGTTTCTCCTACATAATCATTTTGTTACTTTTCATAATCTTTTGATACGACAGACTAATTAGTGGCAGCCCCTACTTGTCTATTTAATTTACCTCTTGACCCACCTATATTATAGTCTACTGATTCACCAACGATTCGTCCTATGCCCCAACCTGAGTCCTTATTACTAATACCACCCTCGATGTAGGCTACTTTCCCCGTTCCATTTTTTTCAAAATATAAATATTTGTTATCTGTATTCCATATTCTCCACGTTTCACCGATCCATACATTAGGTGTGTTATCTGAATCTATTTGGAATGGATAAGCGCCTACTCTTAAACTTGTTAAAAAGGAACTTTTGTATTAAAAGATCCCTTTGCAAGTCCTTCAAACAAAGATAGTACTTTGTCAGGTGGTAGGCCACAATGCAGAG
>Ga0214923_10003674_pt1 | contig 19091 bp, 26 predicted proteins | sample LL1510_MetaG_FD_177993 | JGI IMG/M metagenome (GOLD analysis project Ga0214923, IMG submission 177993) | Freshwater microbial communities from Lake Lanier, Atlanta, Georgia, United States - LL-1510 | ecosystem: Environmental > Aquatic > Freshwater > Lake | place: USA: Georgia | collected...
TTATGATGGCGAACCTGTATATGAACGGGTGGACGATACTATGCAGGTGTAAAGATGATAAAAAATAACTAATTTTTATTTAAAAATTAGTTATCTATTATTAAAATTGAAAATTAAAGACTTTACTAATTATAAAATAGTTTAAATCAAAAACACAAAGCGCTTCAAAACAAGACTAAGAAAGTAAGTTATATTCTTCATGAACTATGAAGAAATATACGATGATAATGTGATTTGGTGGGATCAGGCTATAGCTTCTCTTATAAATAATTGGATTGATAATATTGCTATTTTTTGGGTTCCCGTCATGAATTGATAAAGTTAGCTGATGGTAAAATAGCACTAACAAATACGTTCTTGATAAGGTTTGATTTATACTTTAATAAATATAAATAGTTGAGTCTTTCAAAATAGATGAAGACTTGATTAGTAATGTAGTATAAAGACAAATATAAATTTATAAGATTCTAAAAAAAAATTTGTTCTATAAAAATAATTTATAGTATAAGTTTATGCAATTTTTACTTTTCTATATAATTTAATAGTATTAATATTTAAATTCATAGAATATTTTGTGCAATTAAATATATCTATTTCTTTATTGATACTAATAATTTTAGACTTTATATCATTAATAGTTTCTTTTGATATGGTGTCAACTTTAAAATTGTCTTTTGATTTAATATATTTATTAAAACTATTAATATGTGTCTTGAGAATTTCATATTTATAATTACGAATAGAATATATACTATCATATTTATCTTTTAAACACATAATATCATTATCTACTGTTTGTAATATACGTTTACTATCATCAGATTTATTCATAGAATAATAATCATATAAGGCAATAAAAAGAGCAACACTTGCTGTAAAATGAATAGCATTGCTTATAGCTAAATCATTTGTTTTTTTAAAGGAGTTTAATGCAAAATTCATAATAATAAAAGGGTCTTTTTTAATGCATTTACGTTTATTACATGCTTCCATTTTATAATTAATAGAATTTAGTGATATGTATTAAAATGAAATAATGATACAATTTTTTTTGTATATTTAATTAAATAAAGTATTAACCATTGGTATAAATAAAATTCAAATATGAAAATAAAACCTTTTGTTCTTGTGAAGAAGGAAGAATAAAAGGTAATTTGGATATTAATTTTATTTTATTAGGTGATAATTTAGATTCATAATTAAATGTATAATTAAAAATACTCTTATCTATTGCAATACCGTGTCTTTCAATACGATCAATGGGATGAAGACCATATCTTAGATGAAATTTAGGCAAATAACAACATATAATTTTATCCCATTGATCGCGAATTATATTAAAACCATAAATACAACCATAATTATTAATAAATAATATTAAACCTGTATCTATATTATCCATGCTTTTTATAAATATATTAAAACTATTTATAATATAAAATTTTTTATTTCTATAATCATCTAAAATTTTTTGATAATTTTCTACAAATTCTTTATGCCAAATAGATTTTTCTTTATATACATCAGCTAAATACTCATCAGCATGGGTATAGATAAGTTTATACTTTTTATTTTTTTCATTTATAGACTCGTTGATATTTTCTCCATTGTTGTCAAGCCAATGATTAATTTTATCTATTGGTATATTTATATAAAAATTAATAATTTGATTAAGATAATTTTCAAAATTTACTAAAAACTTATCATTAATTTCATTTTCTAATATTTCATTTTCTAAAAATTTATTTTCATTTTCTAATATTTTATTTTCATTTTCTAATACTTCATTTTCATTTTCTAATACTTCATTTTCATTTTCTAATACATCATTTTCTCTTTCAAGATTATTAATTTTATTTTCTAAAAATTTCAAATAATTTTCTTCTTTATTATCATTATCTTCTACATCCTCTGCTTCTTCATCATCTTCTTCTTTGTCAGATTCTTCTTTGTCATCTTCTTCTTTGTCATCTTTTTCTTTGTTAGATTTTTCATTTTGTTTTTTAATATTTATATTTTTTTCTTTTAATTTTTTATTTAATTTTTTTAATTTTTTATTTAATTCTTTAAAATTATTATTATTATTTTTTAATCTTTCATTTGCATTTTCTAATTCTACTTCGTGAATTTCCTCTCCCCATACATTAATTTCATATTTTAATTCTTCATTTTTATCTTCTAATACTTCATTTTTATCTTCTAACACTTTAATTTCATTTTCTAACACTTTATTTTTATTTTCTAATTTTTCATTTAATTCTTTAAAATTTTTATTATCATTTTCTAATTCAATAATACAAACTGTATTAATAATATTTTTAATAAATAACAAAGATTCATTTTTATTATTTTCATTTTTTAATTCATCATTTTGTTTTTTAAGATTATTAATTTCTTTTTCTAATTCGTTATTTTTAATAAAATGTTTATTTTCATTTTTTAATTCTTTATTTTCATTTAAAAGTTGTAAAAATAATTGTTCTTTATTATATTTTTTTAATATATCTAAACAGTCAACAAAGTCAATTATTGATTCCATTTTTTATGTTATATTATCATTTATTAATATTAAATAATAATATATCAATTTTTTAATACTACGATAAATAATTTAATTATTTTTCTAAGTTATAATAATTAAAAACATGTTTAAATTACTATTATTATTTTCATATTTTCAAAATACTTATTTTTTTAATATACCAATAAATAATCATAAAACACAAGTTCATTTATATTTAGAAAAATTTAATACTAATTTAAATTTATATCACATTGGAATTAGCTTTAAAAATGATGATACAATTATAAGATATGATTATAGACCATTTTGTGAATCAAATAATTGCGACCCAAATAAATGTGAATATAATATAACTAATACTATAAATGAAGATTTAAAAAAAGAAGCAATATTAATTCAAAAATTATATAATTTTTATATAATAGAAAATATGCCTAATAAAACTATTTATTGGGGTGAAACAGATAAAACATTAGAAGAAGTACAATTATTTGAACAAAGTTTACAAAAAAAATATATTTTAGGCATTAATGATTGTCGTCATTATGTAAATCACTTTTCTAGATGGGCACTAAATAAACAAACACCTATTTGGAATTTACATAAATTATGGAATCAAATAAATTAATAATTATAATATTTTAAGTAGAACGAATATCTGGATAAGTAACATATACATAATCATCTAGTGTTACTCCATCTAACTCAGTATCTTCAATAGGTTTCGTATCAGAAACTATTTTAGTAATAACATTAACTATGTTCTTTATAACAGATAACACTACATTATTTTCTGTCTTATTTGTAGTATCAACCACATCTTTCATAGTAGCAAACATAAGCATTGCTTAAATTATTTGAATAATATAAGTAAAAATAAACTAATAAATTTTCAATTTTTTTATTAAATATATGTCTATATAATTTTTATTTTTAGTATCTATAAAGTTATTGCATATTTAAAAATTCTATAGAATTACTTTATTAAATTATTAATAAAAATTGAAAATTTAATTGTTTATGTTTTTATAGTAAATTAGTTTAGCTACTAGTGTCCTAACTGCATCGCAATGCTTGCTGATGAAGTTCGGCAAAAAGTTATCCAGCTTTATACTGATTTAAAGATTGTTATGCGTGCATTTAAAAACTGGAAGACTCAGGTTCATCTTTATACTCTTTCAAAGTTTGTTCTACGTCATGCATTTAAGAACTGGAATATTCTGGCTCAGAAACATGCTCAAGAACAGGCTAGTATTGTTCTTGCTCTGCATTTGGCACAGGCATATGCTCAACCGACACAGGTTCAACTGACACAGGTTCAACTGACACAGGCTCAACTAACACAGGTTCAAGAGGAAGAAGGTTTAAATCTGGCTCTGCAGGTTCAAAAGGAAGAAGATTTAAATCTGGCTCTGCAGGTTCAAGAAGAAGAAAATATAAAGCTGGCACGGTTTCTGTCGCAGGCTCAACCAACACAGGCTCGAGCACAACAACTGGCACGGCAGGCTCAAGAACATAAAGATTCAGAGCTAGCACAACAGCTGGCACGACAGTTTGAACAAGTTCAAGCTCAAGAGCAAACAGATTCAGAACTGGCAGAAGCTTTGAGTACGATACCTGACTTGGAGTAATAAGCACAATATTTGTAAAAGCCCAATACTCATAAGAATAAATTAATTTTTTATTTAAAAAATAATTTATTTATTTACTAAAAGTTATGTCTTTCTTTTTTTATTGTTTAAACAAATACTAAAAATTAAAATGTTTATTACCTTCTATATATAATTAATTTTATCAATATATATAATAAATGTCAACACAAAATAATATAAAAAATAAACAGCGTCTGAAACAAAAACAAGAAGAAGAAAAAGAGTATCTTGCACAAAAGCAAAAACGAGAGCTTCTAGTGCAAGAACAAAAACATAAACGACAGCTTATAAAACAAAAACAAAAACATGATCGTCAGACTCTTGTACTAGTTCAAAAGGAACAACGAACAGAACAAATTCTAGAAGAACAAGAGTTTTCAAACAAATATATTAGATTTTGTTCTTGTGTTCATATCTGGTTTCGTATGCGTATATGTATGTTTAAATTATGCACTAATATAGAAGAATCATAAATAACGTAAATAAAAAATATTTAGTCTAATAAAACAAGCACAAAAAAGTTATATAATATACAATTTATTTATTCTTAAAAATAAATGATCATCAGCCATTTTTTTATTAAATATTGAAAGCCTAATCTCTTTATCATGACAATCTTTATTATAAACTTTATCCAAAAGAAGAGTTGGTGAAACTCCAAACTGTGAAAAAGTTTCTAGCCTGTCTATTTTGTTGCTATTAAATATTTTTATGTGTTTTTTTCCATCCTTTATAAGGCATAATAGTAAATATAAATTATATTTTTGACATAACTTAAACCATAGTTTAATAGAAGCTTTCAAATACTCATAATTAGTATTTTTTTTTTCTAAAGAATTTTTTTCATACAAAATATTATAATGATACATTAAATGTTTTGAAATGTAGTTCAAAATAGGTTGTAATTTTTCTCTTGAATAATAAAAATTACATTCAAGCATAGAAGTTAAATAATGAGAAATATATTCAATTTTCATATGTTTTTCATACAACTCATTTAGATTATGACCATGAGCTCTTGAATAAGATACTAAATTAATTTTTCCATATTTAACATCAAATGTAAATTTAGTAAAAAAGTTGAACGCATTCTCACAGTTAATAAAATGAGTAATAATTTTAACAATATCTTTAGGTAATACACACAACAACATATATGACATGGTGTAATGCGTTAAATATCATATAATAATTATTAATATAAACAATTAAAAAATCAATTTTTATTTAAAAATTGATTTATTTATTAAGTGTAATTATATGTATGTTAAAAATTTAAAAAAATTGAAATTTTTAGTATTTATTGGTTCCAAAAGATAATTGATTGTATTATCATAGTGAATCATGTCATCGAGGATGTCTATGAACGACAAAGACAATCGTTTCTTTGACCGCTTTAGTGGCGGTGATGTCTACAAGATGTCTCCCAAACAGCTTAAAAAGTATTGCTCCAAGGCTTTATGTAGAGTTCAGCCTAATACGGCTGAACAAGAGCCATGGCTGATGACATATCACGAGGTGATGAAGCGCATCCGTGAAATGTACTGTCGTGAATTGAAACAAACAATTTCGTGGCTGGAGAAAGAAAAGACCAATTTCCAGCCTCTTCCGCGTCTCGAGCATCTCGAGCAGCGTTTCGAGCGTCTCGTGCAGCGTATCGTGCGTCTCGAAAAACGACTCGACGAGGCAAAACTACAATTGGGGTATTCTCTGAATCCGTGGTGGCGGAAGTAGAAATAGAGAAGAAAAAAAAATAAATCAAATTTTATTTAAAAATTGATTTATTTATTTATTAAAAATTTATTTATATTAAATATAATGTCTACAGAACTTAAAATATTCTTTGAAATATTTTTTAATACTATTAATGAAATAAATGAAAATAAGACAAATATACCACTACGCAATTCTGCATTAGCAATTACAAGAAACCTATATTTTGATATTTTAATGGGAATTACAAATGAATTAAGAAATAATCAAGAAACTATAAATGAATCAAATAATTTTCAAAATAATATTATTAATGGATTTCAGACAGCTCAAAATTCTTTCACAATGACTCCATTTTTAACTAATTCAATTAATATGTGTACCGGATTTAGCACAAAAAGCAAAGAAATGTCAATATTTTTATTTATTTAATTTTTCATCCAGAATATTGCTTTAACTTCGTTTTTGGCTTGCGGAAGTTCTATTTTATACCCTATATAAAGTGCATATTCTTTTAATTTATAATACGGTGGAGGTTTATCCCATTCTTCAATATAAATTTTTATTATACTATGACATACTGCATTTAGATCCCAAAAGTTGGGTTCTGTTTCATGATCTCTAATTTCTTTAATTCTGTTATATAGCTTTTTATAAGCAGGTAATTTACAGTCTTCTTTAATAGATTCTTTTTTAGCTTCTACATATTCTATTTCTTCTTTAGTAAAGTTTGTTATATAATTTCCATCTTTTATAATATACGCTTGGTATTGTTCAAGTTTTAATATTTCTTTTTCTTGACAATGCATTAGACGCCCTTCACTATCACGTCTAATTAGATGATTAATTTTTTTATTAATAAAATCTGATTTCGTTGATTTTGATAGAGTTGGTAAGATTAAATAACAGTGTAAATGCGGGTTATTTTCTTTGTCTTTTTTATCTTTGGATTCATAAGCCCAAATATATTTATGTACATTAAATTTGTTATTGTATAATCTGGCTAGCTCAAATTTATCTTCCCATTTTATAGCCTCAAGGGGAAGACTAAATCGTATTGCTTGGATCATCATTCCAGGCGGTATAGAATGCCCTAAAGTATTTGTTTCTGTTGTCATTCTTTATTTTATATAATTTATAATAGTATTTATTATAATAATAAAAGTATCAATTTTTTACATTATATAATTATTGTAATTTTTATATAAACATTGTGTACTGTAAATGTAAATAGGTATTTTAATTATTGATTGAAAATTATATTTACTAATTATATTTTCATTACATATTAAATCTATATGAATATCTTTATTAGAAAAAAAACCAATATTTTGCATATCTTTAATAAAATTTTTTAAAATAAATTTAAAATCAATATCTAATATTTCACTTTTACAATTAAATTCTAATGATTTTGTTTTTAAATCAATATATTTAAAACCATTAATATAGTTAGTATTATCTATTAATTCTTTTAAATTTAGGTTGTCGTTAATGTTTATAGAAATTTCTTCATTATTATAACATAGCTCGTCTTTTGATGTACATTCTATTTTAATTTTATAATTATTTTTTTTAATAGGTATTTTAGTTTCTGATTGAAAATTATATTTAAAAATTATTTCCTCTGATTTATTATTGTTTATTTTTATTAAATTTATAGTATTAGATTCACTAGAAATAAAACCACTATCTTTCATACGTTTAATAAATTTTTTAAAATCAAGCTCTGATATTTCAATACCACGTTTACACATAAATTCTAATGATGATTTTGTTGTAAAACTTTCAAAATCAAACGGAGATATTTCATTACCACATTTACATATAAAATTTAATGGTTTTTTTGTAACATTTAATAATTGTTTATTTAATAATGCTTTTTCAAGAGTGGATGTATTATTTATTATTTTTTTATGTAATATTAATGCTTTTTCAATAATGGTTTTATCTATTAATTTTTTTAAATTTTGTTTGTTAGGATTTTTTTTAGAAATTTCTTCATTATTATAAAATAATAGATGGTTAGTAGAAATGTCTTCATTATTACAAAATAAATGTTTATTAGAACTGTCTTCGTTATTATAACATAGAATATCTTCTGTTTTACACAATATTTTAATTTTATAATTATACATAATATTAATTATAAAATGTGTCTTTAAACAATGATTCAAGTAAAAATATTTTATATAATAAATATATAATATATAATATATTAAATGTTATGGAGTACTATTTTAACCAATTGGGAAAAAGGTATTACTTTGAAATATCCAAAAAATATAAAAGGTAAATTTCAATGGAATACAAGTGTATTAAAAAATAATGGAAACGTAAAATTCAAACAAAAATTTAGAACTCACGAACAACTACCAGAAATTGAAAATAAAAAAGATTTTCAAGAACATATAGAAAATTCACAAAATAAATATGTTGTTTCTTTTCCAAATTTAAGTAAAGATACTATGTTAGTAATTCCAATGCCTGTTAGTGGTAAAAATTATGCTACATTAAAAGATTTTATTGATAATGCACCTGAAATACAACAACAAGAATTTTGGAAACACGTAGCAGAAGTTGCTAAAAAATGTATGAAGAAAAATGGTAAAGTATGGATAAGTGTGAATGGTTTAGGAGTTGCTTATACACATGTAAGAATATCAACTATTCCAAAATATTATTTTGCATCAGAACTTAAAAATGAATAAAATTTATCTTATTTTATATAAAAATATTTAGATCCGGATTGTTTTCTTTAATTTGATTTATAATTTCTTCACGACCATTATAAATTGCAAATTTTAATTCTTCTTTTTTAACATCCTTATAATCTTTTTCATTTGATATTTTATCTAAAAATTTTTGAATATTATTAGAAGTAAATGGTGTTATTTTATCTTTATAATCTTCATAAAAATTTTCAATATCAGCTATTCGATTATCTATAATTGAATCCAACAAATCCATTTTTGATACAGCTATAAATTTTTTACAAGTATCATCATATTTATAAGCTACATTATTTTGTAAATTAGTAATATACATACTTTTATATTGTTTATATTTATTATTAGGATTAACGTGAACCATCTTAACCATTTCAATAACTGAATTAGAATGTTTATTTAATAAACCAATTTTTTCATTTTCAGATAATACTTTATTAAAATCCTCATAACCAAGTTGAATAATAAAATTATTATTGATAATACCATTATTATTCATATTTAATTGATTATTAATTTTTTGTAATGTTTTAGGATGTATTTTCATTGATTTTTGTACAAGTTCTTTTAATTCTTCTATTTGTTTTTCTAATTTTTCATTTTGTTTTTTTATTTCATAAATTTCTGTTGAATTAATATTTATAGATAATTTACATTTTTGTTCATGTTTCCATCTATACATTCTATCACAAAGTTGTTTATTACAATATTTACATGTATTACCATCTATCTTTTTATGTAGTGTTTTATTACTACATTTATTACTACATTTTTTTTTATCTTCTACTACATTTATACTACATTTTACTACATTATTATTATGATATTTTTTGATGTGTAGCCATCTACTTTTATATGATGCATAATACTTATTACAGAATTCACATCTATACTCTGCTCTATCTACCATTATATATATTCTATTTTAGATTTTATTTGCTTATATATTTTTTTATTTTAGTCTATTAAAATAGATATCTATTTTTTTTGAGAGAGAGAGATTGATAAATAAAAAATTGAAAATTATATATTATAATATTTATATATTAAAATACTTAAATTAACAAATGGATGATGTTCGCAGATTAATCCATTTACCTGAAGAACTACTATTAATAATTGCTGGATATCTATCTTTTCAAGACTGTATTTTACTACATGAAGTAAATAAACTATTAAATAGTATTTTTCATCAATTTATGATTATGAAATATAAAGGAATAAAAATAGATTTTAGAAATAAAGATAGATTACCTATGGTACAATTTTATCATTTAGTTAAGGTTTATATTAGTAATTTAAGTCAACTTGATAATGTTTCTCTTAAAGATAGTTATGAGTCAAAAGTAGTATTTAAAGTATTAGAAAAAAATACATCATTAAAATTTCTTAATTTTGCTGGTTGCAACACAAAATCTTTTGAAGCAGAATTTGATCGTTATTTTTTAGAAATAATATTATCAAATGTAATATTATTATCAACAGCTTTAAAAAGAAATAAATCAGTGATAATACTTGACCTATATCGTAATAATTTAGAAGATGAAGCAGCTATAGCAATAGCATCAGCATTAAAAATAAATAAAACACTTACAACACTTAGCTTTCATGATAATAGAATACGTGACGATGGAGCTAAAGCAATAGCAAAAGCATTAGAAACAAATACAACACTTACAAATCTTAGTCTTGCTTTTAATAGGATAGAAACCGAAGGAATCTATACATTAGCAACAGCGTTAAAAATAAATACAACACTTACAAGACTTGACTTTTCTGGTAATAAGGGTATAGGAGCTGGATATGGTTTAATAAGAGAAATATTAAAAACAGGAAGAAAAATAAAGATACCTGGGTCAAAATGGCAGTAATAAGTATAAAATTGTTTTGTAGTATTTTATTACTACATTTACTACTACATTTTTTTTCATTATTTACTACATATATACTACAATTTACTACATTATTATTATATTATTTTTGATGTATAATCATCTACTTTTATAAGATATAAATCGTATTATGTTTTTTACTTTATTATATATCTATTTTTATTATTTTGTAGTCTATTTTTAATTTCATATGCTTATACGTTTTTTATTTGAATCTATTAAAATAGAGATGCTATCTTTTGAGAGAGAGAGAGATTGGAAATAAAAAATTGAAAATTATATATTATAATATTTATATATTTAAACAGTTAAATTAACAAATGGATGATGTTCGCAAATTAATCCATTTACCTGAAGAACTACTATTAATAATTGCTATGTATCTATCTTTTCCAGACTGTATTTTACTACATGAAGTAAATAAACTATTAAATGGTATTTTTCATCAATTTATGATTACGAAATATAAAGGAATAAAAATGAATTTTGAAAATAAAGATATATTACCTATGGTACAATTTTATCATTTAGTTAAGGTTTCTATTAGTAATTTAAGTCAACTTGATATTGTGTTTTCTTCTACAGATACGTATGAGTCAAAAGTAATATTTAAAGCATTAGAACAAAATACATCACTAAAATTTCTTAATTTTGCTGGTCATAACACAAAAAAATATAAAGGAGAATATCAATATTGTAATTTAGGAAAATTATTATCAAATGTAATATTATTATCAAAAGCATTAGAAATAAATAAATCAGTGGTAATACTTGACCTATATGGTAATCCTATAGGAAATGAAGGAGCTATAGCAATAGCATCAGTATTGAAAATAAATAAAACACTAACAAAACTTAGCTTATATGATAATAGAATATATAACGAAGGAGCTATAGCAATAGCAAAAGCATTAGAAACAAATACAACACTTACAAATCTTAGTCTTGCTTTTAATAGGATAAAAGAACCAGGAATCAAAGCATTAGTATCCTCGTTAAAAATAAATACAACACTTACAATACTTAACTTTTTTAGTAATTGTTCAATGAATGTTGTATATTTTGAAGTAAAAGAAATATTAAAAACAGGAAGAAAAATAAAGATACCTGGGTCAAAATGGCAGTAATAAGTATAATTTGTTTTATCTGTCATTATTTTATATATATTTTTTTTGAGAGAGAGATTAGAAATAAAAAATTGAAAATTATATATTATAATATTCATATTTTATACAATTAAATTAACAAATGGATGATGTTCGCAGATTAATCCATTTACCTGAAGAACTACTATTTATAATTATTGAGTATCTATCTTTTCAAGACTGTATTTTACTACATGAAGTAAATAAACTATTAAATGGTATTTTCCCTCAAATTATAATTATAAAAAATAAAGGACTAGAAATGAATTTTATAAATAAAGATAATTTACATATAGTACAATTTTATCATTTAATTAAATTTGGTATTAGTAAGCAAAATACACTTAATTTTTGTTGTAATGAAATTAATAGCACTAGTATTAAAGTATTATCAAAAGCAATAGAAACAAATACAACAATTGAATTACTTTCTTTTTATCGTACTATAATGAACGACAAAGGAGCTATAGTAATAGCAAAAGCATTAAAAATAAATAATACACTAATAGAACTTTTCATTTCTCATAGTTTAATAGGTAACGAAGGAGCTATATATATAGCGAAAGCATTAAAAATAAATAATACACTGACAGAACTTATCATTTCTAATAGTTTAATTGGTAACAAAGGAGCTATAAAAATAGCAGAAGCATTAGAATCAAATTCAACACTAACAAAACTTATGTTTGATAATAATAAAATAGGCGATAAAGGAATAGTAGCAATAGCAAAAGCATTAGAAAAAAATAAAAAATTAAGAGAACTTAACCTTAGTTGTAATTTAGAAATATATGATAAAGAAGCTAAACTAATAGCAAATGCATTGAAAATAAATACAACACTAACAAAACTGGACCTGTCTAACAATAATATAGGCGACGAAGGAATTAAAGAAATTGCAACAGCATTAGCAATAAATACAGCACTTAAAATACTTAACCTTATTTATAATAGAATATATAACAAAGGCGCTATATCACTAGAAGAAGCTATGAAAACAAATACAACACTGGAAAAACTTTACTTACATAAGAATAACATAAGTTTAGAAAGAATCTTAGCAATAGAGATAGCATCAGATAGAACTACATTCAACATACCTGGTAAACAATTTTTTTAAATAGTAATAAAAAAATTGAGAATTATAAATTATAATAATTATTTTTAAACAAATAAATTAAAAAAATGAATAGGTCAAATAATATATCTTTAGATAAGCTAAATTATGATTTACTATATATAATATTTAGTTCATCACATATAGATTCTATTTTAGACTTACTTAAAGTAAATAAACAATATAAATCTATTGCATTAAATATATTAAAAACATTAAAAAATATAAATTTTTTAAATAATACATTAACTATGACAAAATTTTATACATTAGCTAAGATATTTATAAATAATATTAATAAACTTGACCTTTCAAATAATAAAATAAATAGTATTAGATTTTGTGCATTAACAGAAACTTTAAAAACAAATATATCACTATTAGAACTAAATCTTTCTAATAATAATATTGGTAATTATGGAACTACATTATTGTCAGAAGCCTTAAAACAAAATACAAATTTGGCAATACTTCAGCTTCACACTAATAATCTTAATGATAATGGAACCATAGTATTATCACAAGCTTTAATAATAAATAAATCAATTACAAAATTGGATCTTTCAAAAAATAGTATTAGTGATATTGGTGCCATATCATTAGTATATGTTTTAGAAAAAAATACAAATTTAAAAGAACTTTATCTATTTTTTAATAATATTGGTGATGTAGGAGCAAACGAATTATTAGGAACATTAAAACAAAATAATATATTAAAAACACTTAATCTTTCTGGAAATAGAATTGGTTTTAATGGAATAAAAGAAATTACAGAAATATTGTTAACAAATAACACATTAACAGAACTCGATTTTTCTAAGAATAATATATGTAGTGATGGAGTTATTGCAATAATAGATGCATTTAAACAAAATATATCACTAACAAAACTTTATCTTAATGATATCGGTTATTATAGAGCCATAACAATAACAATAGCTGAATCTTTAATAAAAAAGACAACACTGACAACACTTGAGCTTAATAGTAATAATATTGATTATCCAGAAGCTATAGCAATAGCAGAAGGATTAAAAACAAATACATCACTAACAGAATTTAATCTTAACGATAATAATATTGGTCCACAAGGAGCTATAGCAATAGCGGAAGCTTTGAATATAAATACAACACTAAAAGAATTTAACCTTAATAACAATAATATCGGTCCACAAGGAGCCATAGCAATAATGAAAGCCTTAATAATTAATACATCAATTACAACACTTGAGCTTTCTAAAAATAAAATTGGTGATAATGAAATAATATCAGAATCATTTATACAAAATACAACATTAATAAAACTTAATATCTCTCTTAATAAAATAGGTGTTATAGGAGCCAAAGCAATAGCAAAAGCATTAGAAAAAAATACAACATTACGAACACTTGATATTAGTTGGAATCATATAAATGACGATGGAACAAAAGCAATTGCAGAACTTTTAATAAATACAAAACTTAATATACTTAACATCTCTATGAATGATATAGGTATTGAAGGAATAAAATCAATAACAAAAGCTTTAAAAATTAATACAACATTAAAAACACTTAATATTGAATTTAATGATCTAGGTATTTTAGGCAAGAGCAATAGCAGACGCTTTTGAAATAAATACATCCCTTACAATACTTATGATTGGTTGTTGTAATATAGGTGATAATGAAATAAAAATAATAAAAAAAGTTTTAATAAATAATAAATCAATAACAAGACTTATTAGTAATATTAGTATTAACTATATTGAAAGAATATTTTTTCTAAGACATATGTTTGAAAATATATAATATTAAAGTAATTAATGTAAATATTATATTTGTATATTGTTAAATTATTTATTTATATTAAAAAAATAATAAATTATTTCATAAACAATGTCATCAAAGGCTATACGTCTACATGAAGTAGCACCAGCTATTCCAGATACACCAGTCAATATTATAAATATTGAATATAATAAAAAAATTAAACAAATCGCCATATTCTAATAAATTACTTAGTATATGTAATGAAATATCTAAACTTTTATATAATAAAAATTTACAAAGTTTTATTTTTTCTATATAATTTTTAGTGAAACACATAGTTTTATTTTAATTATTTAATTTTTTTAATTTTTTATTTGTCTTTTGAAAGTCTAAAGTTATTAGACTATAAACTTTAATAAATAAACATAATAAACTAATTTTTAAATAAAAATTAGTTTATTTTTATACCACCTACCCCCTTTTTTTATATCATGTTATTATCCGCCGACACACAACACACTAAGCATACCCAAACTTTGCAGTCAGAGCCTACTTAGCATGAACTTCCTCCAGAGCTTTAGTCATCTCCAAAGGATATGAAGATTGCCTCCATTTTGTGCACAATAAGTAATCCCGAGCCTCCCCTGTTTAGCATGGTCCAACATATCCCAAGCCTGATGGCACTGCCACATGAAAGAAAGACCTTCACCCCAAGCCGAAACCCAACACACTAAGCACACACCAACTTTGCAGGCATAGCCTCCCGCTTAGCTTGAGCTGCCTCCAGAGCTGCAGTCATCTCCAAATGATATGTAGACTGCCTCCATTTTTTGTACGAGAAGTCAACCAGAGCCTCCGCATCTTTAGCCTGGTCAAACATATCCCTGATCGTAGCATCTGCTGCACCAATCAGAGCCTGGTACAACTGAACATACGTCTCATGCAAATGAACACAATGCAGATAGTACCACCACTTGAAAGAAGGACCATCTGCATCCAAAGCCGAATCCAGATTCTGAGTCTCAATCCCAACCTGTTTGGCATGCCACTCACGCCATTCAGAAAGAATCTTGATCCAATCCTTCGGAGTCGGCTTGGTAGTAAGCAGGTAATCAACATCCTCTTTGGTGATCCGACGAAACGCGATTTTCATGGTTGCTGATGACGCGAGAGAGCAAGAGAGAGCAAGAGAGAGCGAGAGAGAGCGAGAGAGAGCGAGAGAGGGTGTATCCGTAAATAACAAGTTTTTCTATTGGAACCAGTAAACACTTTATTTTTCAATTTTTTATAAATCAAACTAATAATTAAATTTTTTTATTAAAACAAGTGACCCATTTAATACGAGATTCCAAACTATAATAAATTATAGTTTTAAATTTTTTTGTATGATTTATATAGCCGTAGGATACTATACCTGGTCTTTTTGTAAAAGTTGTAGAAGCCTATTGATTATCAGTGATTGGTCGTTAATTTCTTGTGCTTGTTTTTTGTTGATTTCAGCTTGTCTTTTGTTGATGACAGTCTGTTCTTTGAACAAGCATTGTGCATGTGCACGAGCAGCTTGTTCTGTCTTGAGTTGATTTTTAAGCTCTTCAATCATAGCCTGATTATCGGCAATGAGCTGCATAACTTTTTCTGTAGGTATAGGCATCTTTAGTGAAATACAGTGCCTGTTTGCTCTCTATACCTAACTTTTTCTACTAAAATCATGTAAACACTTAAATTTTCAATTTTTTAATTTATAATAAAAAAAATTATCTGTTAGTGCATTATTATATGTTTTATTTCTAGAAAATTAGCTTTCTATTAATTTTCTTATTATTTAGCTTTTTGATACTATTGATATTATTAGTTAACTTTTTAATATCAGATAGAAGTTTATCGATTAGATTATTTTCAATTTTAAAAATAAAATTATTAGGGTCCTCTTTGATATAAACCTTATTTTCACAAGATTTCATTTTTCTTTGTAGATACATAATATTGTGAATTATTATTTTATTATCATCTAAAATTTTTTCTATAAGTAAAAGATTATCAAAATTTATATTATTGTTTTGTTGAAAGAATTTTATAAGCAAATTTTTATTTTCAGATAATCGTTTTTCTATTTCATTATTAATTATGCTAATATATTGTTTATTATAATACTTAAAATTACTTTCATCAATGTTCTTATCTTGGTTTCTATTTGCGTTGGTTTTGTAGTAGCTTTTAATTTTAATGTTTCTTCCTAATACTCTATCATCCCATCGTTTACAAGCATTAGCACATCTTTCATTACGATAAACCGTGTTTTTCCCATCAGTTATAAACATCATATGACCACAAGATGACATTTTTGATTGTATAATTAATAATATAACATTAATAAAGTCTTATTTTTTCAATTTTTTAATAAATTGTTCTAATAATACCAATAATTAATATTTTTAACTTTTTATTACACATGAGTACCTTTTAACAAATTTTAATAAATGAATCCATTTAATACGGGATTCCAAACTATAATAAATTATAGTTTGAAATTTTTTGTAAAGTATTGCCCTTCCCGACCTTCCCTACCAAAACCAGGGTCAAGTCCAATTAGACCAACTGAATGGTCATTTCACCCCGTTTGTTTCACTTGGTAGAGCCTGAACCAGGTGTACGGTACTGAGTGGACCCAGAACTCTTCTGTGCATCCAGGAGTACCTTGATCTGCTCTGGGGTATACAGGTTCTCGACTTGCTTCTGGATAGCGCGACGAGTAGGGTTGCCATAGATCATGGTGGGCGTGGTCGTCGTAATCTCTGGCATGGTTGCTGGTATCGAGAGAGCGAGCGAGAGCGATTGGCAGTTGTATATAACCTAATTTTTCTATTGGAACCAATAAACACTTAAATCTTCAATTTTTTTATATCATTATTAAAAAGTGTAATGACTTATATTTTATTTATTTTAATCTTTGTTCAAAACATTTTCTACATATAAAAGTTAATTGATTATGAATAAACGGTTCATATTCTTTACCAAGATTTTTTTCATAGAAAAATTGGGAAATACACTTTTGATTTTTTCTCAATGCTTTAAATTCAATAATAATTTTCTTAGCAAGTTCTATAGATAAGTTTAAAAATAATTCTTCGTTGATATCTTTATTATGTAAATCATCAAAATGAAAAAGAGGCTCGTATAGTGTTTTTATATTATTAATAATTTTTTCGTTTTCAATAAAAGGAGTTGGGTTATTGTCTACTAATTCTTTGTTATTATAATTTTTAATAATATAATTATCACGTTGCTTATCAAGTATAATCATTTCATTATTTATATAATTTTTCATGTTCTTAATTTTTTCATGAAGTTTTTGGATATTATAGAAAGAGTAAAAAGACATTTATTAGATTCTATAAATAAATATTATTATAATAATTATATTCAATTTTTAAATATTCTTTAGTAATTCACGCATTTTGTTACTGTAAAACATAAGGGGTTGAGAATCTGATGCATAATCTTTATTAACAACAAAACATTTAATTTGTTCTAAATCTTTTTTTAATTCCTTATCAAGAAGTTCTGTATTTTTCATACACAACAATGGATGTCTCATTAGATTTTCACCATTGTTTTCACGAAATAGTTTTAGTAAAGTATTTTCACCATCTTCTTGTTGACTAAAAAATTCACAAATATTTCTAAAATTATTTCTTCCTTTTGATGATTCATTGATACACCAGAATCCATCGAATGTTACTTGGGGAAATGTGTCCGTTAAAAATGCAGCACTACAACAGTTGGCTATTTCTTTTTGTGATGACATATGTAATTGTCCGTCACCCCATTTACGATTTTGTAAATTTACCCAAACTAAAGAATAGTCAGCGCTGTTATCAGACATTATTAATTGGTTTGTTTGCGGATAATATACTATCTTAATACATTAACCTATTAATATATTAAAATTTCAATTTTTTTAATAATACTTTATTATAGCTCTAAAATATAAAATAAAAAATTGAAAAAAAAATATCATTTAATTTCAATAATAGAGATTTGTGTATAAATATTGATTGTTATGAAGATACATTCGAAGTATTTAAAGAAATTCATCATTATTCTGATAGAAGATATGTACATAAAAAACAAAAGGCTTTAAATACATCAATAATAATAATAAATAATAAAAAATTTACTATTAAATCTCATTATTGTTGTGAATGTTTTAAAAAATATGTTTTAATTGGTGATAGAAAAAATGTAGAAGAAATATATCATAACAATTTGTGCGATCAAGTAAATATACAATTTAATTAAATATCTTTTGTGATTATATATTTATATAAACACATTGAGAATAATATAAAATTGTATAATTATTAACCTTTTAAGTGTAATTTTAATTTTGTTGACTTATTGAAGTTGTTGATAATTAACATCTTAATATTTAGTAATATAGTAAGATTTTTGGTTTAATTCTTGAATGTCAAAAGTCGTGATTAAATTGTGTTCTTTTTTATAGTCTACAAACATATATATTATTTTTATTTACATCTTTGTTATTTAATCATTTTTTTGATAGTAT
>Ga0214923_10003675_pt1 | contig 19087 bp, 13 predicted proteins | sample LL1510_MetaG_FD_177993 | JGI IMG/M metagenome (GOLD analysis project Ga0214923, IMG submission 177993) | Freshwater microbial communities from Lake Lanier, Atlanta, Georgia, United States - LL-1510 | ecosystem: Environmental > Aquatic > Freshwater > Lake | place: USA: Georgia | collected...
ACTGGGTTTCTTCCAGGAGCTATGGGCTCAACAGCTGGGCGGCATTTGGTGCACAGACCCCTACGTATCCCGTTGGCGGCAATTACTAGCAATGAAAAGCTGAACGATGCCATTCCAGCAGGCACCAAAGTTTTGGCTCTACAGCCACAACTTCACCCACACCGGTGCACCGCTGGTATTAGGCGCCATTGCCCGGGAACTAGCGGAGCAGGGCTGGTGGCGGCGGCTAAGGCTACTAAGTTGGGGAGGGCACCACGACAGGGTGCACACCAAACTGCGCCGCGAACTAGAGGCGGAAGGCTTCCACTGCAGGGTTTTAAACCGGGAGCAAGCAGCACCAAAGCCAAAGCCAAACGACCGCATCCTGCTCAATAGCCTTGCCCTGCCAGAGGCGGTGATCAAAACAGCCTTAGGGTGGCTTGAATGCGGCGAAATCAAACGCTTGGATTGGTATGGACATGAAGGCAATCCAAGCCAACTACTAGGGGATAAACAGTGGCCCCAAATGCTATTACCTCTGCTAAGCACAGGCAAATTACAAATGAGGGTGCCCTCTATTCACACCCTTAGCAGCTATCAAAACTGGCTTGAATACAGCGGCAAAAACCTTGCAGTGCAAAACCCAAAACTAAATATAAAAAGCATAATTGAAACAAAAGAACCAGATTTTAATGAATTAAAGTTTCATCTAACTGGCATGGCTGGCGACGGGAATAAAGGGCATATTTGGCTGCTGCGCTTAATGCAAGAATTATTAAACATGGAAAATCAAACAAATAAAGAAATCAGAAGTAACCTACGCAAAGTTAAACTACATTTCATTGGCCTAGAAATTGATAAAAGTGCAAGCCTTGCACGCGAACTGCGTTACTGGGGCCGAGCTATTATGGGAGAGAATTTCGATTGGACAGCTCATGGAAATCATCAAGATACAATTAGATCAATGGCAAAGGCAAACATAGCCGTTAGCTGCTCTAAAGCCGAAACATTCTCGATGGCATCACTAGAGGCAATGCATCTGGGCAATCCGTTATTGCGCAATCGAACGGGAGGCTGGGAGGAACAGCTATTGGATGGTATAAATGGATTCGACCTTGGGGAAACTAAGCAAAATCCTAGCAAAAAACAAATAGATTTAGTTCACAGGCTTCGAAATACACTCATAACCCCATCAAACAAACTAACTGCAATGAGCATAGCCGCAAAGAAGCATTCGCAGATCTTCGAAAACATAAAATACGCAAACTGGTTGCTTAATTGAAATGATCAACAACCTCAGCAACCTGCTACTACCTGCAGCAATACTATTCTATTTAATGCCAGTTGATCCATTAATCAGCAGCTTAGCATCCCTAACATGGTTAATAAAAAGCCAAATATTGTGCGAGAAAGATAGGCGGTGGGCCATGTGGCCAATGGCCTTTTTAATATTAGCCATGGCTCGCACATGGTGGCTATACGAGATGCCCCATCCGGCGGCAAGCCAAGACATACTAATTACCGTAGCAAGCTTTATGGCAAGCTGCGGAATTAAAAAAAGCAACTTAGAGATACTATTAAAATCAAATCTAGTTGCACTACCAATCGCGTGGATTGCAGGTATCAATCAGAATATGATGCAGGGAATATTGCTTAAGGCACCATGGATACCTAATTTTATGGCCGGCAAGAATCAATGTGCATATCTAATGGGCCTATTATTAATCATTAGCATCTGCTGGCTATGGAGCTCAAAAAGCTCTAAAAAAGATCAAATATCATCAGGATTGATGGCTGCTATAGCAACAGTAATGCTATGGCAACTACAGTCGAGAGCTGCCCTAATAACAGCCTTTACGGCATTAGCAATTGTATTCTTGATGCAACAAGCAAAAGGAGGGAAATTCAAACAATCAATTGGAATCTGCGTGGCACTTGGAGCTGCTGTAATACTCAGCATTAAACTAATGAGGCCAAACAGTATTATTACTCCATTAGGGTTTGATTTTAATTCAGACCTTGGTCGCCTGCAAATACAAGAATGCTTTGTGAATCTACCTCTCACTGGTAACAATAGATTCATCTATGGGGTAGGTTTTGAAAGAGGTGGATTATTTTGCAAACAAGAAGTTATCTCAGGAGTTTTAGACCACGCCCACAATTTATATATTCAACTCTGGGCAAACGCAGGAATACTTGGGACTGGAGGATTGCTGCTTTGCCTGATAATGATATTTAGCATGTGGAATCAAATATACAAAAAAGATTTAACATCATTTTTAACAATGGTGGGAATAGCGGGCACCGCATACACACTTATTCAAGGAATATTTGATGCCTCAATCTTGTATTGGCCGCTCTTGCAAATATTAACGGGAGTGGTGATAGCAATTCCTTGGGCCAAGAGCAGGGTAGAGTGAGTGAGAATATATAAACAAACGATGAAACAGCTGATAAAAAAAATCCTTGCAAGTTCCATATGGGCAAAAGTATGGAGAAATAGAGAGCTCACATGGCGCTTAACTGAAAGAGAAATTCTAAGTAGATACAAGGGATCAATACTTGGCTGGGTATGGACATTCATTTACCCCATAGGCATGTTAGCAACTTACACAATTGTATTCACGCAGATATATAAAGCAAAATGGGGAATAAATGCGCAAGGGACAGATTTCGAATTTGCAATTAATTTATTTGCAGGGTTAATAGTATTTAATCTCGTAGCAGAAGTGGCAACAAAAGCGCCAAACTTAATAATACAAAACCCGAATTATGTTAAAAAGGTGATATTTCCTCTTGAAATTTTAAGTATAACAACCGTTCTAGCAACAACATTTCATGCAATCACAAGTGTGGGGGTGCTGCTGTTGCTCGAGGCCTATGTAAATCACGGGCATCTACCAGTTACTCTTGTACTAATTCCATTTGTGTGGTTGCCCCTAATCCTTGGATGCATAGCAATGGCTCTTATCCTTTCTGCAATTGGCGTATACATACGCGATATTGGCCAAATAGCTGGGATACTAGTGAGTGTACTATTATTTCTAAGCCCAGTATTCTACCCCGTGTCTGCAGTTCCAGAAAAGCTGAGAAATATTACACAACTTAATCCCATTGCATCAGTAATTGAAGAAACAAGAAAAGTTACCGTAGCAAATAAAAAGCCAAGCAACAGCTATTTATTGACTGGTTCCATAGGGGGAATAATCGGCTGCGAGATGGCTCATCTAATATTCAAAAAACTAAGGGGAGGCTTTGGAGATGTTATCTAAGGAAAATGCTATAGAGATTGAGAGCGTAGGAAAATGCTACAAAATATACAAGAAGCCAAAAGACAAGCTCAAGGAAATAGTTCTACCATGGAAAAAAAGGTATTATGAAGAGTTTTGGGCACTAAAGGATATAAACGTTGAGATTAAAAAGGGGGAGCAACTAAGCATTATTGGAAGAAATGGCAGTGGCAAAAGCACACTATTACAGTTAATTTGCGGCACAATTGAAGCTAGTGAAGGAATAATACAAAAGCAAGGGAAGATCGCAGCACTCCTAGAGCTTGGCAGCGGCTTCAATCCAGAATTCACTGGAATTGAAAATATTTACCTAAATGCTGCAATATTTGGAATAAGTAAAAAACAAATAGAACAAAAGCTTGATTCCATATTAGGATTTGCGGATATAGGCGAATTTGTTCATCAAAAAGTTAAAACATACTCTAGTGGCATGCAAGTGAGGCTTGCGTTTGCAGTTATAGCGCACCTGGATGCTGAAATTATGATTTGCGATGAAGCCCTAGCAGTTGGCGACGCAGTATTCACACAGAAATGCATGCGCTTTATAAATAACTTCAAGGAAACTGGAACACTAATCTTTGTAAGCCACGACATGGCTTCAGTGGCAGCGATAACAGAAAAATGCCTATGGCTAAAAAATGGACGAATTGAATACCTTGGAAATACAAAAAAAGCAATTCAAAAATATGATAGATATTGCCAAGAACAAGGAGGCTATATAAAAAAGAATTACACGGAAGAAGAGATGAGAGAACCCAAAAGAGTGAAACAGCATAAACTTGAAAATCCAGAGGAAACCATGGAAGTGCAAGAAGCAATAAACTATTCCAACAGAATATTAAAGGGCATAAGCGAAACTAAAGTACTGGCAAAAATGGAACAAACGCATAAAGATGGGCATTTTGACGGGCTAGCAAATATAAAAGAAGTTTATTTAATTACAGAACAAGCTGAATCAACGAATAGATTAAAGGGCGGCATGGAAATAAGTTTAATGATAAATGGTGAAGTAAATACAGACTTGGAAAATCTATTTTGGGGTTATCAAGTGATGAATAGCAAAGGGCAAATAATATTTGCTCAAAATACACTAGCCGAAAAGAAAAAAGTTAAAAGAAAACTACATGCAACTGAAGAATTCAATATCCAATTTCAGTTCATTTGGCCGTGGCTGGCAGCAGGTGCCTACACAATTACAGTTGCCGTATCCAGCGGAACGTGGGATAATCATATAAACCATCATTGGATTAATGAGGCGCTTGTATTTGAACAATTAGCTATCGAAAATATGTGTGTTGGCATATTTTTGCCTTTAACAAAAAACATTCAAAGTATTTAAGGTAAAAAAATGAAAGAAAACTACATTGAATTTGAAAACCAATTCAGGGGCTCAAGAGAATCAGTACTAGATAGATTAGATCAATATAGAGGAGTTCTAACATATATAAAAGAGGAATATCCACGGGCAAAAGCACTTGACTTGGGCTGTGGCAGGGGTGAATGGCTACAGAAGTGCCAGCAATACGAACTTAGCGCTCAGGGCATTGATGCAAGCAGCTCAATGATCAAATATTGCAAAAAAGAAGGACTCAATGCTTGCAAGGGCAACATATTTAAAATAATGCCCCATTTGAAAAGCAATTGCTATAGCCTTATTACAGCATTTCACATTATAGAACATCTTGAAAATGATAAAATCACAAAACTACTTATTGAGTCCGAGAGACTATTAAAGAAAAATGGAATCATAATAATTGAAATGCCAAGTATAGACAACATATACGTATCAACAGATTCCTTCTATCTTGACGAAACACATATAAATAAAATACACCCCAAACTACTAATATACAAACTTGGCCTACATGGTTTTAAATCAACAGAGCTAAATTACATAAATGGTGAACCAGAGGAAAAGCAAAATCATTTTTTGAGAAAACTATTTTATAATGTAGGGCAGGACGTATCAATTATAGCCTGCAAAAAAACAACACTTCCAAAGCTTAGAGGCGAAAAAGGAATAACTGATTCAATAATAAAATACCCTGAAAAAAGAGAAATAATATCGGAAATAGATTTAAATCTTGAAAAAAGCATTAAATTACTTAATCAAGTTTCGCGGCAGATTGAAGAAGAATCAACAAAAAGAGAAATGCAGCTTTTAATACAAGCAGATCAACTACAAGCAAAAATTAATCAACAAACAGATCAACTACAAGCAAAAATTAATCAACAAGCAGATCAACTACAAGGAAAAATTAATCAACAAGCAGATCAACTACAAGCAAAAATTAATCAACAAGCAGATCAACTACAAGCAAAAATTAATCAACAAGCAGATCAACTACAAGCAAAAATTACAGAGCTCACTATAAAAATAGAACTAACAGAGAATATGCTAAGAGAGCAAATACAATCCATCGAGAAAAGTATTATTCTAAGAATTGAGAAAAAGGCTTATTATACAATAAAAGTTATACAAAGAAAAGCAAAAAGTATACCCAGCAAAATCAAGGCAAAAATACCAAATCAAATAAAAAGCAGCGTAAAATCAATAATTCGTAAAATAAGCTCTAAAATATACAGAACAAAAGCTTTTAGCAACTGGACGACTGCAACAAAACAAAGAAGGATAGTTAAAGGATTAAGATTGCTGGGTGGTGAGTGGATCGCACAAACAATATCTCAGGCAATATATGAATATAAACAAGCAGAAGCAAACTCCAATACAAAAAAAATTAGTAATAATTCTAATTTACGAACAACCGATATGTTACTTCAAAAAAGAAGTAATAATTCAAAACGATACAACGAAATCAAAAAAAACCTCATACAAGGAGCACAAAGAAAATGAGAATCTTGATAGATTTGCAGGGATGTCAATCAGAAGGGAACGGAACAAGAGGTATTGGTAGATATACAAAAGAACTAATAAAAAATATCATGCAATTAAAAGGAAATAATGAAGTAGTTCTCCTAGCTAACGCGAGACTAAAAAGTATGGCACATACGTTTAATACGAACAATAATCAAGCCAAGAAGAATATTTATTATTGTGAATGGATCGCAAATGACGAAATAAGTTATAATATTGAGCAAAATACAAGAGCGCGCAAAATAGCAAAGTTACTTAGACAATATGCAATAGATAGGATAAACCCAGATTTAGTTCTAATACCAAGTATTTTCGAGGGCTTTGCTGAAAACGCTGTTGTGGAAATTTCAGATGGACCCTCAACCATTCCTACGGCTGTAGTTCTCTATGATTTAATACCCTTACTAAATCCAGATATATATTTAACAGCATTGCCTAGATACAAAGAATTTTACATGGGGGGGGTAGAATTAATACGAAAAGCAGATATCGTCTTAACCATTTCAAACTACGCAAAAGAGGAAGCGATAAAAAATCTTGATATTAATCCAAACAGAATAGTATCAATTTCAACGGGGATTAATACTATTCAATTCAATACAAAACCAATAGAAAACCCAAGCAGAAATACAGAATGGGAATTAGAAAAAAATGGTTATATACTATATTCAGGAGCATATGATCCCAGGAAAAATCTTAAGTCGCTAATAGTTGCCTACAAAGAACTTCCTAAACATCTGCAATCAACATATAGGCTTGTGATTGCAGGGAAGTATATGGATGCTGAAATAAATGAACTTATTCCACTAACAAAACAATCAAATATTGCCTACCTTGGCTATGTAACTGATGAGGAGCTAATATGGTTATATCAAAATTGTAAGCTGTTTGTATTTCCATCAAAACATGAAGGATTTGGAATGCCTGCACTCGAAGCAATGTGTTGTGGTGCTGTAGTGATAGGTTCAGCAACAACAAGTATTCCGGAAGTTATCGCAAATAAGAATGCTTTGTTTAATCCAAATAGTATAAGATCAATTAAAGACAAAATAGAAGAATGTATCACAAGCGAAACTAAATGTACAGAGCTGCTGAAATCAAATCTCGAACAAATAGGAAATTTTAGTTGGGGAAAGACAGCTCAAATTGCTTTGGATGAAATCAAAAAAGTTGCAAATACAAGAAAAAAAGCAGCCGGGTGGCGGCAACGAAAAAACAAAACTGAAGAAGTTTACACTAAGCTTATATCAGAAATAAAAACATTATTGAATGAAAATCCTTCTGAGAATAATGAAGAGAAGATCAATCTTGTTGCTACATACATTGAGCACATAGAAAGGCAAACTGAATGGCTCGTTAGAAAACCAACAGATGATTTTCAAGTACAACAGTGGATGATAGAGGGACCATTTGATTCATCTTATAGTTTAGCAAAATTAAATAGAGAACTTGTAAAATCTATGCAACAAATTGGAATAAACATAAGCATAAAAAATACAGAAGGCCCAGGTGACTATACACCAAATATGAATTATTTAAAAGACCATCCGCAAATTTACAAGCTTATATCTACAAGAAGTGACAAAGAAAACATGCTATCGGATATATGCAGCCGCAATTTATACCCACCAAGGGTTGCTGATATGCAAGCAAGAATTAACTTGCTACATTGCTACGGCTGGGAAGAAACCGGGTTTCCAAATAAATGGGTAAGGGAATTTAATGATCATCTACAAGGAATTACAGTTATGTCTAAACATGTTAAAAAAATTCTCCAAGACAATGGTGTACATATACCAATAGGAGTTACTGGGCTGGGAGTAGAGCAAAACAAATCAGAGCTAACAGAGTTACAGATAGAAGCAAAAAGATTTAAGTATCTACATGTATCATCATGCTTTCCAAGAAAAGGTATAGATGAGCTCCTCAAAGCATATGGGAATTTATTCAAAATAGATGATGATGTAAGTTTAATAATAAAAACATTTAACAATCCTCATAACAAAATTGAAGATAAACTAAATGCGCTCAAGCAAAAAAATCAAAACTATCCACATGTTCATATAATAAATTATGACTTAAAAGAATCTGAAATGAATTGGCTATACAAAATTTCGGATGTGTTGGTTTTACCAAGTTACTGCGAAGGTTTTGGATTACCAATTGCTGAAGCAATGAATGCCGAATTACCTGTAATAACAACGAATTGGAGCGGTCAATTAGAATTATGCAATAATGAAACAGCTTGGCTGGTTGATTATAAATTTGAGCAGGCTAAAACACACCTAAAACAACATTGCTCAGCCTGGGCAAGGCCAATCATTGAGGATCTTCAAAGGCAAATGCAAACACTCTATAGCATTAGCGAAGCAGAAAAGGCAATTAAAACTCATAATGCAAAGTTACTAGTTGCAAACATTTGCACTTGGGAGGAATGCGCAAGAAAAAACAAAAAATTTGTGGAAGAATTGGATATAAAAAATAATAAATCAGAAATTAATATTGGCTGGATAAGTACATGGAACACTAAATGCGGAATAGCAAACTATTCAAAAAATCTGGTTAACGAATTATGCCTTCCTCTGAAAGTATTCGCACCATATGCAGATCAATTAGTTCATAAGGATGAAGATCATGTAATAAGATGCTGGCAAGTTGAAAAAGATCAACTTGATAATTTGGAATCCGCTCTAAAAAGATCAGATATAAATGCAGTTGTTATTCAATTTAATTTTGGATTTTTCAATCTTGATGTACTAAATCAATTTATAATCAAGCTTAGGGCTCGGCAAGTTATTGTTATATTAATAATGCATTCTACAAGGGAACCGAAACATGATAAAGCTAAGAAACTACGTATTTTGGCAGCAGGATTGAAAAGCTGCAATAGAATACTTGTACATACAATAGCAGACATGAATAGACTTAAAAATCTTGAAATTATTGATAATATAACATTATTTCCCCATGGAGTAGTTTTCGAGAATGCAGAAAGAAGTTCAGAAAATAAAAAAACCAAACAGTTTATAATAGGTAGCTTTGGTTATTTTTTGCCCAACAAAGGATTGCTAGAACTAATTCAGGCAATGAAAATTATCAAAGGCTCAGGTTTTAACATTCAATTAAATATGTATAACTCCGAATATCCAATACCCGAATCCGCAAAACTAATAGAAGAAGCAAAAGAGCTAATTAAAAAGTACCAACTAGATGAGCAAATAAGCCTTGATGCGTCCTTTCAATGTGATGAAGAGATAACTAAAAAAATTGCAGCTTGTGATCTAATGGTTTTCCCCTATCAAAAGTCGGATGAGTCTTCTAGTGCAGCAGTGAGAACTGCGCTGGGATTGTCTGTTCCGATATTAGTTACACCATTGGAAATATTTGATGAAATTCAATATTTGAGTTTTAAAATAGATGGAGTGTCGCCACAAAATATAGCTGATGGTATAGTTAAAACTCTAGAGAGTCTTTATGGTGAATTAAAACAGTATCGGAGTTTCCTGAATATATTAGATCAATGGAAATTCGAGTATAGCTTCTCTTCAATAGGCTACCAACTAGAGGGAATGATCACAGCTTATTATCAAGATGATCAGAGTGTTATCATAAGATGAGAACCACTTCGGATAATCTACAACTACTCTATATTGCATACTTTGGTAGGCCCTCGGATCCAGAGGGTATTGCATATTGGTTGTCACAAAATACAGACCAAAAAGAATTCAGTAGAATTATATTTGCACAGCCAGAATTTCAAGAATCGATATTAAACAAACCACTAAGAGAGCAAGTAAGTTCGCTTTACTTAAATTTATTTGGAAGATATGGTGATAACGAGGGTCTCAACTATTGGACAGCAGAAATACAAAAAGGTAATCTTGATATTGCAACTTTAGGAGTAGACTTAATATATGCAGCAACACTGCGCAAAGAGGAAGATTATTTAATACTAGAAAACAAATTAAATGCAGCAAATAAATGGACAAGCACAGTATCAAGCAATCCTGAATTAAAATTAGCATATAAACCAATTACAAATAACCCATGGATTAGTGGGGATGAACTACTAGCTGGCAAAACATATCTAACTAGTATAAAGCTTAACAACGTCGAGGAAACCCAAATTAACCTTAACAGGGCTTTAGTATCCGTAAGGGCTAGCGACAAAATAGTTGAAATAACTAATCCCATATTTAAGGGGCTTACTGATAAAGCTCAAAGCTTAATTGATCAGCGCGATATTATAATAAATACCAAAGATAGTGGCTTCAAAAAGATCAGTCAATCAGAATGGACTAGATTTAAAGCAGTGCCAAACTGGGATACAACAAACATGGGTTACATATTTTACTATTCATTTATAAAGGTTGAAGATAATTTATCCTATGGATTAACGAGCAATGAAGGGCAAGTATGGAGATCAATTTTAACGGAGCTAAATAATTCAAGCAATCTACCGATCACCTTTAGGGAGAGCATAAATACAGGAACCGCTAATCTAGTAATAATGAATGACAAGAAATTAGGCGCTAGTAACCTTGGTGGTACAACTATGCCAATAGATACGAATAGAAACTCAACCGGCTTTTGGCAAATAATCAAGACAAATAGAGATGCGATAACAGGAATCTCAGGTGGAAATGAAAATGACTTTAGGAACTTCTATAAGTATACAGCAATACATGAACTAGGCCATGCACTTGGCCTTGATCACCCATTTGAGAATACTCTTTGGCCTGGTTTGAATCTTAATGATAATCCATATACAAGTGGTCCAGCACCAAACGAAACAGTTATGACATATAATTTCAATAAATCAAACTTGAGCTATAATTTTTCAAGCTATGATCAAGAAGCACTTGAGTATATATGGGGAACGGATAAAAAACCTAATTATAGTTTTTCTGAACCTATGCAAGATATAGCAAGGGAATCAATAATATATCAAAACCACGTAATACCAGTATCATTATTAACGGGTTAGGACTTAGAATAATTGGCAATCAACCTTTCAATAACATCATCAACATCAGCAGATGAACTCCAACCAAGTAAATTATTTAATTCAATAGGGGAACCAGAGCTCATAATTATATCAGTGGGGCGAAAAAGATTTGGGTCTGATATAATATGATCTTGCCAATTAAGCTTTAATGATGAAAAAGCTTGTTTTACAAAATACTCAAGCATTACGCTTCGCCCAGTGCAGATAACATGATCATTTAATGAATCAGCCCGGGTAATCAACTGAATAGCTTCTACATACTCTGCAGCCCATCCCCAATCACGATGAATTTGCAAGTTGCCAATGGGTACCTTTAGAAAGGGATTAATGGAACAAGCAATGGCCGAATTTATAATTTTATGGGTCACAAAATTTGCCGATCTATAGGGCGATTCGTGATTAAAAAGGATTCCAGTAACGCAATTCAAGTTATAGGTTTCTCTATATAGCGTAACAAGCTTAAAAGCAGCTTCCTTTGCTATAGCGTAAGGGCTTAATGGGGAGCAAGGTGAAGACACAGTTGCTGGCAATAATGTATTACCAAACATCTCACTACTACCAGCGAAAAAATATCTAGCTTTGGAATTGAGAAGTTTCGCAGACTCAAGAATAACTGAGGTAAGAGTTACAATACTTTGGAAGGTTTCACTAGGCAAATCGAAAGATTTCCCTACTGAAGATTGGGCAGCCATATTATAAACTTCAGCAGGCTTAATTTCGGAGATCGCATCAATAATTGCACTTTGACTGTTAAGATCAATGCTTAAAATCTTGAGGTTACCGTTAAACATTAACTTACTTAAAAAAGACTTCTTCTGGGAATTGGAACGGGTAAAAGCATACACTTGCAAATTTTGTTTAAGCAACGAATTACACAGCAAAAATCCGTCTTGACCCGAAGCCCCAAATACGATGACCCTATGTTCTCTCAAAGTAAAATATCAAACATATAAATGCTAGCGATCTCTACCAAATAGTCAACTGGCAGCTATAGTGTGTTAATCTGCTAGAGGAGGCGACAAAATGAAACAGAATGAAATAACTTATACGGTAAGAACTGGAAATAAAATAATAAAAATTGGGGGCATAAATACACTCGTTGATTTATTATTTGCTGCCTACGAAGAAAAGGGTTACTCTGTTGAAGTCAACGGCATGCAATGCCTAAAAAAAAACAGACACTATATATTAGTAGGGTGCTCAAACCCTAGAATTTATATCCTTATAATGATCAATATTTTATCAAATAATGGGAGCAGCATATGTTGGATTCCCTGCTTTCATTCTCCTAAGTACGTAAAGAATAAAATTAAGTCAATGCTTGCTTTAGTTTGCATTAAAACTGTTCAGCGTTTTGGCGTAAATATTGGAACCCTATCAAGCTATGAGCAAAGCATATTAAATAATGGCAATTGCAATATTTATAGTATCCCATTTAGAATAGAAAAAAACTTGCCTTTGTTTACGGATAACAAGAAATATCTTTTAGTATATCTTGGTAGACCTCTGAAGCAAAAAGGATGGTTTAAATATCTAGAACTCTGTAAAGGGGTAAAAGAACAATGCCTGGCAATTATTCCGTGGTGTTGTGGAAATGGCCTACCTCCTAATATTGAGGTTATGATAAATCCGGCACCTGAACTGATTGCAAAAAAGCTTTCAATGGCTTCTATTATGATTTTACCATCAGATTATGAATCATTTGGTTTTGCACAAGCAGAGGCTTTAATTCAGGGTTGTTGTGTGCCAGTTTTTGGCATGTGGCCCATATGGCTTGACGTGGAAGAATTAGATTGGCGAAACTTAGATACAACAGAATGCCTTAATAAAATTAATAACCTTAAAGCTAATCCAGAAAAGTTATCTTATCTCCATTCAAAACAAATTGATGCCTGGAAATGTAGAGAAGAAAGAAATTTCAATTTATTGCCCCTTGCGTATTCCCACAGAACTTAATATGGCAAACTCAAAATACAGAGAAACAGTTACTATAATTATACCATTTCAAAAAAATTACAATTTTCTCGAGGAAGCTTGCTTAAGTATAATAAACCAAACCCACCTTAATTGGGTCGCTGTGTTAGTTGCAGATAATGCAGATTTTGAATCCATGGAAATAGCTACAAAATATATCGCGCTAGATAGTAGATTTAAGCTAATTATGTCTGGCAGAAAAAATTGTGATGCGCCAGGGCCATGGCTAGCACGCAATCAAGCACTTAGGGAGATTCAATCATGTTATGTTTCTTTTCTAGATTCAGATGATATATGGCATCCTCAAAAGCTAGAGCTACAACTAAAACACTGCCAAAAATACAACCTTGATCTATGCACAGCAAGTTACATAAGATTTGACACGAGAAATATGAGGGTTAATGAGTTAAGAAAACCACCTCAAATAATAAAGTTAGGAGACATATTCCCTGTAAATAAAATTCCATTATCAAGCACATTAATTAGACATGATGCACTCAATAATTACATGTTCAGAGCGACTCCCCATGAAGATCAAGATTTATGGTATCAAATATTTTCACAGGATGAATCTTTACGGGCTGGCAATTTAAATAAAGTTTTAATGGCATACCGAATTCACCACAGTAACTACACAAAGGGGATCAGAAGAAAATTAACACTTAAACTAAACAGCCTTATTAACTACGGAAAAAGAAAATCAGCATCATCTGCATGCTGTTGCTTTATAGCAATAGTGCAATCTAGCATATCAAAGTTTACTTTGCGATTACGGGTAAGAAAGATATATGATTTTGGATTCCTTCAGGAAAAATAAATTCGAATGGTTTTGACTGGTTAGGGTGGGTCGGGTTACCGTATTGCACCAGTTGCCAACCATGGTATTGTTTGTATGTCTTCAATTAATTTGACAAATGAGCACTATCACAATCGACGACACTGAATACGATACGGAATTCTTATCTGACAGCGCAAAAGCTCAGGTTATCAGCCTTCAGTTTGTAAAAGCTGAACTCCAAAGATTAGAAGCCCAAATTGCAGTGTATAGAACTGCGGAAGCTGGTTATGCTCAGGCACTTAAACAAGAGTTAGGTATCTAAAATACTAATAAAAACTTTTTCTTATTTTAAAATTTTAGAAGAAATCCTGTGGATTCACCCGAATTAACAAACTTCGACCTTGATGCGATTCAACTTTTACACAAGCACAACATTTTAACGGCCCTAGTAAAAGCTATTACTACGGTTAATTCGGTGAGTGCTATTGAAATAGAGCATGAAGATCAGGAAACAATTGTTAATCATTTTCTAACCACTAATTCTTTAAATGATAAGGAAATTCTAGATTCTTGGTTAGCAAAAACAAGGTTAAGTCGAAGCGAGCTAATAGATAGATTACTCTTACCCCACAAAGTAATTAATTATGCCAGGGAGTATCACAGCGGAAAAGTTGAAGCAAGATTTTTAGACAGGAAGCCAAATTTAGATATAGTTACCTACAGCCTTATACGTACAAATGATGCTTATCAAGCGCGCGAACTTTATTTAAAAATCAAGGAAGAAGGTGCTGATTTTGGATTTTTGGCTGAAAAATACTCTGACGGTATCGAAAAATCAAGTAGAGGCGTTATTGGTCCTGTACCGCTGGCTCAAGCACATCCAAGAGTTGTGAGCGAACTGAGGGCTGCTAAACCCGGCGAAGTGCGAGCACCCATAAATGTTGAAGGGATAAACCTCATTCTTAGGCTTGATAGCTTAATGAATGCGAAACTTGATGCAGCTATGGAGCAGCGCATGGCCACTGAGATATTTGACGAATGGATTAATGAACAAACTGATGCTACAGTTGAAAAAATCTGGAACCGCTTCGAGGACGTTCACTAAGATCAGAAAATATGAAAATCACTATTACCACAGCAATGCAATCCACGCCATTCTTCTCTTCATTAAACAGCAGCAGCATAAAAATAATTCAAGAAAATTCAAAGTATTTACAATACGAACCTGGTCAACCTCTAGCTGCTAGAGGCGCATTGCCAGCATGTGTATTGGTAATCCAATCTGGTGAAGCTAGATTGTTGGCTAATGATCAAACAGGTGTTTACACAGTTGAACGGCTTGGTGAGGGAGATGTAGTTGGGTTAGCTTCCCTTCTTAACGCAAAGGGATGCGAAGAAGTTAGTTCTATCTCAAATCTAGTTGCCATTCAAATTCCTGATGAAATTATCATCCGTATATATAATAATGATGAAACATTTAAAAAATGGTGCGATTCAACTATCTATACAGCAGAGATAGTAGCAGTATCTGATAAAATGGAAAGGCACAAAAATACCTCTCCCGCAACTGCAAGAAGAAGTACAAACGAAATTAAAAATTTGTGCTCATTAATTGTTAGCGCAGAAATTAATTTAGAGGCCGATGATGGCCATATTTATATTGCAAGCAGTGCGAACATTTCAGGTGTGGAATCTGGTGAAATTTTACAAGTTGGAGGCAGCTTAAGTGCCCGACCGCCACTGCCGGCTCGAATCATAAAGTATCAAATCTTTCCAGCTGGAGTAAAAACTAACGCCAAAATCACAAACAACTTAATTGAACCTACTCAAAACAAAACCGCTTACGAAAGCGCGCCAAATTTGCCCGTAACTAGTGATTTAGATATCGGCCAATACGCTGAAAAAGACCAAATGCCTTTAATTAGGGCATCAGGATCTATGCAGGAATGCCTGGCATGCCTGCAGATGCTCGCTAAATCAATGGATTTACCATTCCGAAAAGATTCAATCGAACGAATTTTAAGAAACGCACTTCGAACAGGTAAACCAGTCTCCATAGAACTGATGGGCTCGTTGGCAGCTAACATGGGCCTCCATGCTTCAGGTGCAAAAATCCCTGCAAGTTTTGCCACTCGGTTACAAACACCCGCATTAATTCCCTGGTGTGAAGGTTTTGCACTAATAAAAAAAAGTAATTCAAAGGGTTTATTACTAGCATCTCCTAAGGATGGAATGGTGAGCCTTAGCGCATCAAACCTTGAAACTACATTTCCTGAGGGCCTAAATATACTTTTTGTGGAAAGGGGGCAAACAACCCCTGAAGAAAAATTCGGCGTATCTTGGTTTTGGCCGATGCTCAGCAAATATAAAAGCCCTCTTCTTCAGGTATTGTTAGCCTCATTTGTTGTTCAGCTGTTTGGCCTTGCTAATCCACTACTTATTCAAGTAATAATCGACAAGGTTATTAGTCAAAGAAGCTTGGATACCCTTGAAATACTTGGTATCGCTCTGGTTGTAGTTACCATACTTGGTGGATTGATTGGAGGTTTGCGAACCTTTTTGTTTAGTGAAACAACAAACCGAATTGATACTAGGCTTGGGGCTGAGGTAATTGATCATTTGTTACGATTACCCCTAGGCTATTTTGATAATAGGCCAGTGGGAGAACTGGGTAGCAGAGTTGCAGAACTAGAAAAAATAAGAAATTTTTTAACCGGGCAAGCATTAACAACGATTTTGGATGCAGCTTTTTCAATAATTTATATATTAGTTATGGTATTTTACAGCTGGCTCTTAACAATTATTGCTTTAATCGTAGTGCCGTTGCAAGTTGCGATTACATTGGTTGCAGCCCCATTATTTCGCCGTCAAGTGAGAGATGTGGCTAGTCAAAACGCTCAAACCCAAAGTCATCTTGTGGAAGTTTTAACTGCTATTCAAACCGTTAAGGCTCAAAACGTAGAGATGGTAAGCAGGTGGAAATGGCAAAGTTTGTACAACAAATATATATCCAGAACATTTGAAAAAACAATCACAACAACTATTTTTGGCGAGAGCACAAATATATTTCAGCAATTATCACAGCTATTAGTATTGTGGATTGGCGCAATTTTAGTACTGCGTGGAGAACTCACCCTGGGGCAATTGATAGCGTTTAGAATAATATCAGGCTTTGTTACTCAACCACTATTGAGATTAAGCAATATTTGGCAGAATATTCAAGAACTTAAAGTTTCATTTGAAAGACTAGCAGACATAATTGACACGCCTGAAGAATCAGGCGACCTAGATAGAGCCAACATCCCGCTGCCTAATGTATCTGGACATGTAAAGTTCTCAAACGTTTCATTTTCCTTCCAGCGAGGATCAGATAAAATTATCAATGATTTAAGCCTTGAAGTACCCGCTGGTAAATTCATTGGAATTGTAGGTCAAAGCGGAAGCGGAAAAAGTACACTTATGAAACTATTGCCAAGGCTTTATTCACCAAACGAAGGTAGTATATATATCGATGGTTATGATATTGGTAAGGTTGAATTATATTCATTACGCAGGCAGATTGGCATTGTGCCCCAGGAACCATTATTATTTTCTGGTTCAATAAATGAAAATATTGCACTAACTGATCCGGATGCGGCTAGTCTTGATATTGTTAAGGCTGCTAAGATTGCTGATGCCCACAACTTTGTTATGAACTTACCCAATGGATACAGTAGCAATGTGGGTGAACGGGGGGCTGGACTATCTGGCGGACAAAAGCAACGAATAGCAATTGCTCGAACCTTATTAAGTAAACCACGGATACTTATCCTAGACGAGGCGACAAGTGCTTTAGATTATGATACTGAAAGAAGAGTATGCGATAACCTAAAAACAGCTTGCAAAGGTTCAACTGTATTTTTTATAACCCATAGATTAAGTACAATCCGGAATGCAGATCAAATATTAATGATGCATCAAGGTGGGATAGTGGAGAGGGGAACCCACAATGAGTTAATTAACTTAAAGGGAAGATATTACGCCCTTTATCGCCAACAAGAGGCAACTTAAATCTATGAATAGCAAATTACCTTCGTCCTTAAATCCTTTGAAATTATTTCAGGCAATTCAAGATAAACTTGAAAGTAGCGTTCATAGCGATGAGCAAAAAAACATCTTAAAGCAATCTAATCTCTGGATTCGCCAGATAATGTTGGCACTTATAAGCGGAAGTGCATTTGGTTTGGCATGGTTGGCATTTGCACAAACAGAGGAAATAGTTGTAGCAACTGGAAAATTGGAGCCGATTAGCAGAGTTGTAGACGTTCAAATGCCTTTACAAGGAGTAGCTAAAACCATATTTGTTCGAGAAGGGCAAAGAGTGAAAAGAGGAGAAACCCTAATGGATCTAGATACTGAAGCTAGTGGCGACCGGCAAAAATCAACTGATGAAGCCTTAAAACTTAAACTAAAGGAACTAAATTTTAAACTTAATGAGTATAATAATGTTCAAAAACTAAGTGAAACAAAGATTAATTATCTAAACAAAACCTTACTTATTAATAAGGATGTTGAAAATCGCTTTAATAACCTCAATAAGCAGGGAGCCGCATCTGAATTGCAATACTTAGAACAAAAAAACAAGGTTGAACAAATTAATGGGGAAATTCGCCAAACCCAAGTTGACAAATCACGACAGGAAAGCATTCTAGATCAGAATATCCAAAATTTACGCAGTGAGATTGCAGAAATAAATAGTAAGATTACTGAAAGCAAGGTAACACTTCGCTACCAAAAAATTATTGCGCCTGTTGATGGTATTGTATTTGATTTAAAACCGAGATCGGCAGGATTTGTGGCACAATCAAGTGAACCTGTAATGAAAATTGTTCCGTTAGATCAATTGCAAGCTAAGGTAGAGGTTGATAGTAGAACCATTGGGTTTGTAGCAGTTGGTAAAAAAGCCGATATTAGCATTGATTCATTTCCTGCAACAGATTTTGGCGTTATTGAGGGCACAGTTACTAGAATTGGATCTGATGCTTTACCGCCAGATCCCAATCTCCAAAAAGGGTATAGATTCCCAGCTGACATAAGGCTTAATTCTCAAACTTTAAAGCTTAAAAATGGCCAAATGCTCCCCCTTCAAGTTGGCATGAGCCTCACAGCTAATATTAAACTTCGAAAGGTTACATATCTTCAAT
>Ga0214923_10003676_pt1 | contig 19085 bp, 18 predicted proteins | sample LL1510_MetaG_FD_177993 | JGI IMG/M metagenome (GOLD analysis project Ga0214923, IMG submission 177993) | Freshwater microbial communities from Lake Lanier, Atlanta, Georgia, United States - LL-1510 | ecosystem: Environmental > Aquatic > Freshwater > Lake | place: USA: Georgia | collected...
TGTTTCACGATGAACGCAGCGCGTCGTTTGCTGCTCTCGGCATGGCGCTCACCCGTGGCGTACCGACGTTGCTGTTGTGCACGTCAGGTACGGCAGCCGTCAATTTTCATGCAGCCGTGGTCGAAGCCTCGCATGCCGAGGTGCCATTGATCGTGCTCACCGCCGATCGCCCACCAGAACTACAAGGCATTGGTGCGCCGCAGACCATCGACCAACAGCGCTTGTTCGGTGTGGCGGTGCGATCGTTCGTCGATGTTGGTGTGCCAGATGATGATCGACGATCTGAGTGGCGTCGCACGGCACAACGGGTGTGGTTGGCTGCAACGGGTCAGCGGCCTGGTCCGGTGCATGTCAACCTGCCGTTTCGTGAACCGCTCGTCGGTGAGGCGGGCGACCTGCCAGCACGCGAAGAGGTCAAGCAACCCCGTGCGGCTCGACCGCTGCCCACCGAACAGCTCTCGCACTTGTGCTCGCGTCTCGTCGGGCGACGCGGGGTCATCGTTGCGGGGGTTGGCGCGGCTTCCTCTGCCGCACTGACCCGATTGGCCGAGACACTCGCGTGGCCAGTGCTGGTTGAGCCCCGCAGCGGTGCGCGCATCGAGAGCGAGTGCTTCATCCGTCATGCTGATGCGTTCTTGCGACACGAACCCACGGCGAAGGCACTGCGCCCTGAGGTGGTCATCCGCTTCGGTGCGCCGCACGCGTCAAAGGTGATGGCCGGGTGGTTGCGCGACGCAGAGTGCGAGATGGTGGTGGTCGGCGAGTCGCCGTTTTTGATTGACCCCGATCGCCGTTGCACGATGCACGTGATTGCGAACCCTGATGCAGTGTGCGAAGACGTGTTGAAGGTGGTCGCAAGAAGTGCTGCTGCGCCTGCATGGCTTGGTGGCTGGGTTGCAGCCGAGCAAAGCTCACGCAAGGTCATTGCCTCATTGCTTGATGATGAGGCGGCATTGAGTGAGCCCGGCGTGGCTCGCACGGTTGCTGCCGCATTACCGCGGGGCGCTTCGCTGATGGTGTCATCGTCGATGCCGGTGCGCGATCTCGAGTGGTATGCCGGGGCAACCGACCATCTGCGCGTGCTGGCGAATCGCGGGGCTAATGGCATCGACGGGGTCGTATCAAGTGCCGTTGGCGTCGCGTTGGCCTCAGGTGCGCCGACTGGCCTGTTGATTGGCGACATCGCTTTCTTGCATGACAGCAACGGCCTTGTCGCGTTGCGTCATCGCCCGGCAGACCTGCGCATCGTGGTAATCGACAACGACGGTGGGGGAATCTTTTCGTTCTTGCCGCAGCGCAACACGTTGGCCACCGACCGCTTCGAACAGCTTTTTGGCACACCGCACGGCACCGATCTCGCTGTGCTTGCGAATGCTCATGGCCTTGCAGTCGAGTCGGTGTCAACTACCGCACAACTGCGCGCTGCCCTTGTTGCGCAGGGCCCGCGTGTCATCGTCGTGCGCACGAACCGCGACCGCAACGTTCAGCAGCACGACGACCTGCACGCTGCGGTCGCGCGGGCACTCGACGGCGCTTAGGGCCGCACAATGGCGGCAAGCATCGCCTGAAACTTGGCTTGTGTTTCGGCGAATTCTGCCTGTGGATCGCTTTGTGCGACGATGCCGCCGCCTGCGAACAGTCGAGCTGAGCGCCGATCACCACTGAGTTCGGCGCAGCGAATCGTCACCGCCCAGGCGCCATTGCCGTGACGATCGCACCAGCCGACACTGCCGCCATAGCGCCCACGTGAGAAGCCTTCGTACCTCGTGAGTAGCGCAAGTGCGGCTTCGCGGGGATATCCGCCGAGAGCTGGCGTGGGCGAGAGGGCATGCATCATGTGCACCACATGCGGCAACGGCTGCGAGAGCTTTCCTTCGATTCGTGTACCAAGATGTTGCACGTTGGCGACGGCCACCACCTCTGGCTCTGGTTGCCAGTCGAGATACGAGCACCACGGCAACAGCGTGTCGTGCACCATGTCGATGACGACACGGTGCTCAACTTGGTTCTTTTCGCTGGCCCGCAATTCGGCGGCCAGTCGGGCATCGGTGGCGGGGTCGCCCGTGCGCGGGGTCGTGCCGGCCAGCGGGTTACTGCTCACATCGTCGCCAGCGCGAGCGACGAGCAATTCGGGAGACGCTCCGACGAGACCCTCGATCGAGTATCGATAACTCGAACCAAACGAGGCGCGCAAACGACGAAGCAGTGCGTGTACAGAGATCGGCTCACTCGACTCGACCATCACGTCGCGAGCGACAACCGCCTTGGTGATCTCACCACGTTGCACCGCGTCGCGAATCGCGGCAACCGCAGTCAGGTAGGTCGCGATATCGACCCCTGGTCGCACGGTGAAGTGCGGCTGGCGAACGGTTTCTTGAACGGGCGGCGTCAGATCTACTGCGCACCCCTCGACGTGGGTGACCCACGCGGTTCCATCGTGAGACTTGGCCACGACGACCTCAGGAAGAATCGCTTCGCCAGACTTGCCGTCGAACGAGTGCCAGCCCACGAGCACACCATCTGACCCGAGCCTCGCCACCGTGTCGTCGCACGTGACGGTAGAGAAAAAGTCAGGCGCTTCGGTAAGTGGCAGACGTGCCGCCACACCGCGGCCGGCAAACCCGACGCCGTCTCGCACAAAGAGCACGCCATCGTCGCCGGCGATGTCGTTCAGATCGACGTTGCCATCGGTGAACTCTCGTAGTGGGCGAGTGATGAGTCGCATGGTGTGCGGGCCCTTATCGCGTGCTGAGCAACAGCTGGGTGAGACCACCCGACAGTTGGTGATGTGCAACGTTGCGAAACCCCGCATCACGCATCAGTTGACTGAGGGCGTCTGGTGCCGGAAGATACGAAACGCTGCGCGGTAGATACCCGTAGGCGGCGCGGTCAGACAGAAGGCCACCGAGCCAGGGGACAACTCGCCCAAAATACAGCGAGTTGCCTGCGCGCACGAGTCGGTTGGTCGGCACCGACACATCGAGCAACGCGACCCGGCCGCCGGGGCGCACGACACGGGCCAGCTCGGCGAAGAATGCGGGCAGTTCGACGAAATTGCGCAAGGCAAAGCCGCAGGTGACGCCGTCGATGCTCGCGTTGGCCAGTGGCAGCCGCAGAACGTCAGCTTGCGTGCGGGGTGCGCCGCTCGTGTCGTTGGCGAGCATGCCGAAGGAGAAGTCGAATGACAACGGGGTGAGACCCTGACGCTTCAGCTCGGCACACAAGTCGCCGGTGCCACTGGCGAGATCAGCGACTACCGCACCTACGGGCAAGCGCAGGTCGCTGACGGTGCGTCGACGCCATCGAACGTCAAGCCGAAACGTCATGATTCGATTGACGAGGTCGTACCGCGAGGCAATGGCATCGAACATGTCGCGCACCGCGCGGGCCTTGTTGTCACCGGTGGGCAGCTGGTCGAGGTCCCAACTCTTGCGTTGCGGTTCAACCACGAGGCAAGGCTACGGTGGAACAAGTGATTGACTTCTCGTTCGCACCCGAGATCGAAGACGTGCGCATGCGCGTGCGTGACTTCATGGACAAAGAAGTGCGGCCACGGTGGGATTCCACCGACCACGACGACCGAAAAGCCGTCGTGAAGGCAATCGTCGAGTTGCGTGATCGTGCTCGCAACGAATGGAAGCTGTGGTTGCCGCACATGCCTGCAGAGTGGGGTGGCATGGGCCTGGGGCCGACGGCGATGGCTGCAGTATCGGCTGAGGCGGCGAAGGTCGGCATTGGTCCCTTCGTGTTGAATGCACAAGCGCCAGATGAGGGCAATCAACACACCCTCTTGCACTGGGGCACCCCCGAACAGAAAGAAAAATATTTGCGACCACTGTGCGAGGGCACGACACGATCGTGCTTTGCAATGACTGAACCCGAAGTGGCGGGTAGTGATCCGACGCTGATCAAGACACACGCCTACCAAGACGGCGACGAATGGGTGCTCAACGGTCACAAGTGGTTCATCTCTGGCGCGCGCGGCGCACGATTTGCGTTGGTGATCGCTCGCACCGAAGACAACCCCGATCTTCCGCAAGCCGCCAACTCGTGCTTCATCGTCGATATTCCGACCGAAGGGTTCGACATCGTGCGCGACATCGAGACGATGTCTGGGTCGCACAACCACTGCGAAATCTTCTTGCGTGACGTTCGTGTTTCGAAAGACAACATGCTCGGTGGTCGTGGTCAGGGGCACTTGCTGGGGCAGTATCGCCTTGGCCCGGCGCGACTCGCGCACTGCATGCGGTGGATCGGTCAAGCCGAGACCGCCCTCGACATGATGGTGAAGCGCAGCCTCGAACGTTTCTCGCACGGTTCGCTACTCGCCGAGAAGCAGGGCATTCAATGGCTGATTGCCGACTCGACCGTCGAGTTGTATCAATGCAAACTGATGGTGCTGCATGCCGCCTATCGCATCGAACACGGTCTGCCATTCACGAGCGAGGTGTCGATGGCGAAGCACTTCGTTGCCAACAGCCTGTGGCGAATCGTCGATCGGGCGATTCAAGTGCACGGCGCGCTGGGTTACAGCAACGACACGCCCCTTGCGCACATGCTGCAGCAGGCTCGCTGGAGCCGATTCGCCGACGGAGCCGACGAAATCCACCAGATGCGCATTGCACAGCGCACGATTGCGGCATACAAGGATCACGGCACCACCAAGAGCGCGACAGGAGACCTGCCCTTATGAGCACTGCAAAACCACAACGGGCTGACGCTGCGAACAACGATCTGATCTTCGGCGTTTTCATGCCGCAGGGTTGGAAGATGGAGCTCGTCAGCATCGCCGACGACCAAGCAAAATGGGCCAAGGCCGTCGAAATCGCCGTGCGCGCCGAGACGCTTGGCTACGACTCGATTTGGGTGTACGACCACTTTCACAATGTGCCCAAGCCGGCGCACGAAGCCGTGTTTGAATGCTGGACCACCATCGCGGCAATCAGTCAGCGAACGTCGCGAATTCGTCTCGGACAGATGGTCGGATGCAACCTGTATCGCGAGCCGGCGCTGCTTGCCAAGATCACCTCGACGATCGACGTAATCAGCGGAGGGCGCCTCGACTGGGGAATCGGCGCTGGTTGGTATGAGAACGAGTGCCGCGGATACGGCTATGAGTTTCCGCTTCCGAAAGAGCGCATTGCGATGTTGCGCGAATGCGTGGAGATCGTGAAATCGATGTGGTCAGAGAAAGAAACCACCTACAACGGCAAGTACTACACGCTGACGCGCGGCAACTGTGATCCGAAACCGGTGCAGAAGCCGCGACCACCGATCTGGATCGGTGGCGGTGGCGAGCAACTCACGTTGCGGGTGGTTGCGCGTCACGCCGACTACGCGAACTTTGGCGGCACTGTCGAAGACTTCAAGCGAAAGCGAGAAATCCTTGCTCAGCACTGCAAAGACGTCGGACGTGACTTCGACGAGATACGACTCACCTGGTCACCCGAGGTATTCATGCGTGAGACTGAGGCCGAAATTGCGGCGGCTGGGTCACGCAGTCTCTGGGGTCACCCCGTCGAGCAGTGGAAGGCGACCTCTCTCGTTGGCACGCCAGAACAGGTGAGCGAGAAAGTGGCCGCCTATGTGGCAATGGGATGCGTTGGCTTCGTGCCCTGGTGCGCGGATTACCCCGACACCACCACGCTCGACTTGTTTGCTGGCGTCGCCAACCAGTTCCGCGCGCCGCGTTAGTTCGCGGGCGGCGATTGTTCGCGCCGCGTTAGTTCGCGGGCGGCGAGACGTTCGCTCAGCCGAAGTAGGTGCGAAACACCAGCTCGGCCACGCAACTGGGCTTGGCGGCTCCTTCAATCTCGAAGGTTGCCTCAAGCGTCATCTGAACTCCACCCGCGACATCTTCTGCGGCGAGCAGTTTTGCGCCAACGCGAAGACGTGAACCGACGGGAACGGGCGAGGGAAACCGAACCTTGTTCGTGCCGTAGTTGACACCCATGACAGCACCTTCGACACCGTAGACCTGCGGCAAGAGCGATGGCCCGAGCGACAACGTCAGATAGCCGTGCGCAATTGGCGCGCCGAAGGGGCCCTTCTTTGCCTTTTCGACGTCAACGTGAATCCATTGATGATCACCGGTCGCATCTGCAAACGTGTTGACCATCTCTTGGGTAACGGTGAGATAGTCGCTGTAGCCGAGGTGTTGACCGACGTGAGCCTTGATGCCTTCGGCACCCTTCATAATCGTTTTTGCCATGCTCTAGTGATACCAGATTCGCTGGTGCTCGCGGCTCTGGTTATGCAGAAGCAACGCCAACACCGCCACGTCGAAAGCGAAGGAAATGAGGCTCGAGCCGATGATGCGAAGCCGCCACGAAGCTCCGATTTGGCTGTAGGCGACGAAGTTCAACACCATGGGTGCGGCAGCCGCAGCCACCGACAGTTGCCATCCGACGCGTCGTTCGTTGGCCATCAGAAAGGGCCCCGCTACATGGGCGGCTACCACAATCAGACCAAGCACGAACCCAAAGGTGTATCGATAGCGAAAGTACGAGAGCACTCCACCGCCGTCAAGCAGATCGGCGAGGGCGAAGAAGCCATTGATGTAGAGCAACCACGTCGCAATCTGCAGGGTCTGGGGTTGCATGCGGTCAAACCACTTGCGAAAGTTCAACATTGCCGTTGAGTCTGTCAGATGCGACGACCAGATGCCTGTCGAGCGCCGAAGCGTCGCTCGGTAGCGTGCCAGAACGATGCGCAGCGGTTTTGTCACCCTGGTCGGCCGCCCCAATGTCGGAAAATCAAGTCTCATCAACGCGGTGTGCGGTCGAAAGGTCAGCATCGTGAGCGACAAGCCGCAGACCACCCGTACGCGGGTGCGAGCCGTCGTGAATCAAACCGATGCTCAGGTGGTGTTCGTCGACACACCGGGCATTCACAAGCCCGTGAGTGCACTTGGGCGGCGCGTGAACGCCACGGCGGTCGACTCACTTTCAGAGGTTGACGTTGCGTGCCTGGTGATTGATGCGACGCAAACCTTCGGCACCGGTGACAGGTTCGTCGCCGAACGCATGGACATGAAGCGTTCGGCGGTGGTACTGAACAAGACCGATGCAACGTCGCATGCCAAGATCGCGAAACAACTTTCGGCACTCGCCGAGCTCGATGCGCTCGCGTATTTCCCGGTGTCGGCCCGCACGGGTGAAGGCGTTGCGGTGTGGATGCAGTGGTTGAGTGCGCAGATGCCCGAAGGTCCAGCACTGTTTCCGCCCGAAGTGGTGCGCGAGACCCCAGATACCCAGTGGGTGGCGGAACTTGTGCGCGAGTCGTTGCTGGCACGCACACGAGAAGAGCTGCCGTACTCGATAGCAACGCGAGTGACCGAATATGAATGGCCGCGAATTCGTTGTGAGATCGTGGTTGAGCGCGAGAGCCAAAAGGGCATGGTCATTGGCAAGGGTGGTGCGATGTTGAAGGCAGTTGGCACCGAAGTGCGTATGCAGCTCGCGCAGGGTGCGTATCTCGAATTGGCGGTAGTGGTCGACCCCGGGTGGCAGCACGACGACAGTCGGGTGCAGCGACTCGGGTATTGATCAGATCACACGTGTTACGAGTCGCGTGACGAGAGCACAGAAACGTAGTCGTCGTAGGTCACTGCGGTGCCGGGTGTGGTCAGGTCACCACCACCGCGAGGTATCGAGATCTCGACACCGTCAACCGAAAAGATCACCTGCCCGATGCCGGGGCGACGCGTGAGCGTCAAGACAATCTGCGCAATGGCGAGACGCTGATCGAGCGGCTCGAGTTCTGACAAGAACGGGGCAGTGCTCGCCACTCGGGCGATACCTCGTCGCACTTCAATCGTCGCAGTGACTCGAGTCGGCAGAGCGCTGCGCAGCCCAGTGTTCTCTACCTGACGGTCAAGACCCGCGAGCAGTGTGTCGAGCACCTGCGTGGGGGTGGCAGGGCTCACGATGAAACGTTCGGTGCGCACGACGCGATTCGCGCTGACATAAAAGAGGTCTACCTTTTCGGTAAGCACTTCGACGACGGTGGTAGTTGCTGACTCTGGCAGTGCGGGCACCGTCGTGGTCGAACTCGTCGTGGTCGTTTCAATCAATGCAGAGGGAATCTCGCTGACGTCCAGTGGCACAAAGCGTCCTTCGTCGGGAACCCCGCAACCCAGCAGCGAGACGGTGGCCACCAGACTCGTGGCGATAGGGCGAAGCCTCACGAAGCCTCCGCACGTGGGATGACGACCACGAATCGCGCGCCGCCGCTCGGTGAACCGTCGACGTAAGCGCGGCCCCCGAGTGCTCGCGCATGCTCGGCAACGATCGCCAGCCCGAGGCCGCTGCCCACGCTGTTGCGCGATGCGGTGCCGCGGGCGAAGCGTTCAAAGATGCGTTCGCGTTCGCTGACCCCGACACCAGGGCCATTGTCGTCAACGATCAGCAACACCGCACCGTCGTCGTTCGACGAAAGAAGAATCTCTGATGCGCCACCAGCGTGGTCACGAGCGTTGTCGAGCAGGTTCACCAAGATTCTTTCGACACGACGACGATCGAGCAGCACGATGTCGTCGTCGCCCAGGTCTGATACCACGAGCACATCGCCGTAGCCGTAGCGACTTGCAATGCGCTCGATGAGCGAGGTGATACCTACTTCTTCGGGCTGGTCTTGGCCGGCGCGCGCGTCGAGGCGGCTGAGTTCGAGCAGGTCTTGTACGGTGCGATCGAAGCGGCGCACTTGGGTGGCGATGATGGCGAGGGCAGTGCGATTGCGATCTGACAATTCGTCTGCCCGACCGGTGAGCACGTCGACAGCCGCACCAAGCGAAGTGATGGGTGAACGCAGCTCGTGGCTCACGTCACTGGCAAAGCGTTCTTCGCGTTGAATGCGATCTTGCACGGCTTGCACCATGCCGTTGAACGATTCGACGAGTTGCTGCAGGTCGGGGTCGCTCTCGGGTTCGAGACGCGTGTCGAGCGAGCCATCGGCGATGGTTGACGCCACATCGCTGACGCGACGCAGCGGGCGCAGCACCGTGCCGGTGAGCAAGAAGCCGAGAACTCCGGCCACCACGGTGATGCCGAGTACTGCGGCTACGAGCGTCGATCGCACGGTGCCAAGCGTGTCGGCAACATCGCTGATGGGGAACACCTCGAAGTACGTCGCATCAATTGCCGGAATCGCCACGGCCACCGCCTCATACGGGCGACCAGCGAAGTTGACCCGCAGCACGCCGCTGCGACCGTCGATGGCTCGCGAGACGAAATCGGCGGGCAGGTTGCTCTGCGTGAAACGCAACGGTGCTTGGGCGTAGAACAGGTCTTCGCTGCCGAGGTGCAGAACTGCGAACCCACCGGTTTCGGTGCGCAGTGACGTCACCAACTCTCCGGCGCTGGTGCGTTCGCTGCCGACGACGGTGCGCACGACCTGTGCGTTGGCAATCGCCTGCGAGCGCGCCGACGAGGTCGCCTTGTCGAGCAGATACGACCGAGTCGCAGCGAAGGTAACGACGCTGAGCAACACGGCTCCGGCAAACGATGCGAGCGCGAAATAGAGCACCATGCGGCTGCGCAAACCGACACGGAACGTCGACCACTGCACTGCCACACCTCAAGCATGGCGGCTACGCGCCGCACTCTGCGCGGGTCTAGGACGAGCGGTAGTGCAAGGTTGGCGCCGAAAGGGGTTGTGGAACCGGCGGGGCCAAGGGGGAGCATGGCGCCCGCCGGTTCTCGACAGTGCAAGCGTGGGCTAGCCAGATGACGGCAAGCCTGTCGTTGTGTGCGTTTTGTGTAACACTTCGCAGCTCTTTGGCAGACTGCTCAGCTATGGCACGACTGCTCATGGTGGAAGATGACCCGAGCATTCGTGCAGCGCTGGGTCTGGCGCTCGAAGATGAGGGCTACGAAGTGTTGCAGTCGCCGAATGGGCGAACCGGGTTGGCAATGCTGGCAGAAGAGAGTCCAGACATCGTGTTGCTTGACCTGAGACTCCCCGATATTTCAGGGTTCGACGTCTGCCGCGAGATGCGCCAGCGCAGCAGCGTGCCGATCATCATCGTGACTGCACAGACCGACACGCATGACCTCGTCGCTGGGCTTGAGGCCGGCGCCGACGACTACGTCACCAAGCCCGTCAACAGTAAAGAACTCGCCGCGCGAATTCGGGCTGCGTTGCGGCGACTCGTGCGCGAAGTCTCAGGACGGTCGCCTGACATCACCCGCTTCGGCGACATCGAGTTGCGACGCGACGCAGGCACCGTGACCAAGGCAGGAGTCGAGCTGCCGTTGACGAAGACCGAGTTGCGACTGTTGATCGAGTTTGCCGACCACCCGAACATGGTGTTGAGCCGCGATCAACTGCTCGAGCGAGTGTGGGGCTATGAGTATCTCGGCGACAGCCGGTTGGTAGATGCGCACATTCGTCGCCTGCGCGTGAAAATCGAAGACAGCCCGAACGAACCGCGATTCATCACGACGCATCGCGGGCTTGGCTATCGCTTTCACCCTGACGCCTAGCAGCGGTGGAGACGCCGCCTAGCTGCCGTGTTGATGGCGCCTAGCGGCGGCGGAAGAACGACTTCACATCGTCGAGCTGTGAAGTCTCACGAAAATGCGCCACACCTTCAAGCACGGCGTTCTTGTAGCGGCGCTTGACGAGACGCGAGTCGAGGATCGCGACGACGCCATGATCGGTAGCCGAACGGATGAGTCGACCCGCCGCCTGCGCCAAGGTGGCTGCCGCAATCGGCACGTCAATCTGCATGAATGCCTGTTGACCCAACAACTCGCGTCGAGCTTCGAGCAACGGGTCGGTGCGCATCGGAAACGGCACCTTGTCGAGAATCACCAGGCGCAGTGCATCACCCGGCACGTCGACACCTTGGAAGAAGCTTCGTGTCGCAAAAAGGCACGAGCGAATGTCGGTCTTGAACGCATCAAGCAGCGCCTTTTTGCCCATGTCGTCTTGCGACAAGACCGCGATGTCGTCGAGTGCGCCGCGCAGTTCATCTACCGCCTCGCGCATTGCTTTGCGACTAGTGAACAGCACGAGCGCTGAACCGTCGGAATACTGCACGAGTTGACGAATTCGTGCATGCAGCGCCCGATTTCGGCCGGGAGCATCGGGGTCGGGCAGGTCGTCGGCCAGGTACAACAAGGCGTTGGTCTCATAGTCGAACGGGCTTTCGACGTCGAGGCGGGTTTCGGCGTCGATGGCGAGCCCGAGTCGATCGGGCAACGACCGTGGGATGGTGGCCGAGGTGAGAATCGCCGTTTGCGACAGCCACACCGGTGCCAGAACGCGGGCCACGCTCAGCGGTGCTGAGACGAGACGCGGGTGGTCGCCGCCGGTTACAAACGCAACGCGGTTGCTGTCGGTTGACAAACTCTCGTGCAGCGCGTCAGAGAGTCGCTTGGTGGCCGACTTTGCCCGCAAGAGTTCAGGTGTCTCGTCGGCAACTGATGCCAATGCATCGGCCAGCAGCAGTGCCTGTTCTCTCATGCCCCGCAAGATGGTGTCGAGATCGGTGGGCAACGGGTTCGACAGTCGCTGGTCTTTGCGGTCAGTCAGTGCCGTGTCGAGGTCGCGTCCGCTCGTGGCAAGCGCATTCGCCACCTTCTTTGATGGCAACACCTTGCGCACGGCTTCGGCGACGTTTGCAGCCGAACCACCGGCCAGCATCACCGAAGCGGTATCGCTGATGACATCTTCGAGTTCGTGCACCTCATCGAACACCACAACATCGTGTTCGGGCAGAAACTCACGTTCGGCTTCGAGGTCGAGACCGTAGAGCGAGAAGTTGACGACCACGACGTTGGCAGCTCGCGCAGCGTCGCGTGCCAACTCGGTGTAGCACGTGTCGCCGAATGCGCACTTGAGTTTTCCGGGGCAGACATCTGAACCAACGCTGACTGAGCGCCACGCCGAGTCAGAAACCGGAAACGGCACCTCTGACATCTCGCCAGAGTCGGTCTCCGCCGACCAGTTGACGAGTTTGCGCACTTCGTTGCGAACACCGCGTGAGGCGTCTTCGAGTTCGAGTTCTTCACCGCGAGTTTCGATTTCGTGTAGTCGCTGACGGCAGAGATAGTTGTTGCGCCCCTTCAGCACGGCCCACGAAAACGGGTCGGCCAGATGCCGGTCGTTGAGCACCTTCTGCAAGAGCGGCAGGTCGACCTCAGCCAACTGGTCTTGCAACGCTTTGGTGTAGGTCGCCACAACCGTGGTGAGCCCGGAAGCGATGACAGGCACGAGGTAGCCGAGCGTCTTGCCGGTGCCCGTGCCGGCTTGCACCACGAGGCGTTCACCGGCGGCAATCGCTTCGGCCACGCGTCGGGCCATGCGAATTTGACCGGGGCGGTGTTCGGCGCGTGGCAACGATTCAGTAACGACCTGCAGCAGGGCCTCGGCACGATCGGCGGCAGAAATCATGAAACGAGGGCGAGGGCGGCGTCGAGTTCATCGGCGCCAAAATCGGGCCAGGCCGCGTCGGTGAAATACACACGTGCGTGGCGGGCTTGCCACAGGAGGAAGTTCGAGATGCGCGTCTCGCCTGAGGTGCGTACGAGCACGTCGACGGGCGGCAGGTTGGGGTCGTAGAGGTGTCGGGCGATGGCAGCGGGCGAGACGTGTGCACCATTGCTCGCAGCGTCGGCTGAGCTAGCGGTTTCGAGTGCGGCGAGTCGAGCGGCTCGCGCGATCTCGGCTCGTGAGCCGTAGTCGAAGGCAACGGTCAGCACCATGCCGGTGTTGGTGCTGGTGTCGCGAATCGCATCTCGAATTGCCTTCTGAATCGGGGCCGGAGTGCGCGAGCCTGGCTCGTCGAATGGTCGACCGATCCAGCGCACACGCACATTGTTGGCATTCAACTCGTCAATGCGGCCAAAGAGCTTGCGGTGCAGCCCGAGAATGTGGCGCACCTCCGAAGGCGGTCGCACCCAGTTTTCGGTGCTGAAACCGAACACCGTCAGCCAGCCAACGTTGCGATGTGCCGCTTCGCGCACGACGGTGGCAAGAGCTTCTTCACCGGCGGTGTGACCCGCGGTGCGAGGCAGACCGCGACGTTTCGCCCAACGACCATTGCCGTCCATGATGCAGGCGATGTGCGGTGCAAGGGCTGGCATAGTGGCGTTCTGAACCTACTTCGTAGTGCGAGGATGTAACGGTGACTGCAAACGGATTGTCACACGTCATGGTGTGTGGTGGATCAGTGGCCGAATGGGCGGCGATGTCATCTGACGAGTGGCGGCGGAGAATCACACTCGTTGCCACGGCGGCGCGCAATGACGGAGCCGCTTGGGTCACGTTGGTGCCGTATTCGGCGGGCACGGCCGAGGGGGCGCAAGCGATCATCGACACGTTGGTCGACGACTGTGGTGGTTCGAAGTTCGGTGCGCGAGTTGTGATGAACAGTGACCAGATGGTCAACGTGATTGTCGACCCGCACACCGACGCCGTGCAACGAATTGCTGCGGCTGCGACATCGCTGCACGGTCAGTCGATCACCGAAGATGCACTCGCTGCGGCAGTGTGCGCACCAGCCCCGTCTGAGCCCGACTTGGTTGTGGTGCTCGGCCCTACATCACAGATGCCTGCCTCGCTGGTGTGGGAGCTCGCTTATGCCGAACTGGTGTTTCTCAATGTGCCGTGGTCAGAACTTGATGCCGACGCCTTCGAGATTGCGATTGCCGACTTTGCCCGCCGCGACCGTCGATTCGGTGGGGTCGATTCCTAATGCCGTTGTATCGCGATGTTGGGGTGGTGGTGCGCACCCACAAACTCGGTGAATCAGATCGCATCATCACGATCATTACGCAAGATTCAGGCAAGGTGAAAGCGGTAGCCAAAGGAGTGCGCAAGAGCGGTTCTCGGTTTGGCTCGCGACTCGAACCGATGAGCCACGTGCAACTGCAGCTGTATCGCGGTCGAGAACTCGACATCGTCAACCAGGTTGAGTTGGTCGAAACTGCCACTGCAATTCGTGCCGACCTCGACCTCACCACCGATGCCTTGGCGATGTGCGAGATCGTTGATCAGCTCTCACACGATCGCGCACCAGCGCCGCAGCTCTATCGCATGCTCGTTGGCGCACTGCGACAACTCGAGTTGCGGCGCAACGCTTTGGTGTTGCCAGCACTGCAACTGCGCCTGCTTGAGACCGAGGGTGTCGGGCCGGTGGTCGAGCAATGCGTTGCCTGCGGCACCCGCTCAGACCTTGTGGCCTTCGATGTTCGCGCGGGCGGAGTTCAATGCCAAGCGTGTCGCCGTGGCGCCGCAGTGAGCCCTGCCGTGCTGGCCCTTTTGCAGGCGGTGCTCGGTGGTCGGGTCGCTCACGTGTTGGCCACGCCACAAGAAGATCGAGTTGCCGTTGAGCAATTCGTGCGGCTCGCTCGAGCGCTGATGGAACATCATCTCGAACGCCGCATCAAGTCGTCGTCGCTCTTCGTTGCTCAGCAGAGTGACAGAGCTATCTAGAGGTGATATTGCTCAGCAGTCACGGCATGCCTCAGTAGCCTTGACGCAATGCCGGCGAAAGATCTCGAGCAGATCGTCAACCTTGCCAAGCGTCGCGGGTTTGCGTTCCCCAGTGCCGAGATTTATGGGGGCTTCCGCTCGAGTTACGACTACGGCCCGCTCGGAGCATTGATGTTGCGCAACGTGAAAGACGCCTGGGTGCGCGCCATCGTGCAGATGCGCAATGACGTGGTGCTTATCGATGCAGCGATCTTGAACCCGCCGCAGACGTTCGAAGCGAGTGGACACCTCGCCAACTTCAGCGATCCGCTTGTCGACTGCACCGTCTGCAAGCGACGGTTTCGTGCCGATCAACTCGAGCAGCGTGACTGCCCGCAGAAGATGAAGGATTGCCAGTTCACCGAGGCGCGCGCATTCAACCTGATGTTCAAGACTCACGCCGGCCCGATCGAGGGAGCAGGCACCGAGGTGTATCTGCGGCCGGAAACTGCACAGGGCATGTTCGTGAATTTCGCGAATGTGCTCGCCACCAGCCGCAAGAAGCCTCCATTCGGCATCGCTCAGGTCGGCAAGTCGTTTCGCAACGAAATCACCCCTGGCAATTTCATCTTCCGCACGCGCGAGTTCGAGCAGATGGAACTTGAATTCTTTGTTCCACCTGCAGAAGGCCCGCAGTGGTACGACTTCTGGAAACGCGAACGTCTCGAGTGGTACGTGTCGCATGGAATTCCGCGCGAGATGCTGCGACTTCGCGAACATGCTGTCGATGAACTGTCGCACTACTCAGCGGGCACGTGCGACATCGAGTTTCTGTTTCCGTGGGGATGGGGAGAACTCGAGGGCATCGCGCAACGCACCGACTACGACCTCACGCAGCACGCCAAGCACTCAGGTCAGCGTCTCGACTATTTCGATCAGACCACCAACGAGCGATATGTGCCGTACGTTGTCGAGCCGGCGGCCGGAGTCAACCGCACGATGGCGGCCTTTTTATTGGCTGCTTACGACGAAGACATCGTCAACGATGAACCGCGCACGGTGTTGCGTCTGCACCCACGCATCGCCCCGTATCAGGTTGCAGTGTTGCCGTTGTCGAAGAAAGACACGCTCACACCGCTTGCTGAAGAGGTGTATGCGACGCTCGCGAAGCGATACATGTGTGACTATGACGAGACGCAGGCCATTGGCCGTCGATACCGTCGGCAAGATGAGATTGGCACCCCAGTGTGCGTGACGATTGATTTCGACTCGCTCACTGACCACGCCGTAACCGTGCGCGACCGCGACACCACCGTGCAAGAACGCGTGCCACTCGCATCACTCGAAGCGCATCTGGCAGCACGCTTCGGGTTTTGACCTTGACCTATCTCGACGCGATCATCGCTCATCACCGACAGCGTGCTGCTGCCGACCAACGAACATTGTCGCAAGCTCGAACTGCGGCCGAGTCGCAACGGGCTGCGGTTGATGCGTCGTCGGGTGCGCCAGGTTCGGGGCGCGGTGGTAAGGCACTGCGTGACTTCGCCGCTGCACTGCAGGGTGATTCACTCATGGTGATCGCCGAGATCAAACGTCGTTCACCTTCGCGAGGGGCGTTGAACGAGTCGCTTGATCCGCGACAGTTGGCGAAGCGCTATGCAGCCGGAGGAGCGGCGTGTTTGTCGGTGCTCACTGACGGGCCACACTTCGGGGGTAGCGCGGCAGATCTGCAGAACGCCCGGGCAGCCACCACCTTGCCGGTATTGCGCAAAGACTTCACGGTGTCGGCACTCGACGTCGTCGATGCCTTCGCCATGGGCGCCGATGCCGTGCTGTTGATTGTCGCGGCGCTGAGCGACGACGAACTAGCGACGTTCAACGCGCTTGCTCTCGAACTTGGTTTGGCGGTTCTTGTCGAAGTGCACGATGAGTCAGAACTGCGGCGTGCCCTGCGCATCGAGCCTCGACTCATCGGGGTGAATCAGCGCGATCTGCGCACCTTTGAGGTTGATCGTGAACGAGCCGTGCGCGTGGCGGGGGAGATTCCCGAGGGCGTGGTGGGTGTCGCCGAGTCGGGTATCACCGGTATGGCCGACGCTGCCCGATTGGCCGCCGCCGGCTATCGCGCGGTGCTGGTTGGTGAGCATCTCGTGACAAGCCGCGACGTGGAAGCGTCGCTAGCTGACTTGAGGCTCGCACTACCTTCGTAAGCACGATGTTGATCAAGATCTGCGGCATCACCAACGAAGAAGATGCCCTGCTGAGCGTCGCGATGGGGGCTACCGCACTCGGTTTCGTCTTCGCCCCGTCGCGTCGTCAAGTGTCGCCAGGCAAAGTTTCTGACATCGTCAAACGATTGCCGCCTGGGGTGCTGACGGTCGGGGTGTTTCGTGACAGTGACCCGAAGACGGTCTTGCGGACGGTGCGCGAAGCGGGGTTGCGCGGCGCTCAATTGCATGGTCGTGAGAGCGTGGCACAGGTTGATGAGGTGGTTGCCGAACTCGGTTGGGTGATGAAGGCGGTCGTTGCCGGCTCGCCAGACGCACAAAGGTGCAATCGCTATCGCACCGATCTCGTGCTCTTTGATTCACCGGAACCTGGTTCGGGTGTGCCCTACGACTGGGGGCTGTTGGCGGATGTGCCCAAAGACATTCGCTGTGTCGTGTCGGGCGGTCTCACGCCCGACAACGTGGCGTTAGCGATCGAGACGGTGCGACCATTCGGCGTTGACGTGAGTTCTGGCGTCGAGCGTGAACCCGGAAAAAAAGATGCGAGCAAAGTTCGTCGTTTCGTACAGGCCGCGCTCAAGGCGTTCGACGACCTGTCATCGGTATCGTGAAGCGGTGACCGCGCTCGAAGCCCCGAGTAACACGGGTCGATTTGGCGACTTCGGCGGGCGCTACGTGCCCGAGACCCTGGTACCAGCGTGTCAAGAACTCGAAGCAGCATTCAACGACGCGTGGGCAGATGCGGCGTTTCGTGGTGAACTGCGCCGATTGTTCTCGGAGTATGCCGGTCGACCATCGATGCTCACCGAGTGCCACAACCTGAGCCGCGAACTTGGCGTGCGGCTCATTCTCAAGCGAGAAGATCTGAACCACACGGGTTCACACAAGATCAACAACGTGCTCGGCCAGGGTCTGTTGGCCAAGCGCATGGGTAAGCAACGATTTATCGCCGAGACCGGTGCGGGTCAGCATGGCGTGGCGTCGGCGACGGTTGCCGCCCTGTTGCGCATGGACTGCAAGGTGTACATGGGCGCTGTTGACGTCGAGCGGCAGGCATTGAACGTGTTTCGCATGAAGCTCTTGGGCGCCGAGGTCGAGGCCGCACAGTCGGGCAGTCGCACGCTGAAAGACGCGGTCAACGAGGCAATGCGTGACTGGGTCGCCAATGTCGAACACTCGTATTACTGCATCGGGTCAGTGATGGGTCCACACCCATACCCCTACATGGTGCGTCAGTTTCAGAGCGTTATCGGCGACGAAGCACGAGAACAAATGCAGCACCTCGTTGGGGGAGCTCCTGACGTGGTCGTCGCGTGTGTGGGTGGTGGTTCGAATGCCATCGGCATCTTCAGCGGTTTCATCGACGCACACACTCGACTCGTTGGTGTCGAGCCCGCGGGCGGGGCAGCAATCGGCAATGGAATCCCAGGCGTTGTACACGGCATGAAGAGCTTCCTCATGCAAGACGAAGAGGGCCAGGTGCGCGAGGCCCATTCGATCTCGGCGGGGCTTGATTATCCGGGTGTTGGCCCCGAGCATTCGCACCTGGCGGCGACGGGACGCGCTGAGTATCCGAACGTTACCGACGACGAAGTGGTGAGTGCTTTTCAGTTGATGGCGCGCAGCGAAGGCATCATTCCTGCACTTGAGTGTGCGCACGCACTCGCCTGGATCGTGCGTGAATCACCGGCTATGCAAGGGGCGACCGTGCTCATGAACCTGTCGGGGCGCGGCGACAAAGATGTGGCGCAGATGATGAACGTGCTCGGCAACAACGGCTGATGACAACAGGTCGACTTGAGTCGCACCTGCGCGCACAACGCGCCGCAGGTCGCAAACTGCTGGTGCCCTACATCACTGGATACATGGACGATTGGGAAGAAGCAGTGATGGCCTGCGTCGCCAACGGTGCTGATGCAGTGGAGATTGGTCTGCCGTTCTCTGACCCGGTGATGGACGGCCCCGTCATTCAGCGTGCATCGACGCGAGCGCTGCAGCGCGGGGCGACACCGGCGAAGATTCTCGACGGTGTGCGGCGGCTGCAGGTCTCGGTGCCGCTCGTCGCGATGTGTTATTACAACACCGTGTTTCGTGCGGGTCACGAACGATTCGCCCACAATGTTGCCGAGGCAGGTATCGCGGGTGTGATCGTGCCTGATCTGCCGCTCGAAGAGGCAGTCGATTGGTGTGCGGCAGCCGATTCGGCTGGTGTGGAAACCATCATGCTCGCGGCTCCGACGGCATCTGATGATCGCTTGGCGCGCATCGTGCATCGCGCGCGCGGGTTCGTGTATGCGGTGGGTCTGCTTGGTATCACCGGCGAACGAGCCACCCTCGCCTCGACTGCGGTGGCGATAGCCGGTCGCGTCAAGCGCCAGACCGATCTGCCGACGCTGGTCGGTGTCGGCGTCTCGAACGCCGAGCAGGCGTGCGAGG
>Ga0214923_10003677_pt1 | contig 19085 bp, 13 predicted proteins | sample LL1510_MetaG_FD_177993 | JGI IMG/M metagenome (GOLD analysis project Ga0214923, IMG submission 177993) | Freshwater microbial communities from Lake Lanier, Atlanta, Georgia, United States - LL-1510 | ecosystem: Environmental > Aquatic > Freshwater > Lake | place: USA: Georgia | collected...
GGTAACATTCGCCCAACTGAAGAATATCAGCTGGAACTTCAGGTCCTTCAAAAATAGATTTATCCATTTCAACAACCCAACGAGGATCCATTTCGCCGTATCCTTGCTCAGGAGTTAATGTGAACGAAAATCCTTCGCCAACGCTTAGTCCTTCTATCCGTGCGTCAAATTCTGGTAAGGTTTGACCAATGCCATGAATAAATACCAACGGTTCTGCAGAAGTTGCTTCATCTGCAATTTGTCCATTTGTCAACGCCAGAGAATAGCTTAAACTAACCACTCTGTTTGGGGCGATTTTTTGAGATTCCATGTTTCAAAAAACATATTATTCTGTCAATAAATTTTCAATTGTTTAATAAAACCTTTCAATTGTGAATAACTCAAAGCAAAATCAATATTTCTCATTCACTCTCACCAAATTATTTTTTGTAGTTTCGTTGACCTATGGAATTGGCAAATGCAAAGCTTCGCATTGAACAACTAACAAACACCCTTAAAGACCATAATTACCGCTATTATGTGCTTGCCGAACCTACAATTTCGGACTTTGAATTTGACCAACTGCTCAAAGAATTGGAGCACCTCGAATTACAATTTCCACAATTTGCCGATCCAAATAGTCCTACAAAAAAAGTAGGCGGCAGTGTTTCTGAAGGATTTATTACCGTGAAACATCAACGCCCTATGCTGTCGTTGGCAAACAGTTACAACGAAGAAGAACTGCGTGAATTTGATGACCGCATTTGCAAGGCAACGGGACTATCAACCATAGAATACGTTTGTGAACTCAAAATTGACGGATTGGCAATTTCCGTTTTCTATGAAAATGGGAAACTGGTACAAGCCATTACCCGTGGCGATGGCATACAAGGCGACGATGTTACTGAAAACGTCAAAACCATTCGAAGCCTAACCCATACCCTTTCAGGGAATTTTCCCGAAAAATTTGAAATGCGTGGTGAAATATTCATGCATAGAAAAGGCTTTGAACGCCTCAATGAGCAACGAAAAGCTGCCGGTGAAGCCGAATACGCCAACCCTAGAAACGTAGCTTCTGGGTCCCTCAAAACAAAAGATACCGCCGAGGTAGCAAAACGCCCTTTAGACATTTACTTGTACTATTTATTGGAAGATGAAGGCCGTTTTAACAACCACGCTGAATCTTTAGATGCAGCAAAAAGCTGGGGATTGAAAATTGCAGAAACCTCAAAAGTGTGCAATGGCATTGACCAAGTGCTTGCTTTTTTACACGAGTGGGATGAAAAACGCCACGATTTGTCGTTCGATACCGATGGCGTTGTAATCAAAGTCAATAACAAAAACCTCCAAGAAGAACTCGGCTTTACCGCAAAAACACCGCGTTGGGCCATTGCCTATAAATTTCAAACAGAAACTGCCACCACCAAACTACTAGGAATTACCTATCAAGTTGGAAGAACTGGGGCAATTACTCCCGTTGCTGAATTGCAACCAGTTTCCCTTTTAGGAACAACTGTAAAACGAGCAAGTTTGCACAATGCCAATGAAATGCAAAGATTGGATGTGCGCATTGGCGACATGGTTTTTGTTGAAAAAGGCGGAGAAATTATCCCAAAAATTGTGGGAATCGACTTTTCACAAAGAGCGGTTGATTCTCAACCAGAATCGTACATTACCCAGTGTCCTGAATGCCAAACCGAATTAGTAAGAGCAGAAGGCGAAGCACAACACTACTGCCCCAACGACCTACTTTGTCCGCCACAAGTTATTGGCAAAATAGAACATTTTGTAGGCCGAAAAGCCATGGATATACAAAGTATTGGCGCAGAAATGGCCGAAACTTTGTACAGGAACAATTTGGTAAAAACTGCGGCTGATTTGTATGATCTAACTTTTGATCAATTGATTCAACTTGACCGAATGGGCGAAAAAAGTGCAAATAACATTATTGAGGGAATTCAAGCGAGCAAGCAACAACCGTTTGAACGGGTATTGTTTGCTATGGGAATTCGATATATCGGTGAAACCGTTGCTAAGAAATTGGTGGCTGGCTTTTTAACCATTGAGGCTTTAATGGCCGCGAGTATAGAAGACATGCTGGCCGTTGATGAAATTGGCGACCGCATTGCACAAACCTTATTCCAAACATTACAAAATCCGCGAATTGTGCAAGAAATTGAAAGATTTAAATCTGCAGGATTGCGTTTTGAAACCCAAAAAATTGAAAAAGCCAGTGAAAAATTGACAGGTAAAATATTTGTTATTTCTGGTGTTTTTGAAAACCATAGCCGCGATGAATTGAAAGAATTAGTAGAAAATAACGGAGGCAAAATGGCATCGGGCATTACTTCTAAAACCAACTTCTTAATTGCTGGCAGCGGCGTAGGTCCCTCAAAATTAGAAAAAGCACAACAATTAGGCGTAACTTTTCTGTCGGAAGAAGCGTTAATTAACATGATTCAAGAATGAGCGAAAATTTCAAACCAAGTAAACTGGTAATGGCCTACCTCAATATGAAGGCAAAAGGCATCAAGCGTGTAAAAGGAAACATCAATTTCCGCTTTGCGAAGAACTTTTTATTGGTCTATCACATCAATGAAAACGACAGCAATCAATTGTTTGAAATCCAAAACCTAACTGAATACTTAGAGCAAAATGGCAAAACGGTAATAAGCGTGGTCATTTATCCTGGCAAGGATACTAAAAATATTCAAGTGCCTGCAGACAGGAACCGATGGAATTTCTGCAAGGCAGATTTTAACCGTTTTGGCTATCCGAAAGCCGATGGTTTGCTCAGAGTTTTGAAGCAACAAACCGATTTTTTTATCAATTTAGATATGGATTTTTCTTACAAAAGCATTGCCATGGCAAATTTGTCTAGCGCTCATGCCAAGGTTTCTAATTTTCAAGACAATTATCCTGCTTTTTTTGATATCTTGCTAAAACAACCCGAAACACCCAATTTGAATCAGTACCTTTGCGATTTAAAAGATTGCTTTAAACATATCCAATGAAAGAACTTATAGGCACAGGAGTTGCACTAATTACTCCATTCAAAGACGATTACAGCATTGATTTTGATGCTTTAACACGCATTGTTGAACAACAAATTGTAGGTGGCACCAATTACCTTGTGGTACTTGGTACTACCGGCGAAAGTGCAACATTATCGTCAGATGAGAAAACTGCGGTAATTGAGTGTATCAAAACTGCAAACGCTGGTCGTTTACCTTTGGTTTTAGGTATTGGTGGAAACAACACTGCCGAAGTGTGTCACCTTATGAAAACTACGGATGTATCTGGCTTTTGTGCCATTTTATCGGTGAGCCCTTATTACAACAAACCAAACCAAGAAGGCATTTACCAGCATTACAAATCATTGTGTGAAGTAACTCCTTTGCCAATCATTATTTACAATGTTCCAGGCAGAACAGGAATGAATATGACCGCCGAAACGCAATTGCGTTTGGCTGAGTTGCCACAAGTGGTTGCCACCAAAGAGGCATCAGGAAACATGGAGCAAGTAATGCAAATTCTTGCCAAAAAACCAGCTGATTTCTTGGTAATAAGTGGCGATGATGCCCTTACATTGCCAATGATGGCATGCGGTGCGTCGGGTGTGATTTCAGTAATCAACCATGCCTTTCCCGTTCAGTTTTCTGGAATGGTGAAGGCTTGTCTTGAGGGACAGTGGAACGAAGCAAAATCGTTGCACTACCAAACCATGGAGTCTGCCATTGCCATCTTTGCCGATGGAAGTCCTTCAGGAATCAAAACCATGCTAAACGAAAAAGGTTTGTGTGGCACTGCGGTTCGTCAGCCTTTGTGGCCAGTGAACGCGACCGTTGAGGCCAACCTTCGTAGATTGGCAAATTCTTTATAATCATGAATCCCATTCTCAATTCCTCTAACGACAATTTAAGCAATGTCGAAAAAGACCTTGAAAAGGTATTGAGACCAGCGAGTTTCGACGATTTTACGGGGCAAGAAAAGATTTTAGACAACCTAAAAGTCTTTGTAGAAGCAGCCCGTTTGAGAGAAGAAGCACTCGACCATATTTTACTTCATGGTCCTCCGGGTTTGGGTAAAACAACTTTGAGTCACATTGTTGCCAACGCCATGGGGAGTTCTATGAAAATTACCAGTGGTCCTGTTTTGGAAAAACCAGGAGATTTGGCTGGTTTGCTCACCAACTTACAAAAAGGCGATGTGCTTTTCATTGATGAAATTCACCGATTAAGTCCTGTCATTGAAGAATATTTATACTCGGCAATGGAGGATTATCGCATAGACATCATGATTGATACCGGACCAAATGCAAGAAGTGTTCAAATTTCATTGCAGCCGTTTACTTTGGTTGGGGCAACCACCCGAAGTGGATTGTTAACGGCTCCATTGAGGGCACGTTTTGGTATCAATTGCCGATTAGAATACTATACAGCCGAAGTTTTAACCACCATTGTTCAACGTAGTTCTAGTATTTTAAATACACCTATCGAAGATAGTGCTTCTTATGAAATTGCCCGTAGAAGTCGTGGAACGCCGCGTATTGCCAATGCGTTATTGCGCAGAACCCGCGATTTTGCCCAAATCAAAGGAAACGGAACCATTACCCTCGATATTGCACAGTTTGCCTTACAGGCATTGAATGTAGATGCAAATGGTTTGGATGAAATGGACAATAAAATACTTACTACCATTATTGATAAGTTCAAAGGAGGTCCAGTTGGCTTGGGTACCATTGCTACGGCAGTTGGAGAAGATTCAGGCACCATTGAAGAGGTTTATGAACCTTTCTTAATTCAGGAGGGATATATTCAGCGCACCGCTAGAGGCCGTGAAGCCACCCATTTGGCCTACAGTCATTTGGGGCGAATTTCGCACAAACCAGGTGGAAACACTTTGTTTTAAAAATATCCATACTGTGTTATGGAGGGACATTCACTTAAAATACGTATTCAACAAAAAGCCGAGGAACTCGGCTTTTTGGCTATCGGGTTTGCCAAAGCTGAAAAACTGAGTGAAGAAGAATCGCGATTAACTGATTGGTTAAAAAATGGATACCACGCAGAAATGCAGTACATGGAAAACCATTTTGATAAGAGATTGAATCCTGAGTTATTGGTTGAAGGCTCAAAGACTGTAATTAGTTTGGCTTACAACTACTTCCCTCAAAAAATACAAAACAAAAATGCCCCTCAGGTGGCAAAATACGCCTACGGCGAAGACTACCACAAAGTGGTAAAAGACCAAGCCTTTTTGTTGTTTGAATTTATTAAAACCCTTGACCCAACGATTGAAGGTCGTGTTTTTGTTGATTCTGCACCTGTTATGGAACGACAATGGGCTGAGAAATCTGGCTTAGGTTGGATTGGCAAACACAGTTTGTTAATTCGCAAGGGAGTGGGTAGTTTTTTCTTTTTGGCAGAGATTATTTGTTCTTTAGAAATTGAATCAGACGCTCCCACAACCGATCATTGTGGCAACTGCACAGCCTGCATAGATGCTTGTCCTACCAACGCCATTATTGCCGATAAAGTCATTGATTCAAACGCTTGTATTTCGTATTTAACCATTGAAAAACAAACTGAGCTAACGGCAACTGACAAATCGAATTTAAACAACTGGGTATTTGGCTGTGACATTTGCCAGGATGTTTGTCCTTGGAACCGCTTTTCCTCACCTACCAGCGAGCCTCGTTTCGAATCAGGAGAATGGACTAATTGGAATCACGAAGAATGGCAGCAACTTACTTCTGTAAATTTCAGAGAAACTTTCGGGAAAAGCCCATTAACAAGGGCTGGGTTTGAGAAGGTGAAAAACCAAAATATTTAATAGTGATACATTCAAGGTTATATTTTAACCTTATAAATCAAGGGGGAAATTAATTTCAAAAACGGTACCAACATTGAGTTCCGATTCAAAATGAATATTGCCCCCAAATTGTTCGATAATCTTTTTGGTGATGGCCAAACCAAGTCCCATGCCACTATTTTTGGTGCTGAAGTTCGGACTAAATATCTTTTCTGACAGTTCGGAGGGGATGCCTTTTCCATTGTCGGAAATGAGGATTTTAACCCATTTTTTTTGCATTTCAACATTCACCAAAACTTGCCCTACCCTATCTTCGGGAATGGCTTGGATGGCATTTTTAAATATATTGTTAAAAATTCGTCCAAGTTGATGCGGATCTGCCAAAATATGAATATGTTCAACATCAATATTTAATTCAATTGGTTGACCCATTTCTTTTTCCATGAGCATGATTGCATCCCCTAAAATTAATTTCAAATCAATTTTCTCTAAAATAGGTTCAGGCATTTTTGCAAAAGAGCTAAACTCCTCCGCCATGGTACTTAAAGAGTCTATTTGACGAATTAATAGGGCAATGGTTTTCTTTACTTTATCTTCAATATTGTCATCACCGCGGTTGATAGAGTATTCCAAATGCTGCAAAGACAAACGCATGGGCGTAAGAGGATTTTTAATTTCATGGGCAACTTGTTTTGCCATTTCCCTCCAAGCTCCTTGTCGTTCGCTGTCGGCCAATTTATCTAAACTAGAGTCTAATGCAATAAGCATTGTGTTATATTCTTTAACTAACAGTCCAATTTCATCGTTCCTTTCCCAATCAATCGGCAAATTCTTCTCTCCAATTTTCATTTGAGAGAGTTGATTTTTTATCAAAATCAATGGCTTAGACAACCTTTGTGCCACATAATAAGTAAGAATTACAGCCAAGGCAAAAATGAGTACGAATAAATTAATAATGGTTACTGTGTATTGGGAGATTTCTCGGAACAAGTCTTCCCTATTAGAAAAATACGGCAAATTCACATAGCCCCTCACTTCCAAATCATTATCAATTAATGTTGTATAAGCGGAAATATAATTCAAGTCGGCAATTTTTTCAGACACCACCGATGAAGAAATCAATTTCGAATTAAATCGTTTGAAAACTTCAGGATTCATCAAATCACTGGTGAATTTTTCTGTAAACAATCTCGGATTGGTAGAGACAATGAGTTTACCGTATTGGTCATACACATTAATATCTGTTTCATAATAAACGGCCAAATCATATACCAAACCCACTTCATATTTATTTTGGAGAGCATCTAAGTTTAATTCACCACTGATTTTATTTGCGATATTATTTGCTTTATTTAACAAATAATTCTTTTGTCGATCAATATTATTTTGAATAAAATAATTGATTGTTACAAATATCACGATAACGAAAATGGCAAATACTAACCAAGTAATATAAAGCTGTAATCGGCGACTTAAGTACCAACTTTCTGTCGAAATTATTGAAGAAGTTTGTTTGAAATTCAAATTTATTTTCTTCATCCACTTCAACTTAGAAAAATAGTTTATTCCTTTTTGTTGAATATAAACAAAGACCAAATACAACAATATCACCAAAAAACTAACCAAAGAAAGCAGCGTGAATTGAATTGCGGAAATCAACAAAGATTGATCTTTCTTGGTTATCACAACAATGTTATTGTATTCATCTTTTTGAACATAATGACTATATCCATTTGATCTTGTGAACCTTGTATTTACACCGAATTGATTTAAAGCTGGATAATCAAAATGACCTAAATGTCTGTTGAGTTTATTACGGTTATAAATGGCATAGGAATATTCGTATCGTCTAAATAAGTTCTCGGTAGCATTTTTTTGAATAACATCAGACAGTCTACCTTGGTTATTTCCAAATTTTGGTGTTAACAGAACAAAATAACTTCCTTGTAATTTTCCATCATAAACCACATTGAATTTACCTAAGTAGCTACCTCTTAATCGGCGTTCATTAATTAAAAAGAATCGATTGGTTACTTGAATACACAAATCAGAGAAATAAATAGCGTTTAACGTTCCAAAATCGATGGTGTTTTCAATTCTGTAGGCCTGTCCCTTTCCATTGAAATCAAAAATAGAAAGCTGGTAATTATCGTATTTTCTATCAAAGTACAATACCTTTAATCTATTTTCAAAAGCCTCTTTCGATACGTCCTTACAGGTATAATAATCTAAAATACCTTTATCATTCATCAACTGAGTTTCAGATTCGTATAAATGATTTTTTATTGTTTTGTCGGCCTTTAACAGTAATTTAGAGGCAATATATTTTCTTTGTTCCTGTTCTTTTTCTCTTAATTTGGTATTAAAAATAATACTCAAGGCAATGCAAGGAAGTAGAATTTGCAACAGCAATCTGGTATAATCAAACCGATGAAGGGATTGTTTTCTGAACACAAACCAAATAATTCCAAAACACAACCATAAATAAAACGGCAATTGAGGCAAGTTGAAATATCCAAAGGTCAGAACTGGCGCAAATGAAACTACAATTATCATTAAACGATGCTTCGCTTCTACACTAAATAAATTAACTGCAATTTCGTTAAGCAGCGTGAAGAATGTTAGAAAGAGTAATACCAAAACACCAATACTTATTGTTGTATACCTTGTAACAAGCAATATTTCAAAAAAATCAAAATGTATTTCTGTATCAATTACCATTTTACTGGCAAGTATGAAAATAATTTGAAGAATAATTAATGCGGCAAGAATAATTGGTATATTCAGAAAATAAGCAGATTTCAAATCCGCTGATTTTAGTTTTGGCTTAATCTGCGCTAGAATAAGCGAAGCTAGCCAAAACAATAAAACTGCATAGCACGCAATCACCCCTAGACTCTGAAAGACGGGATTAATATAAAATAATTGGGAAGAAAATAATTTTAACTGTTTTAAATTTGTAAAATTAAAATCGGCTACAAACAAACTTACGACCCCAAACCACATGGCCCAATTGATCCATTTCAATGTGGTCTTGTTTGAATTCTGTTGAATAATTACAATTCCAATACTGATTAAAAACAGTCCGAAAATATAGAAATAAGCAAATAGCAAACTTGGTGAAAATTGAACTGTTGAAATTGCATATTTCTCACCTTTAAATTCGAAAATTATTTGTTTTTTACCATTAATTTTTGCGAATTCATTTTGACGGATAACTCTTTCTATTTGATAGATAGATGATTGTTTTTCCAATAATGAATCAGGATTGAACCTTAATCCCTGATCTGGAAAAATATTATAAACAAAAATTCGAATACCACCCCGATGAACCAAATTCCATTTCGCCAAATACAGCGACCCTTGTCTTACAATTTCAAAAGAATTAGTATCTTGAGGTGTAATTTGAAAAAGATCATTCGTCCAAAAAATTGGCTTATTTCCATGAAATTCAAAAAAGTCAATCCCATTTAATTTCAAACTACTTGCAACGGAATCAACATTACCTTTTGTAAGTTTGTAATTCTCAAGATTTAAAACTTTTTTATCAATTGTTGTAATTTCATTTTCAATTGATTTTTTTACTTGGTTTAATGCAGTGCTTTCTTGTTTATCAAATTGCTGAACCGAAAAGTATTGTGCAAGACCAACTATGAATAAGCCAACAAGCAACAATAATTTCCCCGGCGATTTCAACATTGTTAGATGTATTTATGAGAAACCAGATAGTTTGTAACATAATCTGCAATTGCATCTTCAAGCGGAGTAAATCCCTCGGAGTAGCCTGAATTAATTAATCGGGCATCAGCAGCTTGCGTGAAATATTGATAATTATCTCGAATATCTGCAGGCATTTCAATATAATTCAAATGAGACTCCAAATTAAGGGCTTTAAAAACACCATTTGCAAGTTCTAAAAAAGTATGTGATTTACCGCTCCCTAAATTATAAAGTCCCGATTTTTTGCGTGTCTCCATGTGATAAATCAACACATTCAAAACATCTTTAATATATACAAAATCTCGGCGTTGTTCACCATCGGGATATTCAGTATTATAGCTTTTGAATAAATTTACACTGCCATTTTCCTTGATCTGATTAAATGCATGAAATACAACACTTGCCATACGGCCTTTGTGATATTCGTTAGGGCCAAACACATTAAAGAATTTAAAACCTGCCCAAAAAGGAGGTGTGTGTTCTTGCTCCATCATCCACAAATCGAAAAGTTGTTTGCTTTCACCGTAGGGATTCATTGGCTTCAACTCTTTTATTTTAGTCGGATCGTCTGAAAATCCATTTTCACCGTTTCCATAAGTAGCAGCCGATGAAGCATAAATGAAGGGTATAGATTCCTTGGAACAGATTTGCCATAGTTGTTTAGAATAATTTACGTTCAAATCATTCAACACATTCCAATCAAATTCATTGGTTCTTGTTCTCGCTCCAATATGAAACACAAATTGAACTTTGGATGCATTTAATCTTAGCCATTCACAAAAAACGGTTCTATCAATTCTTTCCTTGATTTTTTTCCCTTCAAGGTTAGAGAATTTATATGCGTCATTAAAATTATCTACTGCAACGAGTTCACCATAGCCCCTAGCCTCAAGTTCGCCCAATAAGGCAGAACCTATAAATCCCAATGCTCCAGTAACAATAATCATTAAGCAAAAATAAGACAATCGAACTGAATTCTCGCTCATTTGCAATTATCCATTACTTTTGTAATGTAACTTATGAAAAATACCAGTTCAAAACTGACCATTTACATCCTTATTGCCATGATTATTGGTACTTTGGTAGGACAAATCATGTATATGAATCTTCCAAAGGAAGTGAATGCAGAATACGCTTTGTATTTCAAACAACTTACAAATATTTTCTTGCGTTTGGTCCAGATGATTATTGCTCCTTTGGTTGTAACAACGTTAATCGTTGGCATAGCCAAAATGGGAAATTTACAAGCAATAGGTCGCGTTGGCGGAAAAAGTATGCTGTGGTTTTTAACCGCTTCTTTGGTTTCATTGCTTTTGGGGTTGGTTTTGGTAAATTATTTCGAACCAGGAAAATCATTGAATTTAAGCGAGTTAACAACTAATTCGAGTACAACCGAAGAAATTGTAAAAAAGACGGAGAGTTTTTCACTCACCAATTTCATTGAACATGTTTTTCCTAAAAGCATTTTTCAGGCAATGGCCGAAAATGAAATATTGCAAATTGTTGTATTCTCCATATTTTTTGGAATTGCTTTGGCTTCTTTGGGCAAATCTGCAGAAAGTTTAATTGGTGTTTTCGACAAAATTTCAAAAGTGATTCTCAAAATGGTAAACTATGTAATGAATTTTGCTCCGTTTGGTGTTTTTGGGGGAATTACGGCCATCATTTGTACCAAAGGACTTGGAATATTGGTTGTTTACGGAAAATACATGCTTTCGTTTTATGCAGGAATTGGTTTGCTCTGGTTGGTACTTTTAACAGTAGGATTTATCATTTTAAAACAACGTTTATTTTCGCTGCTTAACAGAATCAAAAATCCAATGCTGGTTGCGTTTTCAACCACCAGTTCAGAGGCAGTTTTTCCAAAATTAACTGAAGAACTAGAGAATTTTGGTTGCAAAAAGAACATTGTAAGTTTCATCTTGCCGTTGGGATATTCATTTAACCTAGATGGAAGTATGATGTACATGACATTTGCCAGTATTTTCATTGCACAAGCTTACAACATACCCCTTGATTTAGGCACCCAATTAACCATGTTATTGGTGTTAATGCTTACTAGTAAGGGCATTGCAGGAGTGCCAAGAGCCTCGTTGGTTGTTGTGGCGGCAACCTGTTCTATGTTTCATATTCCGGCAGAAGGAATTGCCTTAATTCTTCCAATTGACCATTTCTGTGATATGGGTCGTTCCATGACCAATGTACTTGGAAATGCACTCGCAACAAGCGCGGTGAGCAAATGGGAAGGTGAATTGGGCGAAGAAAATTTAGAAAGTTAATCATGACCGATCAGGAAGCATACTTGGTTTTTCAGGAACCAGAATTAAAAGTTATTCAAGAAGTGATTTTACAAATAGAAAAAGACTTTGGGATGGTGGGTTTTGAATTCTCAAATGCGCCTTATTTGAAACTTGAATCACTCCTGCCTGAATTGGAATCGATAATTGCAAATCTTCAACAAGAAAATCATTCAAAATGGATGAAAATTGTTTACAGGGTAGATTTAACCGAAAAACAATACAAATTTGTACAGAATTTAGGTGGAAGTACCCCGTTAAATATGGCAAAAGCTGTTGTTTTGAGGGAATTTCAAAAAGTCAAAAACAGACTTATTTACAGCTAATTTTGCGGTTTTCGCAAATATTAAAGCCATTATTTTTTATTTATATTGCAAATCGCTGTTAAAAACTTGGTATTTTATCTGCATTTACTGAAATTTGCCCTATATGGAATTAAAAGACGTTGTTTCTGTAACTGGAATGCCTGGGTTGCACAAAGTAGTTGGACAAAATAAATCAGGGTTAATATTAGAATCACTTACCGATAATAAAAAATTTGGAACGAATGCACGTCAACGCGTAAGTGTATTGGCCGATATTTCAATATTCACGGATGAAGGCGAAGTTCGCCTTGCTGAAGCATTGAAAACCATTAAAAAGCTTGAAAATGAAGGAACAGTAATTCCAACGTCTAAATCTGATGCCGATGAAGTTCGCGCTTTCATGTCAAAAGTATTGCCGAACTACGATCGCGAAAAAGTATATCCTTCAGATATGAAAAAACTTTTCGTTTGGTACAACATGTTAAAAGCTACTTTAAACTTTGATTCATTAGACAATGTTGAGGAAACAGAAGAGGCTGGAACTGAAACCAAAGAAGTAAAAGCCAAATCTACTGAAAAACCAAAAGTAACAGCAGCGCCTAAAACCAAAACTCCTACAAAAACATCTTCTGGAGTGAAGGTAAAAGCAACTACTCCTCGCAAAATGGGTAGCTAATTCCTGCCATTTTTTTATGTCGCAATTCATTCCTGAAAATTTCAGCATCCAAAAACCTGAGGATGTTGAAGCATTATTCCAATTATTATTAGAGCGCCCTATCCATTCAATTGCTGATTTTGATCAGTTTTTATTGGATGTGAGTGATTTAGAGAGTTTTTTGTCAGAGGATATGGCTTGGCGTTATATCAACATGACTTGCGATACTCAAAATGAGGAACATGAAAATGCTTATTTACAATTTGTGCAAGAAATCCAACCAAAACTTGCTCCTTTTGAAGACAAGCTAAACAATAAAATAATTGATTGTCCTTTCAAATCCGAAAAAGAAAGCGATCAAGCCTATTTCATCTATTTTAGGTCGTTGCAAAGTGCAATTGACTTATTCAGAGAAGAAAATATCCCTCTGCATGCTGAATTAAATACCCTGGCTCAAGAATATTCTGCCATTCAAGGTGCAATGACCATTCAATGGAATGAAGAAACCATTACCATGCAAAAAGCTTCAAATTTATTGATGGAAACTGATAGAAATTTGAGAGAAAGAGCATGGAAACTCATGAATGAACGCCGTCAATTAGATTCTCAAAAACTTGAGGATTTGTTTGACAAAATGGTAGCGAAGAGACATCAAGTTGCGGTAAATGCAGGATTTGCAAACTTCCGTGATTACATGTTTGCCTCATTGGGCAGGTTCGATTATACCACTGAAGACTGTAAGAAATTCCATCAATCTGTTGAAGAACATGTGGTTCCGTTGTTAAAAGCAATTCAAAACCGCAGGATTGAATTAATGAATATCGATTCATTAAAACCCTGGGATACAGCAGTTGACCCTCTCAACAGAGAACCATTGAAACCTTTTCAAAACGGTGCGGAATTGCTCGATAAAGGAATACTTGCCTTGAATGAATTGGATCCATTTTTTAGTCAGTGTTTAACTACAATGAAAGAAAAATCATTGTTGGATTTAGACAGCAGATTGGGAAAAGCGCCTGGTGGATATAACTACCCATTGGCAAAAACCAACATGCCATTCATTTTCATGAATGCTACAGGAAATTTGAGGGATGTTGAAACTTTGGTTCACGAAGCAGGACATGCTATTCACAGTTTTCAAATGGCACCGTTAAAACTAAATGCTTTCAAAAACACACCAAGTGAAGTTGCAGAATTGGCTTCAATGAGCATGGAATTGTTAAGCATGGATGCTTGGTGTCATTATTTAGAAAATCCAGAATTGTTAAATCGTGCAAAATGCGAGCAACTAGAAGGAATTCTAGGCACTTTGCCTTGGATTGCAACTGTAGACGCATTTCAGCATTGGATATACGAAAACCCAAACCATACACAAGATCAAAGAAAAGCACAATGGATTATTGAGCAATCACGTTTTTCTAGTGGGTTGGTTGATTATACAAATTATCCAGATGCGCGCTCTTATGCTTGGCACAAACAACTTCATATTTTTGAAGTTCCTTTCTATTATATAGAATATGGATTTGCACAATTAGGTTCCATTGGTGTTTGGAAAAACTTCAATGAAAACAAAACTGAAGCCCTAGAAAAATATAAGTCATTCATGAAATTGGGTTATACCAAATCAATCCATGAAATTTATGAAGAGGCTGGAGTGAAGTTTGAGTTTTCATCGGAATATATCAAAGAGTTAATGGATTTTGTGCACAATCAATGGGCACAATACAATTAAATAAAAATCACTTTCTACTATTAGGCATAAGCTTATTGACTTTTGCCCTTTTTCTTTATTTCGGAGATTTTATAGCACTCTCAGGAAATTGCTGGGGAGGATTTGGAGCCGATTGTTGGAGTCGCTGGGACAGTGCGCTTTACATCGATGTAGCTCAAAACGGACATAACTTGGTTCATTGTCCAGATTACCCAAAAGATTGGTGTGGCAATGCCGGCTGGGCTCCGTTGTATCCGTTTACAATCAGACTACTTCACTTAATACTTCCGCAGTTTGAATGGTTCACCCTGGGGCTTTATCTAAGCCATTTTTATGTGATTTGCAGTCTTATATTCATTGCATTTATGTTTCCAAACGCAAAATGGCATTTCCATTTATTGGCTTGTTTGATTTTTGTTTTTGCACCAGGAAATATATACTTGCATGCAATTTTCCCACTTTCCATGTTGGTGTTTCTGTTGCTATTGTGCTTTTATTATTTGCAAAAATCGCAATATATAACTTCAGGAATTTTTGCATTTTTCGCGGTGCTCACATACAGTATAGGCTTTGTTTTGATCTTGGCTGTCGGCATTTGGTTTATTCACGATTTTATTGTGAATGAAAAAATGAAAATCAATTGGAAAAAAATAAGCTTATTGCTCTTTCCTATCATGGGAATTCTCCTTTGGTTTGTTTACGATTATCTAAAAACTGGACATTGGAATGCCTTGTTTCTCATACAAGCCAAATACGGACACAGTTTCAATACCCCTTGGAAATATATGTCGGTTAGATTCAATGACATGATTTCAAATTGGAACAAGCGCGATAAATGGATAGAAATACAAAATTTCGCATTGTGGATTTTAGTTATCTTTTCATGTTATGAGTATTGGAAACTCCGCCATGAAAATAAAAACTGGATATTTTTCTTGAGTTTCACATTCCTATTTTTGGCAGTGCCTTATAGCACGAGTCCCATTACCGCAATTTATCGAAATGCAGTGGTTTTAATACCCTCATGGATCATATTAACACAAACCATCAATTACAAGAAAACACTTATTGCTTTGGCTGCATTCATTGTATTTGCTTATCCACTTGGAATTTTATTTATCCAAAGTGTATTAAAATAAAAAAGGGATAAGTTTCCTTATCCCTCAAAAATATTTTTATTGAAGATTAAAGATTACCTCTAACCGCTTGTTCTCTTTCAATAGATTCGAACAACGCTTTAAAGTTTCCTTTACCAAAGCTTTTCGCTCCGTGACGTTGAATGATTTCATAGAATACGGTTGGTCTATCTTCTACCGGTTTGGTGAAAATTTGTAGCAAATATCCTTCCTCATCGCGGTCAATTAAAATATTCAAAGCTTGTAATGCTTTAATATCTTCATTGATGTGTCCAACACGATCCAAAACATCTTCATAATAAGTATCAGGCACATATAAAAACTCTACGCCTCTTCTACGAAGTTCAGCAACTGTTTCTAAAATATCGTGCACTTCAACTGCAATATGTTGAACGCCAGATCCTTTATAAAACTCAATATATTCTTCAATTTGAGATTTCTTTTTACCAGCTGCAGGTTCGTTAATTGGGAATTTAACATAACCGTTGCCATTGCTTACAACTTTACTCATCAAAGCACTGTATTCTGTGCTAATGTCTTTATCGTCAAAGGTTAACAACAACTTGAAACCCATTACATCTTCATAAAACTTAACCCAATTGTTCATTTGGCCAAGTTCAACATTTCCAACACAGTGGTCAACATATTTCAATCCCACTGGAGTTACATCCATTGCATAAGCCGGTTTAGCAAATCCTGGTAAGAAAGGACCATTGTAATTGCTACGCTCAACGAATTTGTGAATGGTATCTCCGTAAGTATGGATGGCAGAGATGATTACATAACCATTTTCATCTTCAAAACGGGTTGGCTCCATATACGGTTTGGCACCGCGTTTTACAGTTTCTTCGAAACTTTTGGTTGCATCATCCACCCATAAACTTAAAAACCTAACACCATCGCCATGTAAAATATGATGTTTTGCAATATCAGAATCAGGATTGATGGCAGTAGTTAATACCAAACGAATTTTACCTTGTTCAAGCACATAACTCGCTCTATCTCTTACCCCAGTTTCTGGGCCACTGTAGGCTATAAATTTATATCCCCAAGCAGATTGATAGTAGTATGCACTTTGCTTTGCATTTCCTACGTAAAATTCAATATGATCGGTACCATTTAATGGTAAAAAATCGGTTGTGGTAGTTGTGGTTTCTAAAGTTTCCAATTCCATTCTTCAAAGTTAATTATTTTTTTGATTAGTTTAAATCTATTATTAATTTGGATCTACATCAAAATCAACGCGGATTCCGGAGAATCCATTTGCCTGTTGTAATTGATTTTGTGCCCATAAAATGTATTCTTTTATTTTGGGGATATTGTCTTTTCCCCTTTCCATTTTCAACAGAAATTGTTGTAAATACAAATTCTTTACTTTTGACACTGATGGGGTTAACGGACCCAACAATCGATCTCCCAGCCTACCCCGAATCAAATTATTATAATAAGCAGCTGCCGAAAAAACAGTTTGTTGGTCTTTGTGTTTAATTTGAATTTCAATTAGTCGGCTAAACGGAGGATAATTAAAGGTTTTACGCTCAATTAATTCGCTTTCTGCAAGTTCCATGTATGCTTCTTGTTTAACCGCATTTAGCACCAAGTGATTGGGCTGATAACTTTGAATCATCACCAATCCCTGGTTTTTACCTCTTCCAGCCCTACCCGAAAGTTGATATAACTGCTGAAACGCCCTTTCGTGAGATCTAAAATCGGGAACGTTCAACAAAATATCTGAGTCAGGCACAACAATTAAAGCAACATCTTCAAAGTCAATTCCCTTTGCCAACAATTGCGTACCAACCAAAATATCTATTTCCCCAGACTCAAAGGCATTCAATATTTTTTGAAAATCGTTGCGTTTTTTGATACTCTGTTGATCAAAACGGCCAATTTTAATTTCAGGGAAAATTATATTTAACTCTTCTACAATTTTTTCTGTGCCAACCCCTTTGAGTAAAAGTTCGTTTCCGTTACAAGCTGGACAAACTTTCGGAACTTGCTGTTGGTATCCGCAGTAGCTGCAGCGTTGTTGATTGGAACTTTTATAAAAAGTTAAAGCAATGTCACATTGAACACATTGGGTGGTATGTCCGCACAAAGAACACTGAATAAATGGGGCATATCCTTTTCTATTGTGGTAAACAATAATTTTCTGTTTCCTTTTGAGCTTTTCAGTAATTTCTAAAATTGCCATGTCGGAGAAAAATCCATTCATGCGGTTTTGCTTTTTTAACTCACTCAAATTGAGTGTCATTAATTCAGCAAACTGCTGTTGCTCATATCGTTGATTCAAAGAAACATATTGAATGCCGTTATCTCTTGACAACTGCAACATTTCATAACTTGGCGTTGCCGAACCCATGATAATATTGGCTCCGATAATACGCGACAATTGGAAAGCGGCATCTCTGGCATGAAACATGGGTCGTTTTTCAAACTGTTTAAAACTACTTTCATGTTCCTCATCAATGATTATACAATCCAACTCAGCAAAAGGTGCAAAAATTGCATTTCGAGTGCCTATAACAAAATTGATTTCCCTTAATCTTACTTTTTCGTATAATTCAGTTCTTTCAGAGGTACTGTAATAATGGTGCCAAACCCCAATTTCATCGGGAATTATTTGTGCTACCCTTGTAACCAAATGCTCGGTTAGGGCTACTTCTGGTACCAAAAACAAAACTTGTTTTCCTTTTTTGAGGGACTCTATAGCGAAATGCAAATAGATCAACGTTTTGCCGGAACCAGTAACACCATGCAATAACACATGTTTATTTTGATCAAACGCAAATTGAATTTCGGTAATAGAAGCCAATTGATTTGTGGTGAAATCTACTTTTTCGCCTTCACCTTGAACTGCATGGAAACGATCTTCGCGTTGTTTGTAAATTTTCAACAACCCTTTCTTTTCAAGCGCTTTTAAAATAGGTTTACCTATAGTTTTATCCTCGGTTAACTGCTTCACATTTGATTTTCGAGAAGCAGAACCCAAAACCTTCATCATGGCTTGAAACTGTTTTTCAGAACTTTTGGCAAGATTATTTAACGCCAAATTGGCTTCAAACTCGTTTTCCCATAAATCGGTACATGCTACAATCTCAATAAATTTAGGCTTGTAATTTTCCCTCAATTCTTCTTCCATTGAAATCAAACCCTTCATGTAAAGAGATTTGATATATTTCAATATCGATTTTAACTTTAATGAAGTTTGAATTTGCTCTACTGCTATGCTTTTATTGGTTAATAGAATAGATAAGATTTCATTTTCTCGGGCATCCAATTCGGGTATTTCATCGGGATCAAAATCCGGGTGTAAGGTAATTTTTGTTTGTGATTGTACCCTAAATCCTGCTGGCAATGCCGATGCCAAAATATCGCCCAAGTAGCAGAGGTAATATTGCGACATCCATTCCCAAAACTGAATTTGTTTTATTGAAACAATGGGATATTCATCTAAAATATCCAATA
>Ga0214923_10003678_pt1 | contig 19084 bp, 18 predicted proteins | sample LL1510_MetaG_FD_177993 | JGI IMG/M metagenome (GOLD analysis project Ga0214923, IMG submission 177993) | Freshwater microbial communities from Lake Lanier, Atlanta, Georgia, United States - LL-1510 | ecosystem: Environmental > Aquatic > Freshwater > Lake | place: USA: Georgia | collected...
CATGCAACCTGGTTCTGATGACAGCAATCGAGTTCCGAAACAAGTACTGCAACACTTCTTGTTACAGTGAATACAAGATATTTCAGTTCTTCTCTTGTTCAATTTCTCGCAACAAATAACACATTCAGTGACAGACATGGTGTTTTGTATGATGGTGATTTTTTTTTGAGAAGTAAATTTTTAAATTCAATTTTTTTGTAAAATTTTACATGTTTTTATTTATATGTCTTTTACAATTTTTATATACAAGACAGTTAATCTCGATTTTAGTCATTTTATATATACAAGACAGTTAATCTCGATTTTAGTCATTTTTGCATATAAGACAGTTAATCTCGATTTTCGTCATTTTTGCATATAAGACGGTTAATCTCGATTTTAGTCATTTTTGCATATAAGACAGTTAATCTCGATTTTAGTCATTTTTGCATATAAGACGGTTAATCTCGATTTTAGTCATTTTTGCATATAAGACAGTTAATCTCGATTTTAGTCATTTTTGCATACAAGACGGTTAATCTCGATTTTAGTCATTTTTGCATAAAGAGACAATTTTTTCATAAAACACATAATCTCGATTTTAGTCATTTTTCCATGCAAGACAGTTAATCTCGATTTTTTTATATAAGACAGTTAATCTGGATTTTAGTCATTTTTGAACAGTTAATAGTCATTTTGTATACAAGACAATTAATGCAAGACAGTTGATCTCGATTTTAGTCATTTTTAGGTACAAAACATAATTTCGATTGTCTTAATCTCTAACTTGATTAATATTGTATTTTAACCAATCGTTTAATTACAAGTGTCTCATTCTTGAAAATTCGACTGTAATTATTAGTTAGATAAAGTATACAAAAAATGTAAAATTATTTTTTTCTTTCCAGGAATAAATGAAAGAAATATATGTATCTAAAAAAATTAGTGATGATAAAATAGAAAAAAAAGAAGGTTCGTTTTTTACAGATGATGATATAAAAATATATAAAAATGATATAGATATATATACAACTGATGGAAAACTTTTATTAAAATTTAGAAAAAATGTACTGTCTGAAAAAGATTGTAGTGTATTGTATAATAATTTAAAAGGAGTGGCTACATTAGGTGCGACTAGACCATCTGCGTCAGGAATACCTTTAAATGGTAAAAAATATAAAACAATAAAATCTAAATCCACAGGTAAAATGTTGAGAGTTCTAACAACAAAAGCTAAAAGTGGAATAGCCGGTTATTATGACACTACTTCAAACTTTGGTTATACAAGAAGTAAAAACTTGAAAAATAAATCAAATGTAAAATGTAGACAAACAGCTTTTAATTCTAAACACATAAAAAAATATAAAGAATGTTTACCAGTTTTTCAAAAAATAGATAAAATATACAAAAAATTGGTTCCAAAATATTATAAAATTCAAAAAGACGCGATATCAAAAATTAATAAAAAATATATTATTGAAGATACTATATTTACAACAGTCACGGTTAATAATAATTTTAGAACAGCATTACATAAAGACGGTGGAGATTTAAAAGATGGTTTTGGAAATTTGGTTATTTGTTCTGATGGTGAATATAAAGGAGGTTATACAATGTTTCCACAATACGGTATTGGTGTAGATTGCAGAAATGGTGATTTTTTAGCTATGAACGTACATGAATGGCACTGTAATTCAAAAATGACTGGTTCAGGAACACGAATATCATATGTTTTTTATTTGAGAGAAAAAATGATACGTAGTTGTCCAAATTCAAAAAGTAAAATAAAAAATAAAAAATAATTTATTAAAGAAATGAAAAAGAGTCGTTCTAGAAATAAATTAAAAAAAATGAAAGTAAATGTCAAACGTTACGGTTACATGAATTTATGTGTAAGACCAAATACAACAGATGATAAAGTTATTACAGAAGTTTTACAAACATGTGTTTATGAAAAACCATCAATTGATTTTTTTATTGAAGAAAATGAAAAATGGTTAGATTTAGGTGGAAATATAGGAACATTTGCTTTATTATGTCTTGCTAGAAATTCAAAAGTTGTTTCATACGAACCGGAAAAAGAAAATTTTGAATTGATGAAAAAAAATATAGAATTAAATTTTCCAGCAAATGCAAATATAAGACTTAAAAATGAAGCAGTTGGAACAAAAACTGGAACAACCGAACTATATTTATGTAAAGGCAATTACAATAAATATCGTCATACAATTTATAAAAAAAAAGGTAGAGAAAGTATAACTATACCAATAAAATCAATCATAAGTATTTTATCTAAAACACGATTTGATTGTATAAAAATGGATATTGAAGGTGCTGAAATAGATATATTAGAATTTTTAAAACCTTCTGATTATAAGAAATATGGAATAAAAAAAATGGTTTTTGAATATAGTTTTGATATAGACAATTCAATTCCAAGATTTTTAAAAATTATGAATAGATTAAAAAAATACTTTAAAAATGTTCATTGGACAAAGGTTAAAGAAAATGAATTAACTTATAATTATTTTCCGGCTGCAACTCTCGTATTCTGTTATATGTAAAATATAAAATAAATTATTTTATATTTTAGTCCATATTTTTTCTACCTTTTGAAAACATTGAAGTTTCCATAGATCATATATATAAGTACTACTATTTCTTTATTTTTACCATGAGATTTTAGTTAATCTTATTTTTCCATCTTCATATATTTTTTGTTTTCCTTGTGTTTTATGTGTTTTAATTTTAAATTTATGTAAATTATATATATTATTATATATTCGTCCATTTTTTTGTAATGAAATATATATTTCAGATGACACAAATATACCTATCCATTTATCATCATCACTTTTTGACGAAGTGATGTATTTTGTATTATATGAGGGATATGTTTTATCCAAAGATAATTTTATACATTCTAATAATTTTTCTTCCATTAATTTTTCATTAGTAGATGTTTCAATTGGTAAAAAATTTGAATGAACTCCATTCATGTTAACAATCGTTCCATCTTCATGTTTTAATTTATTTGAAAAGCATTCTTTTTTAGTTGTTATATTTATGTTTTCATCATTTAAAGTTCTTGTATCTATAAATACATCATTTTTTTCTATTCCAATATCAGAAAATTTATCAGTTTTAAATACCCATATATTTATTATATCAATTTCTTTTGAACTACTTGTAAAAGTACAACCTGAGTCTGTTAATAATGCTTCTGTTTTTTCATTATAAGATTTCATAATTTGAAAAGGAACTCTTTTATATGTTTTACTTAAAGCACCATTTTCGTTTCTTCCATCAATATTTCTAATTTCTATTTTAGTATGTTCTGAATCATCAAATTTTATCGTATTTAAAATTCTTTCTTCAATATGACTTGATTCATCGTTGAAATTTTCAATATTACCTGTTGTTACTGCATCTTCAATTGAATTAATTAATTTTGTTCTATCGTTAACATTTTCTATATATTCACATGAGATTTTAGATATTATATTATGTTTCCATATATTTTCACTTTTTATTAAATTATTTGCTTTGCACGGCATGATATTTTCTCCTTCATAAAATTTTATAAATTTTTCTATTTCATTTATTTTCATATTTTTGTCATTTTTTAATATATTTTCATTCAAGTAAATTATTATATCCAAATTAGAATCATAACCACACATTCTTCCTAGCAAACCTTGTAATATCACGTCTGTTTTTGGATTTTTTGAGGTTTCCATTACAAAAGAAACATGGTTTTTACACAGTTGCTCACCCATTCTACACATACCTTTTATTAAAATTGCTGTATTTTTTTCAGGTTTTTCTTTTAAGCAATTTAACGAATCAATTTCTTGAACATCAGAATTAAAAATTTTTACGTTCCAATCATATTCTTCAAATTTTTCTTTTATTTGGTCGCAATTTTTTTTCGTACATCTTATTATTGAGTATTTATTTTCATGTAAATTATTAAATAATATTTCATCTAATTTTTCGACGCAATTATCGAATGAAATAATATTTCCGTTTTCGTAAAATTCCTTAACTCCAATATATTTATCATCATTAATCATTCTTACTATTTCTTTATCTTGTTCTAAATGATAAATATCACTAAATTCTGAAAATCCTGTTGCAGAAACAGACAAAACACTAATATTTCTGTGTTTTAAATACTCTTTATTTCCAGTTGCTTCTATTTGTAAACGCTCAAATAATTTATTCGGTCTATTTTCTTTATTTTGTGCATAATGAGATTCATCCCAAATAATTAAAGTATCATCTGGAACATTATTTATTTTTTTCAAATCATTGCTAAAACATATTTTAGTGTTTTTTTTTATTTTGTTTTTTAATGTTCTTCTTTTTTCAAAATCTACTCCTTCTTCCCCTAATTTATCAATATAATAATCCAATCCATCCTCAAAATCTTTTATTAATTGTTCTTTTAATTTTAATGAACTTGAACCACACAAGATATATACATTTTTCTTTGAATTATTTTTCATTATCTCAAAAACAGTTAACAAGTAAGTCCCTGTTTTACCACTTTGCATCAATGCTTGTAAAACAACCCAAAATACATTTTCAAAGCATTTTAATATTTGTTTTGATGTCTCGATTTGATTATCGTAAAACTTAAACATGCTATAGGTAATATTTTTGTGAAAATTAAATTTTAGAAATCAATTTTAGAAAAGTTTTACAGTCGAATTTTCAAGAATTTGACTTAATATCCAGTTTAATTCTTGAAAATTCGACTGTAAGACAACGTTTTAGTCATTTTTACATACAAGACACAATCTCGATTTTAGTCATTTTTGTACACAAGACGGATAGTCTGGATTTTTTGAATAAATGACTAAAATCGAGTTTGTTCGATTCATGCATGAGGAAAAATCTAAATACTGGTCATTATAGTTAGGAACCGGAAATATTCAGAAAAAAAATTGAATTGTATTTTTTACTTCTCAAAAAAAATTTACCATAACACCCAATCATGTCAAGAGTCAGATTTTCACTATCTTCCAAGAATCACGACGGTTCATTGCCTATTACAGATTCTGTTTACTCTTTATTTGGATCTTTTTACGGGATACGAGAAAAGAACATAAAAAAAATCGGAATGCGGCAGGAAGAAATTGATAAATGCATAAATCTTTATTTATGTCATAAGAAAACTACTGACGGTTTATCGGTTTTTTTGAGAACGATAATCAAATCCAAAAAAATAAGTTCCGATATAATGTCTCCTCTTTCAACCGTTCAAGACGTAGTAAAGTACGACAGTTTTATCATAGAGACAGCGATAAATAATTTGAAATTGGCTCTCGAAAATGCTATTGACTTGATGAAAGAACCTGAAGAGATGAGCTCTCCATTAAAATCTAGAGAGATAGATGAGGAATGGGAAAGAACGTGTCATGCACCTGTATGTTATGACAGAAGATGCTGTTTAGATAAAAAAGCAGAAAAAAAACGCGTTTGTAAGACTTCTCTTATCAGAACAGGAAGTCGTGACTATTCGTTAATGCTGTCTGCAAAAGATACAGATCACATCCGTAAACTTATCTTTTTATTAGAGATGGGCAAGAAAGAAATATCCGCTAAGCAGACGAGCAACATAGTTTGAGTAAAAATAAATTCAGTAAATACAATATTAATTATTTTTTTAATTAATATTATCGACTAAAATCGAGATTAAATGTCTCATAAAAAATTACATGCATTTTTCTCAAAAAAAATGAATTGTAATTTTTTACTTCTAAAAAAAAATCACCATATTATTATTATGCCTTGCAGTCTTTGCAAAATTTCAGGTCATAACAAGACTACGTGCTCTCATCGTTTCTTCTACGTAACGGAATATGAAGAAGAAATTTGTGCATTGATGAACGCAAATATTGTTATACCTTGTAGTCTTTGCAAAGTTTCAGGTCATGACAAGACTACGTGCCCTCGTCGTTTCTTCTACGTAACGGAATATGAAGAAGAAATTTGTGCATTGATGAATATCAATATCAATGTAGTGACAAAAACGATCTGGCGATGTAGTTCTTGTCACGGACTCGTCAATAATTGTACATGTCCTCAATACTCCCTTATAACTTTTGATTTCAAAACAGAAGAAGAACTGGAGTTTTATTATCGTCGCATCCCTGGGAGAGAATGATGAGAGACATATGGAAGAGTGATGTAATAGTTATAATTATATAAATACAAATCTTATATTTTTTAATATAAAATTTGACAACAATGACGAATCAAAAAACAAATGACAAAAATCGATATTGAACGATACATGTGCTAAATATTTAAAAAAAATTGAATTGTATTTTTTACTTCTCAAAAAAAAATCACCACATATACAAACAGTCAAGCAAGATGCAAGAGGCCAGATTCAAACAACTCATGTTAAGTCTTCCATGTGAATTGATTCATAGAATCAGAGATACAGCAGATGGTGTACCTGAAGAGAGATATGATCGTGTTTTATCCGAATTACAAGTTGTGTTAAGATACAGGCTAAATAAACAAAAAACTTTATTTAGTTTGATGATTAATACACATTGTTCTGGTTGCGGTAGACATTATTTAGTATCTTTACGTGGATACTGCGGAGAATATTGCAGGAAAAGATGCTGGAAAGATTTCCATGATGGATTTGATTCTGGATACGATGAAGATGAAGCATTCAGACTCGAACCTATTTATATTAAATATCAGCATTTAGATGATGTTAATTTAAGATCTCGTGCCATATCTAAATATCATAGAGATTATCGCAATAAAAACAGCGTTTCTGGTTTTGTGTGGCCAATGATAAACAAACCATGTTACAACGCCTGTATTTTGAATACCGAATTACCATAAAAAGACATCATTACCGAATTACCATAAAAGACATCATTACCGAATTACAAACAAATGAAACCAAATACAAAATAAAAAATTACCAAAAATAAAAAAAAAATAAAAAAAAATATCATAAAAATTTATAATACAATAAATATTATAAATTTAAATAAATGACTAAAATCAAGACTGCATGAGTCGTTAGTTTTTACATCTGATAAATAATGCAAAAAAATGAATTTTAAAATTTACTTCTCAATAAAAAATTACCCATCCCAACGCAATGAACAGAGAAAACCCATTCAACGCCCTCAGGTTTCCTGATGAACCTACTGACTATGAAGAGTTCGAAGACGTTCTTCCATATAATTCGTTAGTTAATGGAAACTGGAAATCTCTTCCTGGTCATCCAAACTCTCCTATCATAAAAAACAGATTTGGACCTTGGTACAGAGGAAAATTATTGTGGAGAGAACTTGATGCCATGAAAAAAAAAATAGAAAAGAGAAGAAGTGTATTGGAAAAATACCTTGAAAGTACTGGTGAACGACGATTTGCACTTTCTAAAACTATTAGAGAAACAACGGATTTATGTAATGAAGGTTTTCAAGATCATATTATTAGGCTTGATACTATTCTTCTTAGTACACTATCTTCTGCTTCTTCTAAAGAAGAAGCTCCTTTGTTGAATTTTGTCGATCAAGTAGATGATAATATGATAATGATGGATATTTTATCGTTTATCGAACCAGACAAAACTTGCTCACAAGAATTACAAAAGCATCTGGATGTATGCACGGGTGACGGAAGCGGAAGGTATAAGTGCACTAAAAATTTTGTCTCATTTGACTGTGAAAATGGTGAAAATGGTAGATGTTCTCATTACTATGAAATAGAAAATGCTAAGGAGGATTTGGGATATATTGAATGTATTGAACACGAGCAGAATATAATAATAGCGGAATTGGAATCGGAATACCAATTAGCTTTAGCGAAAAAAGAAGATAGGCTTAGAGAATACTTGTACGATGATGATGACTAGCAGCACATGTTGATAAATATAATATTAATTATTTTTAATTAATATTAAAAAAATTGATTTATTTTTTATTAATTTCATAATAAAAATACCTTACTAAAATGTCTTGTTGGTGTGATGAAGATTATTGTGAGCATTTAATGTCTCGTTACGATAGAAATGGTTTTTGTAGATATAACACTTTACATAGAAATGGTACATACTTCGACAATTATGGATACGATAAATACGGATTAGATTCCAGATGTTTTTGTAAAAACGGATTTTATTTCGGACAAAGAGGAGAATTATATGACAACGAGGGATATGACAAAGATGGCTATAATGAACGCGGATGGAATAAAGTGTATATGCATAAAAATGGCACGGAGTACGGTGACGATGGATATAATTACTTTGGTTACGATAAGAATGGATACGACAATCAAGGCAATTATAATGGAATAAAATACGACGAAGAGGGTTACGATGGTGCCGGTTTTAACGCAAAAGGAATACACAGAAACGGCACGAAATACGATGATAATGGATTCGATGAAAATGGTGTTGATGAGGGTGGTTATACAATGTCTGGTGAATGTTCATATTGTTGCAACAGTACATGTTCGTGTTTATAAAATTACAAAAAAAAATGAATTAAAAAAAAAATTTATAAATAAAAAAAATAAGATGGGTATGAATTTTTTGAAAAGATTGTGCTGGTTTTGTCAATCGAAGTGCGATAGATATGTTTCTATATGTTATAGTTGTGAAAGTGACATAAAAGAAAGAAGAAGAAAAAAGAAAATTCGTACCGTCTGAAAAAATGATTTTTAATATTTTTATTCCTAATTTTTTTACTAATCACAATTATTACTGTTATGAATTGCAAGTCAATATTAAAAACTGGTAAAAACACTGGAAAGCTATGCAACAGGCTGTCATGTAAAATAAAGGGGCATAATAATTTAGCAGTTTATATGAATATGCCTGAGTTTTATTTGCTTTTGTACAATAATAATAAAAAAAAATTCGATGATATAAAATACATTGATATGTACCGAAAAAATTCGGAAATAATTAATGAAAAAGAGGCTATACATGATTTTGTGAAATTAATGGATAATTTTTCAATACTCAAAACAAAAAATGAAAAGGAATTTTTATTTATTCTGATGCTAAAATTGTTTGACACTCTGAATTTTAACAAAATGGTTCATCAGTATTCAATTTTTAAAAAATCTATATACTCAAAAATTACAGAAAACAAGCTAAAAGGAAGCGAATTCTTTATAGAATATTTAAAAAAAATAGAATTCAACAAAAAATATCTGCATGTAGAATTAAATAAGTCTCATAGAAAAAAAATATTAAAAAAATACATAAGAAGCACTATGATTTTTTATGGTTTGTATAGAATAGTGATAGAAAAAAGATACAGACCAGGAGGAATCGGCTATCATGAATGCAAGGACAGATTTTATAAAAACTGTAAAGAAATTGAAAAATTAAAACATTAAATAAAAAATATACTATATTTATTTCTCTGTAATTTTATAACTGTACATACATAGTTATAAAATTTTAAAAAATTGATTCAAATATTTTAAATTCTGAATTAATTTTACCAATAATATTTTAAATGGATTCGAAAAACTGCTCGATATGTGATGAAACTATGAGTTCTAAAAGAAGAACAGAGATATGTTGTGTTCGTTGTAATAAGTCGTGTTGTAATAAGTGCTTTACGACATATCTTATGATCGAACCGACTTGTATGTTTTGTAAAGATATAATACCTGATGATTTTATAAGCAAAAACACGACAAAAACTTTTTTTAACAACTATTCCAAACATAAAAGATTGCAAATGTTTAAGAGAGAAGAAAGTTTGCTTCCGGAGACACAAGACCTTGCAGAGAGAGAAAGAAGAGCAAGAGAATTTGAAGATACATTCGAAATTTTGGTCGAAGCGAAACATATTTTTAAAGATGAATTATATGAAATAAGACGTAATCTTAACCGCGATAAAGACATAAAAGAAAAAGTAAAAGAAAAAAAAAACGAAATAACAGAAATAGATTATTTAATTAATGATGCATTAAATACCATCAATATATTAAGAGATTTTAATAATTTATCAATCACAAAGGATGATGCGGATAAATTAAAATATGTTCGTTCATGTCCTGATAATAATTGCAGAGGATTTTTGTCTTCCGCATATAAATGTGGCACGTGTGAAAAATATTTTTGTTCTGAATGTCATGTACTAAAAAACTGTCGAGATGATAAAACACATGTTTGCAACGAAGATATGAAGGCATCCATAAAGATGATTAGTCTCGATAGTAAACCATGTCCTAAATGTTCTTGTTTAATTTATAGAACAGAAGGTTGTTCTTTGATGTGGTGTGTTAAATGTCATACTCAATTTGATTGGAATACTCTTAAAATAAAAAACGGTTATAATCATAATCCTGAATATTTTAGGTATTTAAGAGAAAACGGTAAAAATGTCCCAAGAAATCCGTATGATAATGCTCCGAATTGTAATGATATACCTGGATATTTTACGATTAATTCTATTTTAGAACCTTATGGAATCAGGTCTTATTCATGGGATAGAATTTATAGATACAGAATACATGTGATGGAGGTGATAATGACATCTTTACCAGAGAGAATTGATGCGATAGATACGACACGACTAAGAGTTGAGTATCTTCTATCGGATATAGATAAAAAACAATGGGAGAAGTTATATTTGATGAGAATAAAAAAAAACGAAATCAATCACGAAAGATACAAAGTTTTTGATATGTATTGTAATGTTATAAAAGACATATTCCTTAATCTCGTTCAAAATAAATGCATTCATACTTTTAGAGAATCATGTAATTCAATTAAAAATTATACTAACGAACAACTTGGAAAAATAAATGAGAAATATGGAAGCAAAGACAATAGATGGGTAATAGAAAAAGTTTAGTAAGTTTAAGTTAAATAATACATCTTAATTTTATATTTTTTTAATATAAAATTACCTGTAAAAAATTGATTTTTAATTTTTACAATTTATAAAATTTTTACCCTTGATATGAAATACGATATTTACGGTATGTCCGAAGAATATGATGATGTTTACGATATGTTATCTGACGAGTATGATAACTCCGATATGTCTTCTTCCGAAGAGGAAGAAAAGAAGGTAGTGATACCTTTAAAGAAAAAAATAAAAACACAAGAAGATATTGAAAACGAGTTGAAGGAAATTGAAAAATTCAAAGAAAAAGTTTCACCATTCTTGAAGTGGGCTAATATTTCTTCAACAGCAGTATCAATTATTGAACATGACGACAGCAAATTTCCTAAATTAGGACAAAAAATAGATAAATCATGGGTTGAAGTGAAAACTAAGAAAAAAATAATAAAAAAAGAGGAAAAAGATATGGGGAATACAAGAACAAAAATGTGTAGTTACTCTAAATGTCCTCACGGAGTAAATTGTAGATTTGCTCATTCGATCAAAGAATTGAATATACTTAATTGTATGTTTGATGATTGCAAGTTAGTGAGAATGGTTGACAACGATAAATATGTTAACACACACAAGAATAAAAGATGTGAGAGAAGACATAAAAACGAGAATGACATTAATTTTTTTATTCGAACTGGAATCAAAGATCCTGTAACGGAAGAAGAAATAAAAGTTGCTTATGATGTTTTTATTAACAGTTACGATTTGCTGACGTCTGAAATGCACATGATAATAGAGAAATGCCCGTGTGATAAAATGGTATCGTTTTTCGGCGTATCTTATTGTGGGAAATCATCTCCTTCAGAACCTGTTATTAAGCAAAAATATGTAAAATATAAGGAATATAAGAAAATAAAACAAAAGGAAATAAAATGCAAGGAAATAAAGACAAAAAAAGTAAACATTGCGTCAAACGTAAAATTTCAAAAAGAAAATCCTGAGACCGTGTACATAAGAAAAAGGAACGAAAAGAGTGATGAAATTAAAAGTTTAAAAACAATTATAACAAGAACACAAGATACTATAAATCGTCTCAAACAACAAAAAAATTATTCAATGATTAAAAAATATGAGGACGAGTATAAGAATAAGATAGAAAAATTAGTTGTTCTTGAAAAAGAATTTACTGAAATAAAAATAGAAAAAATTATAGAAATAGAAGAGATTCCGGTAGCAGTGGAAGAAAAGAAAGTAGAAAAGAAAAAAGAAAAGAAAAAAGAAAATATGATTATTCTTGAAATAATTTTACCGAAGAAAGTTGAGGAAGTGATTGAAGAAAAAGAAAACGACAGTAGTAGTGATGATTCAGATGCATATTCCGAGACAGGAGTGGAAACTTCTATAAGAAACATTGTTGTTCCTTCTCCAAACAAAGTACTTCTTCCATCATCAACTGATAATGGGGTAGGATGGATTTCAGTTGAAAATAAAAAACAATTACAAAAGACCAAATCTCCGTCTCCAAAACCATTAAAAAAATCAATAAACATACCAGCAAATACATTTAAGAGTCAAATGTGTAGGTCACTAACAACTGTTCCAAAAACTAAATGTCCTCACGGTGATAAATGCAGATATGCACATAATATAAATGAATTATTATGCAATGTTCAAGAATGTGGATTTGGTGCTTTATGTAAACTTGTTGGAAAGGATACAATAGTTGGAGAATATAAAAATACAGGATATAAAATATGTAGTTATAAACATCCAATGGAATCGAAAAATAGTTACATTAGAAGAAATAAATATTAAAAATATTATATGTAGACTTTTTGTAAACTTTGTAAAATAATACCTGTTTAGGTATTATTTTAAAATTAGATTTTTTTATAAAATATTATATTTCTTTTAATAAAATGGTACTAATTAGAATAAATCAAAGACGTCGAAGTAGAAGAAGTCGAAATAGAAGAAGTCGAAATAGAAGAAGTAGGAGTAGGAGTAGGAGTAGAATAAAAAGTGTAAATAATAGTATAAAAAGCAGTCGTAGTATATTAAGAAGTCTTAAACAAATAAGAAGTAAAAGTGGAAGTGTGATAAGTACAAGAAGTAATAGTAGTAGAATGTAAGATTGATTTTCTTTTCTTTCTTTAAAAGTTTAGAAACAAAATTCTTTTTCTTTACAGCCGTTTATTTTAAAATGGGACACTCAATTTTTAACTTAATAATAGCACTTGAATAAATTTTATATTTCTTTAAATTTTAAACTGAATAAAAGTTTAAAATTTGTTTTTAATTTCAAGTAAAAAAAAGTCCATAGGTACCCTATATATGGGTGTTTTTAATAAAGTATATTATAAATAAAAATCTAAAATAGGAGTATAATTTTAAACTAAAATATAGTTTAAAATTATTTTTTTACAATCATAAAAATTATTAAAAATATAATTACAATAAATAGCACACAATATAGTATTGGATAATTAAAAAATATTTTAGTAAAAACATTTGTATTATCATTTAAATTATTTTTAATATTTTCAAGATTATCATTTGGTTCATCATAATTTAATTTTTTAATAATATCATTGAGATATGTTTTTCCAGGTCCATGTATAAAAAATGGTTCTTGATTTCTGTAAAACACAGAATTATTTTTAAATTCAAGAAATTGAGCAGATTCTTTTAAAGGAGTATCTATTGTTAAAAATATTTTATTATCAATATCAATATAAACATCGTTAATATTTGAGTTGCAATATTTTGTTAATAAAACTTGATCATCTGCATGGTCATTCGAGTTTAAATATAAAATATTGGTAATAATATGTATAATATCTTTAACATAACCTATATAAGTTCCTGCATTTAATTGGTAACTATTACAACTTCCAAATTTTAAATATACAAGTATTTTATTTAATAAATTACCGTGATTAAGATTATCATACCCTACAATAATTTTGCAATTTTTTTCTTTTTGTAATTGATTAAAAATACAAGATAAATGTTCTAAATTTCTTACAGATATAACATCATAACCATCTACAACACAAATAATATCATCAGGATTTAATTTTTTAGCATATTCAAGAATCAGTTTAAATCTCCAATTAAATCCTTTCCATTTTTCTCCATAACCTAAAATAACAAGATCTTTACCGTTTTTTTTACAGGTATTTTTAAGATAATCAAAATAATATTTATTATCGGTTGATACTGTAACAACAGATAACTTGTTCATTTTTATTTATTGAAATAATTTTTTTAAGATAAATAAATTTTTATTGAGGTAAATCTGTTTGTTCTACATCTGCAAGAAATAACATATTTCTGAATAAGAAAGTATCTAAGTTTAAAGGTGTATTATAACATAAATATTTATTAAATATAGCGTTAGCATATTTATAATATTGAGAATCATTCGGTGGTTCAATTTCCCAATATGGATAATTTTTTTCACCTTCAGGTGGAACAATAAAAGTTCCACTGCAGTCGAAATCAAATAATTTGATTTCTCCGTGTGAGTCTAACCCTGTATTATCAAATTTCCAATCAATATATGCAATGTTATTTTTTTGTAAAAAAAGTCTAGTTTCGTTCAATTTATTTATTTGTTCAATAAGTTTTACCTTACCGTCATCATCTAAATCAGTGTATGTATCAATTACGTCCGTTTCATAAAATTTCCCTATATCATTCTGTCCAATTTCACGAATAATAATAAGATTTTTATTATAATTTGATGGACTTGTATCAAATAAATTTTTTAACATGTCAACAATTTTTAATTCATTTTCGCCTTTTTCTCCGGGATAAACATATTTTCTATAAATATCGTCGCTATCTTCATCTGTATCGTACTTAGGTTCTAATTCACCCCCTCCAGAAATGTAATATAATCCACCATCTTTTTTACTACGTTTCTTACTATGTTTCTTAATACGTTTCTTACTTTTAGATTTATTCTTAGGTTCCGTTTTATTTCTAGATTTACTTTTCTTAAGGTTTTTTCTTGCCATTCTTTTATATTGATAAATAAAAAAATTATTCTATAAGTTTTATTTACTTCTTTTTAAAACCGTCATATAACACAAAATATAAAATTACCATCATCAACATTTGTAATCAACAATTTTATTTAATATATCGCTAAATGATTCTATTTGTTTTCCTAATCTCGGATAGAAACAATAGAATAAATATTGTTTCATTAACTTTTTCCAATAAACATCAATACAATACTTTTCTGTATTCTGATTAGTTATTTTTTCTTCTTCTAAACATAGTGTCAAACATTCTTTAAAATTTTCAAGAAGAACATATGCGAAATCTTTATTTATTAAATAACCAGATGCGGTATAAGTAAATAATACATTTTTTAAGAAATCGTGCTTTGAATTAGAAATTTGTAATTCAGAATCATTATAAGAAAGAAGAATAATATTAAACTCGACTTCATTATCTTTTATTTTCTTTATATTATTCCAAAAATTATATACGTCCAATGGTTCATAATCATCTTCGAATATAATACAATTTTTATGATTGGAATTTATAAATGTTTCGAGTGCTTTAATATGACTCATTGTACATCCAATATAACCTTTGTCATTATATAATGCTGAAATTCTATGTGTCTTATTTAAAGGAAATCCTGAATTTAAAACCCATTTTAAAAAATTATCTTTTCTATCAATACGGTAATCCAAATTTATATAATAAACAATGTTAACAAAATCCATTTTTATAATTCAATATCTCTTCTTAAATTATTAAAGTAAAAATATTTTTTTAATTTGTCTATATTTTCTTTTGTTTTTTCAAATTTTGAAGGAACCATGATTTTACCTGTTTTCATCTTCAAAAATTATAACATCTTCTTCTATTGAATTTTGACTTTGAACATCATCTTTAATTTGTCTTTCTTCAATTGTCTTTGGTAAATTATTGCTTAAATAATTAATGTATTCTTTTCCATCTTTTTTTATATTCATTATACTATTATATGCATTACTAAGATTTTCTGGTTTAATTTTACAATGATTATTATATGATTTTTTTATTTTATTAAAACCGTATTTCATTATTAAATCAATTAATATTTGAGCATTATTATCGTTAATTTTTTTATTATTTTTATCAAGAAAAATAAATTTATTACGTTCTTTATCAGTACATAAATAAATAGGTTTGTCTTTACCAGATAAAAAATTTTCAATTGTAAAATTAGCAAGTGATTTTTCAGAACCAAATAAGGTTTCCATATTAAATTTCTTGTCAAATATTTCCTTAATTCTCTCACCTGTCATAAAAGACATAAAATCAATGTTGTTAATTGTTATATTATTAATTGTGTTATTAATTGTATTATTAAATATATTATTAATTGTTGTATTATTATTTTTCTTATTAATTGTATTTTTTATATCTTTTATTTCATTTTGTAAGTTTTTGATTTCTTTATTTTTGCAAGTATTTAAATGTCTATTCAATGATTGTTTTGTAGTTAATTTTTTATCACAGAATTCACATATAAATTTATTTATTTTAATATTTTCATTTTTTTCAGTTTGTATTTTAATACAAAATTTAGAAGTTTTTTGATGTCTTGATAAATTAGATTTATTATTATAATTATTTTTACAATATTCGCAAATCATTTATTTATAATAATATTATTTTTTTTAAATTGAAATAAAGTTTAAATATTAAAGTCAACAAAAAATGTTAAAGTCAACAATTTTTGTTTAAAAAAGCAACAAAAATTGTTGACTTTAAGGATTATACAGTTTAATTTTAATACTGTGTAAAAAATATTTTTTATTAAACCTTATTAATCGTTTAATTATTAAATCATTATAAAAAATGTGTGTGTGTGTTTTAATAACTCTTTGTAAATAATTATATTCATATGATTTTTTTTTTATTTTTTACAGCCGTTTATTTTAAAATGTGACACTCAATTTTTAAGTACTTGAATAAATTTTATATTTCTTTAAATTTTAAACTGAATAAAAGTTTAAAATTTGTTTTCAATTTCAAGTAAAAAAAAATAAAACAATTTTATTTTTTTGATTTTTATTAATTAGAAAAATGAAAAAACCACCAAAAGATCCTTAAAATATTTAAATGCGCATTAGATGGAAAACCGAGACCTAAAGAGAAGTCTAGGGAAACCATGTAAGTCGGTATTACAAAAGAATTGACTGTTTAAGGTAAATAACACAAAAACAAGAATTGGACTTAATATCCAGTTTAACTACAGGTGTCCTATTCTTGAGTTTTAGATAAAATATCATTAATATAACATCCGCGTGCCAAATGTGTTAAATTGTTAATATTATTTATTTCTTCTTTCGGAATAGATTCAATTAAATTACATTCTTTTTTAAAATTATCTATTAACAATATTTTTGTATTTTCATTATATTCATATTCATCTGGTATATTAGTAGTAATAATAGCATATATCTCTTCTACAGATGATACAGGTAATTTTTTATATTCTTTTTCTTTAACTTTCATTTTCTCATTCATTATTTTATATAAAACACCTTCCATGCATCTAGCAAAAACTAATAAAGAACATAACAATTTTTCATAATGAACATTCTTTGGTTTGCAAAATTTTGTAACTTTTTCAATTACTTCGTATATACCTTGTCTAAATATTTTAACTGCATCAACTCGTGTTTCTAGTTTAAAATATCTCGTTCTAACTGTTCTTGCTAAATCAATAATTCCTTTAAGAATATATATATTATAAAATGGATTTGATATTTCTCTTTCTATTTTAATCCATTCTTTGATAAATGTTTTATATGAATCTTCGAACTTATCCGTATTTTGATTTTCTAATGGAATTATTATTAAAGTTTGAATTAAATCAATACAATAATAATCATATTCTTTAAACAATTCAGATATTTTATTATGTTTTTCTAATAAATCAAGTATATAATCGGTTGCTCCTTTATTATCTTCAAAATCATCCCATCCGCTTTCCCAATCAATCGTCAGAGGATAAAATATATTTCTTACTATTCTTCTGAATTTTTTTGATTTCTTACTTCTTCTTTTGTCTTTTATCTCATCCGAAACTGTGACCAAAAACAGTTTCGGATCGGCTACCCAATCAAATCTATCACTCATAAATCCAACATCTGTATGTGCTAGACTTGGCCACAAAGGTCCATTATCCATGTCTGATATATAAGAAAATCCAAAATCTATTATAACTGGATAATATCCTAATGTTGGTACACAAAACTGATTTTCTTCATCCAACTTATAGAGAAATACTAAATCTTTACTGCATTTTTTAATCATTACATTGAAAGAATGTAAATCATAGTGTGTAAATTTGGCTTCTTTTTGTGCAATAGCAATAGCAAGTAAAACTTGTTTAACAATAGAATATAAAATATCTTCGTCAACTTTTTTACTTCTTATTAGATTATAAAATTTTGAACTTTTATCAATGAATTCACAAAGTAAAACTTCTTTTTCAATAGGGTATTTGTTTTGTATTACAAAGGGGTTGTATTTTTCATCATCTGATTTTTTATATTTAGCATCTACTTGACATTGTATTAATCCTATTCCTTTACAAAAATGAGGACAATATGTATTAATTTCTTTTAAACCTTGCATTATAATTAATTCATGATATACAAGATAATTTATATATTGAGATATCTTGAATATATATTGGTTATTATTTTCTTTTGTATCAAATAAACCAACTACTCCTTGTTTTCCTGGTTTATCTAATACAGTATTAAATTTTAACCATTCTTCAATAGGTTTATCTTTATTTTCCTCGTAATATTTAACAAGTTCATTATATTTTGAATTTGTATTTAGAGATAAAACTTCCATTTTAATAGTATTCGTAAATACTTTAAATAAAATCTTTTATTTAAAGATTTATTTTTTATATATACATGGATGAAGAATTATCAAAAATATTAATTGAATATGGTCGACGGTATGAAAAATTACTATATGTTAATCTTTCTCAAATATTTCATCAATTTGAATTAATAATACCTAAAATGCTTGAAATATTTTCTTATGAAGTCATACCTCCACAAGTTAAGATAGATTTTATTAAGACTGGTGTTGATTTACAGCCGTTTATTTTAAAATGGGACATTCAATTTTTAACTTAATATAGCACTTGAATAATTTTAATATTTATTTAAATTTTAAACTTTTATTCAGTTTAAAATTTGTTTTCA
>Ga0214923_10003679_pt1 | contig 19083 bp, 14 predicted proteins | sample LL1510_MetaG_FD_177993 | JGI IMG/M metagenome (GOLD analysis project Ga0214923, IMG submission 177993) | Freshwater microbial communities from Lake Lanier, Atlanta, Georgia, United States - LL-1510 | ecosystem: Environmental > Aquatic > Freshwater > Lake | place: USA: Georgia | collected...
AGTATAATCTCCAACTTGAGTTGTACTTTCCACGGTTCCAGTAAATGTAGATCCAATAATACTTTCATGGATAAATGAATCCCCAATTTTCAGCATTCCTTTAGCAAACCATTGCGCCATCCGGGCAGAGGTTCCCGTTCCACAAGGAGAACGATCAATGGCCTTGTCTCCATAAAAAACTGCATTTCTTGCATCGGACCCCTGATGCAATACAGAACCTGTCCATAAAACATGCGAGCAACCCTGAATCGTAGTGTTCATGGGATGTACAAATTTGTTTTCTTGATTAATCGCTTTTCGGATTTGGCGGCTATAAGCAATTAATTGATCTGCAGAATAATTTTCAATTCCAGTGAAATTCTTTTGTGGGTCGATGATGGCATAGAAATTTCCGCCATACGCCACATCTACCTGCAACATTCCCAAGCCTTCACAATTAACCGAAATATCTGTCATAAATAAAAAAGACGGAACGTTAATTAACTTTACAGAAATGACTTTATTCCCTTTTTGGATATAACTTATCGTAACCAAACCCGCAGGCGTTTCTAACTTAAGTGTCCCCGGATTTTTGGGTTTAATTAGCCCCTGCTCTAAAGCAATGGTAACCGTTCCAATAGTTCCATGACCACACATGGGTAAACAGCCACTGGTTTCAATAAACAGCACTGCTACATCATTTTCGGTATCATGAGGGGGGTACAAAATACTACCACTCATCATATCGTGTCCCCGGGGTTCAAACATGAGTCCCTTCCGAATCCAATCGAACTCTTTGAGAAAATGTTGCCGCTTTTCACTCATATTTTCACCCAGCAACGACGGACCTCCAGCAGCAACAACCCGAACCGGGTTTCCACAGGTATGCCCATCTATACAATAAAAAGTTGGGGCAGAATTGCCTGAGGGAACTGAGAATGGAGTGGAAATGGGAGAAGTCGTCATATTAGATTAATGCAAAATGCAATATTATTGATTAATTTTACAGTATAGGTAATTGTGTATAATTATGGAAACTTACGGAAAAATATTGTTGATTGCCATGCCAGCATTTTTGGTACTGGTATTGCTTGAGAAATGGTATGGAGTTTTGAAGCATAATGATACGGTTCGGAATATGGATATGATTTCGAGTTTAAGTTCCGGATTAACCAATGTAACTAAAGACGTTCTTGGCTTAAGTATCGCAGTGCTCTCGTATGAATGGATGGTTTCCCATTGGGCAATCTTGCATATTCAATCATCAGTTATAGTTTACATAGTTGCTTTTATTGCACTCGATTTTATGGGGTATTGGGTTCACCGAATTCAACACCATATTAATTTTTTCTGGAATGCCCATTTAGTGCATCATAGTAGTGAAGAATTCAACCTGGCTTGTGCGTTGAGGCAGAGCATTTCTTCCTTTGTAAAGCTATTTACCCTTTTTTTATTGCCTGCAGCTTTATTAGGAATTCCTGCTAAAGTAATTGGAATAGTTGCACCCCTCCACCTGTTTGCTCAATTTTGGTACCATACCCGTCATATTGGTAAAATGGGATGGCTCGAATATATACTGGTAACTCCAGCCCATCATCGTGTACACCACGCGATAAATCCAGAATACATTGATAAAAATTTCAGTCAGATTTTTATTTTCTGGGATAAATTATTTGGAACCTTTCAGGAAGAACTAGAAAATGTTCCTGCTGTATATGGGATTACCCGACCAGCTGCTACCTGGAATCCAATTAAAATCAATTTCATGCATGTCATATTATTAATTAAAGATGCATGGAGAACGAAAAGCTGGAAAAATAAGTTGCGTATCTGGTTTATGCCAACCGGATGGCGACCTGCTGATGTTGCTCAGCAATATCCCATCCAAAAAATTACGGATGTATATCATTTCACTAAATATCACACCCCCGCAGGAAATGGCCTGTCGGTTTTTATATGGATACAAATGACACTATTGCTGCTACTCATCAGTTATTTTTTTGGAAATATTGCTGCAATTGGAAGTCCGGGGATCTTTATCTATGGTGGTTATGTTTTTCTGTATGTTTATGCATATACCGAATTAATGGATCGTAATCCAAAAGCGTGGCTTTGGGAATTGTTTAAAGCACTATATGCGGGAGTGATCATTATACAATCCGGAGATTGGTTTCATCTAAAACAATGGATACCTGCAATCACCCAAATTTTATTGGCGTATCATGTGATTGCTGTAGCAATAAGTTATTGGTATAGTGTAAATAATCCAATGCGAATTGAAAGCAAATCTGCGGCCATTCTTTAATAAAAAACTTATATTTCTTTTCTGGAAACACCCAGAGGATTATCTCTTTTTAATTCATCCGGCAATAAAGCATCCGGAAAATTTTGAAAAGCTACCGGTCTTAACCATCTTTTTACAGCTTCGACTCCTACCGCTGTGAAGCGACTATCTGTTGTTGCCGGGAATGGCCCCCCGTGTACCATGGCATCACATACTTCAACACCGGTAGGTACTCCATTACAAATTACCCTGCCGGCAACCTGAGTTGCTTCCTGAATAAAGGAAGCATATTGAGAAAAATCGGTATCGCTACCCATCAGAGAGGTGGTCAGCTGGCCCTTAACCGATTGCAAAACTTCCAACATTTGATTGGCATCATCAGCCACCACTACCAAAGAATATGGTCCAAATACTTCTTCCTTCAATTGAGTATTTTGTAAAAATTGGGATGCTGAAACCGAAGCCAGTATCGGGAGTGCTTTATGATCTGTATCTGAGGGTGAATGATGGATGAGTGGTTTAACTCCGGGTTGTTGTAAAGCAGTTGCCACTTTTTGCGTATAGGCTGTAATTATTCCCTGATGTAACATAGCAGCTGCATTCACTTTTTCCAATTGAGCTGTTAATGCCTCGAGAAATGCCGACAATCCTTTTCCGGCATGAACAATAATCAATCCGGGATTTGTGCAAAACTGCCCAACACCCAAACTGATAGATGCTGCATATTGAGAAGCCAATGAATCATATTGTGTTGCCAAGGCATCTGGAAAAATGAGCACTGGGTTAATACTTCCCATCTCAGCGAATACAGGTATAGGATTGGAGCGAGCAGCAGCATAATTCCACAAGGATTTGCCTCCAGAAAATGAGCCAGTAAATCCAACTGCTGCTGTAGAGGGATGTTGTACCAATAATTTTCCCGATTCAAAGGAACTTTCTTCTACATGCTGAAAAACATTTGGAGGCATTCCTGTTTCAGAGATTGCATCTGCGATAGCTTTTGCCACCAGTCTGGATGTTTGTGGATGGGCGGGATGTGCCTTTACCACTACTGAACAACCGGTTGCCAATGCGCTGGCTGTATCACCCCCTGCCGTTGAATAGGCATAGGGAAAATTACTGGATCCGAAAACGACTACCGGACCTATTGGTACATTCATACTTCGAATATCTGGTCGGGGGGGATTTTTTTCCGGAATAGCCGTATTGATGATACAATTTTGCCAGTTGCCCTTCAGTAACATTTCGGCATACATATTCAATTGTCCAATAGTACGAGCCCTTTCTCCCTGCAATCGGGCAAGGGGTAAATTTGTTTCGGCTGCAGTAATGTTTAGCAAAGTATCGCCTAAACTTTCGATATTTTTTGCAATTGCTAATAGGAATGTTGCTCTTTGTTTCGCTGGCAGCTGCCGATATTGTTGAAAGGCATTCAGCGATTGGCTCATTACCGCATTCAATTGATTAACCAGTGGGCCATTTTCTTGCATAATGCAGGTTTAAGAAAGCAATGAATGATATGCCGGAAGTGTTGGACGTGTATCTAATCCCATTTGAATGGTATTTATAATGATGTTTCTTTCCTCACCAGATAAAATCAAGCGAGGGGCCCTCACCCATTCAGAACCCACGCCCGCCATTTGTTCTGCCAGCTTTATATATTGAACCAATTTGGGATGTATATCTAATTCCAGTAATGGCATAAACCATCTGTAAATTTCCAACGCTTCCTGTATTCTTCCTGCTTTTACCAATGCATAAAGGGCTACAGTCTCCCTTGGAAATGCACATACCAATCCAGCAACCCAACCACATGCTCCGGTAACTAATTCCTCCAGAGCCAAAGGATCTACCCCACATAAAATTTTATACCGATCCCCAAACCGATTGATAAGTCGGGTAACATTGGTAACATCCCGAGTACTTTCTTTTATGGCTGTAATATTTTTGCAGGATGCCAATTTTTCAAACATTTCCAGCGTAACCATAATTTTATAGTCAACCGGATTATTGTATATCATAACAGGCAAATCGGTGCTATTCGCAATTGTAGTAAAATAGGTTACTGTTTCATCATCATCGGCTTTATATCTCATGGGAGGTAAAACCATTAATCCCTGTGCACCCCATTTTTCTGCCAATCTAACCTGCTCCAATGCAACAGAGGTATTCCCTTCTGCGATATTGAGTATAACAGGAACCTTACCTCCGATTTGCGCAAGTGCAGCCTTCACCAGTTTTTCTTTTTCTGCAACTGTTAAAACACTGGCTTCACCCAATGATCCGCCTAAAATAATTCCTGAAACACCTGCTTCGAGCTGAAGTGCAAGGTTTTGTTCAAACAACTCCATATTCAAAGCATCATCGGAAGTGAACTTAGTGGTAAGTGCCGGCATAACGCCTTTCCATTCAAAACTCATAGTAAGTAAGTTTAATAAATTTACACCTCAATATACTCTCCTTCAAGGTCATAATCAAATGCCTTTGTAATTTTAACCTGAACAAAATCACCAATTGTCAATTTTTTACTTGAGTGAATAATCACTTCATTATCTACCTCCACGCTATCCCATTCTGTTCGACCTAAATATCTGCCGGCTTCTTTTTTATCTACCAACACGGTTAGCATCTTCCCCACCTTCTCCTGATTCTTCTGATAACTGATTTCCTGTTGCACTTCCATTATTCTTTGAGCCCGGGCTGATTTAATTTCAGCAGGAACATCATCTTCCAATAAATAGGCAGAAGTATTTTCTTCATGACTGTAATTGAAAATTCCAACTCGGTCGAACTGATGCTTTTCAAGAAAGGCAATCAACTCATCTACGTCATCTTCTGTTTCTCCTGGAAAACCTGCAATTAGCGTGGTTCTTAAACAAATACCGGGTACCTTTTGCCGGATAGTTTCTATCAATTCCGACATTTCCTCTCTGGTGATATTCCTTTTCATTGCCTTCAGCATTGAGTTACTGGCATGTTGTAAAGGCATATCCAGGTAATTACAAATATTTGAACGCTCTCGCATCACATCCAATACCTCCAGGGGAAATTTACTCGGATAGGCATAATGTAACCGAATCCAGGTAAGCCCTTTTATATCTGCCAGCCGGTGTAATAAATCGGGGAGTGCTCGGTATTTGTATATATCCAAACCATAATACGTTAACTCCTGAGCAATCAGCATGATTTCTTTAACTCCCTTTTTAACCAAAGACTCAGCTTCTGCAACAATTTCCTCCATGGTTTTACTTACATGTGCACCTCTCATTAAAGGAATTGCACAAAATGAACAGGTTCTATTACAACCTTCACTTATTTTCAAATATGCATAGTGTTGTGGGGTGCTTAGTAACCGTTCCCCTATTAATTCTTTCTTGTAATCTGCTTCCAGCTGTTTTAAAAGGAGGGGTAGTTCCATTGTTCCAAACCATGCATCCACTTCAGGCATCTCCTGCTCTAACTCGTGGCGGTATCTTTCACTTAAACATCCGGTAACATAAACCTTTTCAAGTTTTCCTCTGCGCTTTAACTCAAGCTGATCCAGAATGGTATTGATACTTTCCTCTTTTGCCTTATCAATAAATCCACATGTATTGATTACAGAGATGGTATGGTCTGATTTTTTGTTTTCATGAACAACAGCAATATCATTTGCCAATAATTGTCCACTCAATACTTCACTATCCACCAGGTTCTTACTACAGCCAAGTGTAATGATATTGACTTTATTTTTCGCTAATGTTTTTGATTTCATGTGGATTCAAAGGTAATAATATCCCAACAAAAGCCTCATAACTATTGAATAGTGGAATATATATGTTTAACAATCGCATTCGCATGCAACCGTGAATTCTCAATAAACAGTCGGTGTGTATTCATTCCTCCACAAATAACTCCTGCCAGGTATAAACCGGATACATTGGTTTCAAAAGTTTCAGGGGAATAAACAGGATGCAAATCTGCATCGGATGAAAGTTCAATTCCACAGGTTTTTAAGAAATTTAGATCAGGCTGGTAGCCGGTCATTAATAAAACCTGATCATTTTTGATTGTTATAATACCATTGGGTGTTTGAATATCAACTTCCTGATCTCTAATAGCAAGTAGGTTTGATTCAAAATAGGCGCGGATAGCACCTTCCTCAATCCTATTGATAATATCGGGCCGTACCCAATATTTTACTCTTTCACCAATTGCTTTTCCTCTAATAACCATGGTTACTCTGGCTCCTTTTCGCCAGGTTTCCAAAGCGGCATCCACTGCAGAATTATTGGCACCAACAACCACTACATCCCTAAATGCATATGCATGGGGGTCTTGATAATAATGGGTAACTTTAGACAAGTCTTCGCCCGGAATATTGAGCAAAAAAGGTAGCCCATAAAAGCCGGTTGCCAGTATTATTTTTTTTGATTGATAAGTTGCTCTTGAAGTGTAAACCATAAAACCGTTATCAATCTTTTTAACTTGGTTTACTGTTTCAAATAAATGTAAAGGAGAGCTTAATAAGCCAGCTACTCTTCTATAATATTCCAATGCCTCATTTCGGGAAGGTTTAGGCTGACTAGAAACAAATGGCACTCCTCCTATTTCCAACCTTTCGGAGGTTGAAAAAAAAGTCATATTCACCGGATAATGGAATATAGAATTAACCAAAGCTCCTTTTTCGAGCAGTAAACAACTCAACCCTTTTTTTTCTGCTTCCAATGCACAGGCTAATCCTATGGGTCCGGCACCTACAATGATGATATCAAATTGATGAGTGCTCATAATATTGAATTACTTATGTATTTCACTTGAGAAATGAAACTGTATATCCGGATTATTTGAAATTTCCGTATTTAAGAACCATTCGCTTTGAGCCAGGTAAACAGGGTGCCCATCCTTATCTTCGGCGGAATTTTGTTGTTTAAACCGGAGGAAATCATCAAGTTTCTGTGGTTGTGAGCTGGTGAGCCAACATGCCTTATAAAATGGCAAAGACCGAAATTCGCAGGCAGCACCATATTCCTGCAGCAAACGATATTGAATTACTTCAAACTGTAACTCGCCTACACACCCAATGATTTTTTTATTGCCTCCAAATTGAGTGAACAATTGAGCAACACCTTCATCAGTGAGCTGACTAATACCTTTTTCCAGTTGCTTGGTTTTAAGTGGATCTTTATTAACCAGTTCTTTGAATATTTCCGGAGAAAAAGTGGGTATACCTACAAAATAGAAGTCTTCTCCTTCGGTAAGGGTATCTCCAATTTTAAAATTACCGGTATCAAATAAACCAACTACATCACCGGGATAAGCATCTTCAATTACATCCTTACTCCGGGCCATAAAACTGTATGGATTACTAAACCGTAACTCTTTATCGAGCCGAACATGGTGATAGTATTTATTTCTTTCAAACTTACCACTGCAAACCCGCATAAACGCGATACGATCACGATGTTTGGGGTCTAAGTTTGCATGAATTTTAAAAATAAATCCACTGAACTTTTCCTCACCTACTTCCACAGTTCTGGTAGAAGTTGCGCGACTTCGGGGTACAGGTGCAATTTGAATGAAAGTATCCAGCATCTCTTTTACACCAAAATTATTTACTGCACTTCCAAAAAAAACAGGTGCAATTTTCCCATTTAGATAATCCTGCTGTTGCAATTTTCCATAAACACCCTCTAATAATTCAACATCTTCTCTTAAAATAGCAGCATCCCGCTCCCCCACTTTTTCATCCAATAATTTATCGGCTACATCGGTTATGGCAATGGTATCGTCTTCTTCAGCGCGTGTATTGGCAGTAAATAATCGCAAGCTTTTTGTATCTACATTGTAAACTCCCTTAAAATCCTTTCCGCTATTAATGGGCCAAGTCATGGGATGCAAAGAAATTTTCAATTCCTTCTCAATTTCTTCCAGTAAATCGAAACGATTTTTACCATCCCGGTCCATTTTATTTACAAATACAATTACCGGAGTATCACGCATGCGGCATACTTCCATTAAACGGCGTGTTTGCTCTTCCACTCCGTTTACACTATCGATTACCAATATAACGCTATCAACTGCAGTAAGGGTTCTGTAAGTATCTTCTGCAAAGTCTTTGTGCCCAGGAGTATCCAATAAGTTAATGAGTATATCCTTGTATTCGAAGGTCATTACAGAAGTAGCTACTGAAATTCCCCTTTGCCGCTCAATTTCCATGAAATCGCTGGTGGCGTGCTTTTTTATTTTGTTGCTCTTCACGGCACCTGCTACCTGAATGGCGCCTCCAAATAAGAGTAACTTTTCGGTAAGGGTAGTTTTACCGGCGTCGGGGTGAGAGATTATAGCAAAAGTTTTCCTGCGATTGATTTCCTTGGCGAATTTCATAATGGCGGCAAAGGTAAGTCAGAACAATGAATGTTCCCTTATTGCCTCTGATGGGAAAGCATAAAAAAGCCGGCAAATTTTACCGGCTTTTTGAAAAAAAAAGTATGTATTAAATATCTATAGCTTCACCATAAGCTGCGGCAGTAGCCTCTTTAAACCCTTCACTCATTGTTGGGTGTGGATGCACTGCATTCAATATTTCAGAAGCTGTGGTTTCGAGTTTTCGGGCAACAACTGCTTCGGCAATCATTTCGGTTACATTCATCCCAATCATATGGCAGCCTAGTAATTCACCATATTTAGCATCGTAAATTACTTTTACAAATCCTTCTACAGCACCTGCAGCACTCGCTTTTCCGCTTGCCATGAATGGGAATTTGCCCACTTTTATTTCATATCCGGCATCTTTGGCAGCTTTTTCTGTAAAACCAACGCTGGCAATTTCGGGAGTACAATAGGTACAACCGGGAATATTATTATAATCAAGCGGTTGAGGCACATGATGCGATTTTTTCTCTAAATATGCAATGTGCTCAGCAGCATTGATACCCTCTTTCGCAGCCACATGAGCAAGGGCTTGTCCTGGTGAACAATCCCCAATGGCATATATACCTGCCAAGTTGGTTTGCTGGAATGGATCTGTGATAATTTTGCCTTTTTCTGTTTTAATTCCGTTTTCCTCTAATCCAATATTTTCGATATTAGCAACAACACCAACCGCACTTAGCACTAAATCAGCCTCGAGTGTAACTGTTGTGCCATCTGCCTTTTTAACCAAGGCTTTTACTCCATTTCCAGCAGTATCTACCGATTCAACAGAGGCTTGTGTCATGATGTTTATACCCTGTTTCTTATACTGTTTTTCCAGTTCTTTTGAAATATCCTCATCTTCTACCGGAACAATACGAGGTAAAAATTCAACAACCGTTACCTGAGTTCCCATGGAATTATAAAAATGAGCAAACTCTATCCCAATAGCACCGCTTCCTACAATAATCATACTTGCTGGTTGTTGTGCAAGTGTCATTGCTTCCCGATAGCCGATTACTTTTACTCCATCCTGTTTCAGATTGGGCAATTCTTTCGATCTTCCACCGGTTGCAATGATTATATATTTAGATTCTACAATGGAACGGCTACCATCGGCAGCGGTCACTTCAAGTTTACCTTTGGACTGAATTTTACCATAACCCATGATAACATCAATCTTATTCTTTTTCATTAGGAATTGAACACCCTTACTCATTTTATCGGCAACTCCCCTGCTTCTTTTGATTACTGCACCAAAATCGTGGGCAACCCCAGTAGCCTGAATTCCATAATTTCCAGCATGTTTCAGATAGTCGTACACCTGAGCCGATTTCAACAGGGCTTTTGTAGGGATACATCCCCAATTTAAGCAGACACCGCCTAAACTTTCTTTTTCAACAATAGCCACAGAAAGTCCTAATTGGGCGGCACGAATGGCTGCGGGATATCCACCCGGACCACTTCCTAAAACTATCACATCGTATGCCATATAGTAAAAATTAAGATGAATTGAGTTATAATGCGGGTGCAAAGGTACAATGGTGGGAGCAAATCAAAAAATAGTATTGATTTTCAGACTAGTATACTACTCATTATCGAAAAATACCCGGACAGTCTGATATAAGATTCTGGAATCAGAAGAATATCCATTTGTACTCATCTGGTCGTTAAAACCCTGTAATCCAAACAAACCTGCAATATTCCCGTGTCGGATAGCAATTTCCAAATATCCAGCTGAGTTAAACCAGGCTAGCTTGTCAATTTCTCCAACGGAAGAGTAGTTTATGCTTAATTGTTCAATTACTTCATTTCTATTAAACGCAAAACGAAATCCTCTGCCCTTTCTGTGTTCTTCGAACTCATCACGGGTTATATTAATGACTACATTTTCAAAATGATCTATAAAAAGTATTTGTCCGTCCATCCAATCAGGACCGGTTGTAGGTCGAAGGGGGTATTTCTCTACCAGTTTAGAAGCTAGTGGTAGCGTTGGAGTATCAGCATGTTGCAACAAATGAGGTAAAATAGCTGCTATTCGGGAGGTTATTGATAGTAAGGTTGAAGTGCCAGTACAATCGATTGTGTACAATTCTATCGGCTTATCCCGGGTAATCATGGTAAGAATTCCGTTATCGGGACAGATGATCCATTGTTGCTGATATTTTGCCAATAGCATCTGAGTAACAGGGTATTCAAAAACGTTCACTAAAATCAAATGGATAGTTGCTGAAGGGAAATGAACAAAAGCATTCTTACATATATAAGCAGCTTGAGGGAAATTAGTTTGGGAAAGATGATGGGTAATATCAACCAGCGAAATCGAAGGAATGGCAGACAAAATCTGACCCTTTATTGCACCCACAGCAAAATCACGAAGACCTATATCAGTTGAAAGGGTTACAATTGCCATTAGATGGTAACGTTCGAAATAGTAGTTTATTTTACCAACTGATTATTTTTATAGAAAAAATTTCTAACTAGCTTATCAGTAATTGCGGGTAACAATTTGTTCAGGAAAACAGTTCTTTTACCATTAAAAGTTAGTACAAGCGTTCGTTTTTTATTTTCCATGGCTTCCATAATATGCATGGCACATTCAGCTGAACTCATCATGGCAGACTCATCCATTGGGGTTTCTCCCTGAGCTTCTCCAGCGGAGTTAAGGGCGGCTACCCTTATGTTAGATGTGGTAAAACCTGGACAGGCTGTTAACACATGAACTCCGGAATGCAGTAATTCAGTTCTTAATGACTCCAACCATCCATTTAGTGCAAACTTTGAAGCAGAATAGCCACTTCTGCCGGGAAGGCCGCGAAAGCCAGCTATGGAGGAAATACCCACTATGATTCCCTTATTTTGAATAATATGAGGAAGTGCATAATGAGTGCAATAAACGGTACCCATAAAGTTCACATCCATCACTTTTTTGATTGTTGATGGAAGGGTATCCACGAACAAAGCTCTCATAGAAATACCAGCATTATTTATAAGTATATCAATTGTGCCAAATGTATCCAAAGTTGATTGAATGAATTTTTCACAATCAGCTTCAATACTCACGTCGGCCTGACAAATATGCAATGGTTTACCAGTATTTTCTGTTTGCAGTACATATAGTTTTTCCTGTTTACGTGCACAAGTAGCTACTTTAGCACCCTGCTGCAGAAATAAGTCTACCAGCGCCTTACCAATTCCGTCTGAACCCCCAGTAATAACTACTACTTTATTTGAAAATAGAGACATATTCTATGTATTTATCAACAAAAATAAACTCTTTCCACAGGTAAAGGGTTAGTTACCGAAATAAAATTGAATATAAATATTTGGTGAATTTTTTAATATCCTTATTTTTGCACTCCCAAAGAGGTAAATAACTTCCAAAGGATGATTCCGTAGCTCAGTTGGTAGAGCAATACACTTTTAATGTATGGGTCCTGGGTCCGAGTCCCAGCGGGATCACAAAGCTCCGACGAAAGTTGGGGCTTTTTTTTGTGTTACAATTTCTTTTAAAATAGCAAATTGAACTTAGGCATTATCTCCAATTTTATCCGACCGATTTTCACTATTATGATGGCCATTTGAAAAAGTAAATCAGCTTTTTCAATATCAGTTTCATTTTTCGATGCAAATTTTTAAAACCCTTATCTCTTCCATCCCATAAAACTTTGGTATATCTAGAAGAATTTCGCCATCTACTATCTTATAAGTGATCTTTTCAATTTTATCTAAGGTACTTGCAGATAAAACTTTCATTCCAGCGAAAGGCAGTTTGATTTGGGAATCCATGGGTTTTTTGAATAATTGCAGATACCAATTGAATCTTTGCTTATTAATTATTTTTTCAGTTATCCTGCCCCATTCAGGCTGAGCTAGGCTGGCCTGGTGCGTCCCATAAATTGATTCTCCATTAACTTTCATCCATTTCCCTATCTCTGCTAAAATTCGGATACTGGCCTCCGGTATATTCCCATCCGCCATGGGACCTACATTTAAAAGATAATTCCCACCCTTAGAAGCTATATCGCACAAATTACGAATAAGCATCGCAGGAGATTTCCAATTGGTATCAGCAGCCCTAAATCCCCAGGTACCATTCATGGTCATGCAGGTTTCCCAATCGGTTGTATCTATTTCATGTAATCCTGGAATTTTTTGTTCAGGTGTTTTCGTATCACCGGGGAAATCAGGTTTTTTTAATCTATCATTGGTGATGATATGGGGTTGAATACTTAATAACGACTGCAATTCAAGCGCTGCCTCTTTTGTCATATTTGTGGGTGTATCCCACCATAGCACAGCTACTTTCCCATAATTGCTTAATAATTCCTTTACCTGTGGAACAGCAACTTCATGAATATAATCTTGAAATGATCTCGTTTCTTGAATCGGGTCCCAATGTCCGTTATGGTTCTTTGTATATTCGTCAATTTTCGCAGAATCCGGATTTAACCAGCCGTCAGAAGCTACTTTTCGGGAAACAGCCCCACCGGGATTGGTCCAATCCTGAGCTTGTGAATAATAAAATCCCAACGGCATCCCATATTTTTTACAGGCTTTTGCCAGCGGCTTTAATAGGTCTTTTCCATATTGGGTTGCCGCTACAACATTCCAGTCGCTTGCATTAGAATTGAATAAGGCAAAGCCATCGTGATGTTTAGCAGTTATGATAATATATTTCATTCCGGCATCTCTGGCCATTTTCACCCAAGCATCTGGATTATAGTGAATGGGATTGAAAGATTTTGCCTTTTCACGGTATTCAGCAACCGGAATTTTACTACGATTCATGATCCATTCTGCTCCTCCTTTGAGTTGTGGATGTCCATTATAAACACCTGCCCATTGACTATAAACGCCCCAGTGAATGAATAATCCAAACCTTGCTTCCCGCCACCACTGCATACGCGCATCTTTATTGATAGTCTGCGAAAATCCAGCTTTTGAAAAAAGGATGCTACCCATCAAAATAAATATCCGAACGAATTTCATAATAGCGAGATTAGTTGACTGTATTCAACTTCCTTTCCGAAAAAGAAGTACTTTTACCTTCCTAATGTAGTTCATTTATCCGATAATTCAGTAACGCATCAGATGATCAACGGAAAAAAAGTGGTGGTAGTTATGCCAGCCTATAATGCCGAGAAAACTTTGGAACAAACTTATCAGGAGATTCCAATGGATATTGTGGATGATATTATTTTGGTAAATGATGCCAGTAAAGATAATACCGTTCAGGAAGCAGAGCGATTAGGGATTCGTCATATCATTACCCATCCCAAAAACAGAGGCTATGGCGGAAATCAGAAGTCATGTTATAACAAGGCACTGGAATTGAATGCCGATATAGTGGTTATGCTGCATCCCGATTATCAATATACTCCGAAACTTATTTTGGCGATGAGCAGTATTATAGCCAATGATTTGTACCCGGTTGTATTTGGATCCCGAATTTTAGGCAAGGGTGCACTAAAAGGTGGGATGCCCTTGTATAAATACATTTCGAATCGCTTACTCACTTTCACTCAGAATGTTTTACTGAATCAAAAACTAAGTGAATACCATACTGGCTACCGGGCATTTCACAGAAAAGTACTGGAAACAGTAAACTATGAGCATAATAACGACGATTTCATTTTTGATAATGAAATGGTTGCACAAATATTTGATGCGGGATTTGAAATTGGAGAAGTTACTTGCCCTACAAAGTATTTTGATGAAGCTTCCAGTATTAATTTGTCTCGCAGTATTACTTACGGATTGGGTGTATTGAAAGTTTCAATAGGTTATTTTTTTAAAAGAATGGGTTTATATTCCTCCAATATTTATCAACATAAAAAATAATTATTTGTGCAGGGATGGCATCCGTTTATAAAAAACAAACCCATTTTTTGCATATAGTTTTTCAAGTTGAGGTACCGTATCATAGATAGCTTGTTCGGTTATCTTAATTGAAAAATATACTGGTTTAGGAATGTCGCCTGTCAATAACCAATTTTTATAGAAAACTTCTTTTTGATAACTACTTAGCGTATCCGGCTGATTAGATCCGCCAGCTTTTATTGAGTGTAAAAGAGAATCCAATTTTTCATCCGGAGGTGAAACTTTACCATAGAAATACGGCGCGTAGCTTTTGTATCCCAGTGTTTCCAGAAAACAATCTTCCTTTGCATGGGATGAAAAAAAATCAATATTGGCACGCTGACTAATCGCTTCTACCGATGGGAAAATAAATAATGTAAGAAAATAGGTTGTTATTGTTACAGAAAAAAATAATAAAGGAATTGATTGATTTTTATTTTTCAGAAAAATAAAAAAGAGTAGCGCTATAAGTAACAAAACACCTGCAAGGGATTGCCAGGGATGCCAGCTAACATTTGCCTCTAAATTGGCCTGAGCAAAGGTATCTTCCAATTTACCTTTCCACTGGTCTTTCACATTCATCACAAAAGGAATTGCAATTAAAAAAAGACTAATGAAAGCACCTATAAGTATTAACAATGATTTCAACAAAACCGGAAGGCCGGTTCGTTGCTTATACCAAAATTGATAAATACTACATGCCGCAATAAAAGTAAGTGGATACCAGCACAAAGAGGAATAATGAATAATTTTAGTTGTTACTAAAGAAAATAAAAGTAATGTAACCCAAAACAAAGTGGTCATCCATTTTTTAAAAAGCAATCCTGCAGAATTTTCAGGGGTAAACCGCAAACCATCAATAAAGAAAATCGAAGCGGGAAAACAACCCAAAAGTAATACCCACCAATGATAAAAGAAAGGCTCACCATGATCTGCATCTGAAGTGCTGAAAATTGCAATCTGGCGCTGTATAAACTCTTGCATGAAAGTTGTACCATGCTGAATCAAATCCAATCCAAACCATATAAAACAAGTTATAAAACAGGTGATGCTGATTATGAAGAAGGTTTTTGCGCTTATAATCTGGCTACCCCAATATCTTATCAACATCACCAAAAAACAGAGTAAACAAATGAGCAATGCAACAGGTCCCTTGGTTAATATAGCTAGTCCTAAAAATAGCCCGCATAACAAAGCGGATGAAAATGAATATTGACTTTTATGTAAAAGGAAAAATTGATAAATAGCAGAAAAAATAAATAAATTAAACCAAGGATCAATGATACCTGATTTAAAATATAAAAAAGTAAAGAAAGTACCCAGATAAATCATAACCCAGATTCTTCCAAACTGTTCATCAAATAGTGATTTACCTATTCGAAATAACATAACCAATGTGATAATACCTGCTACGGCATTTGGGAACCGAGCACCTGTTTCATTGATACCCCAGATTTTCATACTCAAGGCCTGTAACCAAAAAAAAAGGGGTGGCTTTTCAGTGAATCGTTCATAATTCATCTGAACGGAAAAAAACTTTCCTGTAACCAGCATTTCCCGAGCATTTTCCGCAAAATTAATTTCGTCCCAATCGAATAAATGAACTTGACCAAGATAAGGTATAAACAATACGGCTGCTATTAAAGCAATAGTATATTCATTTTTAAAAATAGTAGACAATTTCATGAAACGGTAGGGTTATGCATGCTTAACTACTGTAAAGTTAACCATTCATTGCATATTCCATTTTGATTTCCGAATTACCTGTAAAAAAGATCGTGTAGTGGATTTGCTGATTTGAAAACGACTTTCTCCGTATTTACATTATACTGTTCTAAAGGATATTGGAGGGATGCCCTATTTAGTAATCGAAAAAAATCATCTGGCTGTAATGCATTGATTTGCTGAAGAGGCCATTGCTGCTTGCCAATTAGATAAGGTAATGCATAATTAATTGCCAATTTAATACGATTATTTACGTTATCGGGATAATTCCACAAATCTACACCATGCTGTTCTGCCAAAGTTGCCAACTGAAACCAGGCCGACAAATTAAATATAGAATAAGACAACCCATTGGTTCTTTCCGTTTCGAGTGCCTGCATGCCATTGGTGTCGATTTGATCTATCATTAATTTCTTTGCGTTTTGAAAAATATTCTGAGCCAGTTTTTGTTTGCCCAGATAAACTGACAAAGAGGCAATCAACAATTCGTAATAAGTTTTATGATTATTTTTTGTCTGCATTTCTTGTCTACCGTTTTCACTCGTTTGGAGCCAATTCAATAAATCAGCAAACCAAGCTTTAACTAACTTTTTATCTGTAGTTGCATATCCAGGATAATTTTCGAATAATTGAGTTGCTTCCAGCAAATTTGGGAGCAAATGAATATCAATAATTCCAATTCCTCTTCCGGTATCTATTCCTTTTATAATTTGAGCATGATTCAAATTAGGAATCATGCAGGTAGCGGTATCAAGACACCAAAATTTGAGAAATGATACAGCCCTTTTGGCATACTTTTCTTCGCCAGTAAAATAATAAGCCCAACCAAGTGAAGTTACTGCAGTTATCCAATCATTGATCGAAGTGTGATCTGGTACCAACTCATTAGCAGGATTTCGTTGTCCATCTTTCCTAATATAAGGGAGTCCATCCGGCTTTGAAGGGTCGGGCCAGTAATAACTTGCCATGCTCATATATTCATGGGGATTTCCACAGGGGGTAGATTGTTGCTTTACAACAACAGATTTAATTGGTCTCGTGAGCCATTGATTTGCTCTTTTTGTTAGTTCTGCCAACTGTTGCTGTTTAATTGAATTTTCTGTAAGTGATGCCTTAGCAGTTTCTAGCAATTGGTTGGAATGGAAAAGCAATTGAATTTTCTGTGCTCGTAAAGTATCGAAAGTAAATGAACAGATAAAAAAAAGAAAGAGTACTAATAGTTTCATGAAAATAATTGTCTGAATGAATGAGAATAATTATACAAATAGTTATAGTAAATTGAGGAAAAGTCAATAATAATTAAACTTACATAAATAATTTAATAATCTAAAACATGATGAAGCTACATAAATATCAGGCAGCTATCGAGTGGACTGGCAACCTGGGAACCGGAACTGATAATTACCGGAATTATAGCAGAGACTATGAAGTTAAGGTAGAGAATAAAAGGATAGTAGAAGGTTCGTCAGACCCTTCATTTCGTGGTGATAGCAGCAGGTATAATCCTGAGGAATTATTATTAGCATCAATAGCGTCTTGCCATTTATTATGGTATTTACACCTTTGTGCAGATAATGGTGTAATAGTGGAATCATATACCGATCGAGCAACCGGAACAATGAAAGAACTTACAAATGGTAGCGGACATTTTACTGAAGTAGTTTTACATCCTATCGTTACTGTTAATAATGAAGCAATGTTAACAGCTGCAATGGAATTACATGTTAAAGCAAATGCAATGTGTTTTATTGCCAATTCTGTAAAGTTTCCCGTGCGGCATCAAGCTGAAATTAAAGTAAAATAACAGTGCCCAGAGAAAAACTCTCCTCCCTCTATCTGAAAAAACCCTCAGCCCACTTTGCGGAAAATACGTTACTAAACCCCATCAGTCCACTTTGCGGGATGCACCGTTCTAAACCCCCTCAACTCACCTTGCAGCCTACGACTCACTAACCTACGACTCACTAGCCCAATCAGCCCGCCTTGCGGGTGATACCTCACTAACCCCAGCGGGGTGACACCTCACTAACCCCGGAGGGGTGAAAACTCACTAACCCCAGCGGGGTGACACCTCACTAACCCCAGCGGGGTGACACCTCCCTAACCCCAGAGGGGTGACACCTCACTAACCCCAGAGGGGTGAAAAACTCACTAACCCCAGCGGGGTGAAAACTCACTAACCCCAGAGGGGTGACACCTCACTAACCCCAGCGGGGTGACACCTCCCTAACCCCAGAGGGGTGACACCTCACTAACCCCAGCGGGGTGACACCTCACTAACCCCAGCGGGGTGAAAACTCACTAACCCCAGCGGGGTTAAAACTCACTAACCCCAGCGGGGTGAAAACTCACTAACCCCAGCGGGGTGAAAAACTCACTAACCCCAGCGGGGTGAAAGCTCACTAACCCCAGCGGGGTGAAAGCTCACTAACCTCAGCGGGGTGAAAACTCACTAACCCCAGCGGGGTGAAAACTCACTAACCCCAGCGGGGTGACACCTCACTAACCCCAGAGGGGTGACACCTCACTAACCCCAGCGGGGTGAAAACTCACTAACCCCAGCGGGGTGACACCTCACTAACCCCAGCGGGGTGACACCTCACTAACCCCAGCGGGGTGAAAACTCACTAACCCCAGCGGGGTGAAAACTCACTAACCCCAGAGGGGTGAAAACTCACTAACCCCAGAGGGGTGAAAACTAACTAACCCCAGCGGGGTGACACCTCACTAACCCCAGCGGGGTGACACCTCACTAACCCCAGCGGGGTGAAAAACTCACTAACCCCAGCGGGGTGAAAACTCACTAACCCCAGAGGGGTGACACCTCACTAACCCCAGCG
>Ga0214923_10003680_pt1 | contig 19077 bp, 22 predicted proteins | sample LL1510_MetaG_FD_177993 | JGI IMG/M metagenome (GOLD analysis project Ga0214923, IMG submission 177993) | Freshwater microbial communities from Lake Lanier, Atlanta, Georgia, United States - LL-1510 | ecosystem: Environmental > Aquatic > Freshwater > Lake | place: USA: Georgia | collected...
GGCGATCACGTGCGGACAGACCGTCCCGTACTCCCTGGCCTGACGACAACTGCAAAGATTCTCCACATCGGATAGGCGTTTCCCCAGCTTCAACCGGGCATTGACCGTCCCCGTCCCCGCCTGCACGACCCCCCCGAGCACCGGATCGATCCAATCCACAGACATCACCTTGCCCGCCTCCCAGAGAGACCGCCCCTCCTGCATGGCTCTCCAACCCCCGATCTCCAAAAGCATCTCTTTGGACAAGACGGAAGGCACCGAACTGGATTCCGACATATTCAATAATCCTATGAAAAGTAGGCAAGAGGGGGCAACCCCGCTTCCTGAAACCTGTGTTCATTTTGGGAACAACTCCCCACCACCACCCCGTCGGATTATCCCTTCCCTTGGACCAACCGGAAACTAGGGTTGGAAACACGGCATGAATCGGCAAAAGTTTCTCCTTTGCACCATCGGCATCCTGGGGCTGATTTGGCTGGGTGTATGGATCCACGGTTGGTGGGGAACCATCACTCTTGATGATGAAAACAAACCTTTGCAGGCCGTTCTCCAGTCGTTCACCCGCCAGTCCGGCCTGCACGTGATCACCGACTTGGATGGGAACAAGCCAATCACCATTCATGTCATCCGAGTCCCTGTCTCCGAGGCCTTGGATGCCCTGCAGGCTGTGTCGGAATCACGGGGACGATTGCTTTACCTGGCTGCCCCGAACAAAACCGAACTGCAAAAAGCTCTGTCCCTTCTCCCCCAGAAATTGGAGCCCGCGGACTGGAAAACCATCGAATACCGTCTTCCTTTCATGTTTCTGGGCGGCACGGAGGATCTCCCCCGCTGGGCGGATCCCCGCCAACAGACCTGGAATCCAACCCCTCCGAAAGAAAACACCCTCGTCTCTTTCTTCGAAAATGCCGCCCAAGCCACCGACATCCGCATCGTGCTGCCTGCTGGCTGGAATCCAAAAGTGGAAAAGTTTTTTTCCTCCGGCCCCATCTCCTCGCTTCTGCCCTCTGTGACCCAGGCGGCAGGAGGAACCGGTAAAATGGTTTTCCTTCTTCCCGGACCTCGACCCGACCGGGGATCGGAACCGGAATCGCCGAATCGATCTCCCTCCTCCGAATCGTGGCGACGCCGCTGGTCGGAGGGCGCCCAACTTCCCCCGGAAGCTTTTGCCACCCGTCTTCAATCCCGCCTCTCCGGACTACCCGCAGATCAAGCCAAAGAGGCCCAAGCCTCGATTGATGAATCCGTCAAACAGTACAAAGAATGGATCACCCTCACTCCGGAGGAGCAGGAAAAAAAGATGCAAGAGATTATCCAGGATCCAAACCGGCAACAACGCGGAGCTGACCGATTTACTCGTGGCATGAGAATGATGAGTCCGCAACAGAGAGCCCAAAGATACCAACGCTACCAAAACCACCGTGAATCCGTCACGGATCCGAACCATACCCATTGAAGCACTACACCCAACTCCGCAGTTTTTCTGCTTTCACTTTAGTCGAGCTGCTAGCCGTTATTTTTATATTAGGACTTCTCTCCAGCCTCTTAGCCCCAGCTGTGACCAATGCTCGTTCGAAAGCGGAGTCCTCGGCTTGCCTCTCGAATTTGAGACAAATCGGTATTGCTCTCTGGCTTTGGATTCCCGATCACGGAAATGTTTTTCCGCCCATTGAGAACGATTCCAAGAATCCAATTTACGGCGATGACGACCAAGCTAAAACTCTTTATGGAACTCTGCAGCCCTACGGCATCCAATTAAAAACCTTGGCCTGCCCATCTGACCTTCATGCGGGAGGAAAAAGCGTTCTGGTGTCCGCGAATGATGTTGAAGCCAAGGAGCAAAGCTCCGGAAAAGCCTCGGGACTGATGGCAGGGCAAAATTCATTTTTTGCCAAATATGGTTGTAGTTATGAATGCCCTCCTTGGGCTGCCGATTCCTATGCCACCAAGGAGACGGTCACCATCTACCGTCCGGATGGAGGTACTCTAGAGATCCCCTATCGGCGCATCACCTTGGCTTGGGACTACGGCAACGTGCATCACGATGGTTTCAATCGCTTGAAAGCCGACAATACAGTGGAGTACAGGAGTCTAAAACCAAATTACCGCTAACGCTTTGTCTCGTTTTCGCCCTCAACTTGAAAACCGATTTACGCTATGGTTTAGGTATGCCACGTCTGGGAGTGAATATCGACCACATCGCCACCCTGCGACAGGCTCGCTACCGGGGGCCTGCCACCGCGGCCACTCCGGAACCCGATCCCCTCTTGGCCGCCCAGACATGCCTGGCGGCCGGTGCTCACTCCCTCACTGTCCACCTACGCGAGGACCGGCGCCATATTCAGGACGAGGACGTTCTCAAAATCGCGGAACGGTTCCGTGAAAAACTTAACCTCGAGATGGCCGCCACCCCCGCCATGCTGGAGTTTGCTCTGAAGGTTCGGCCAGCGGAGGTCTGCTTGGTCCCGGAAAATCGCGCCGAAGTCACCACCGAAGGAGGCCTGGATGCCCACGGCAAGGCACCTACCCTACGGGTGATCCTGCAAAAACTTCGCGATGCCGAAATTTTGGTCAGCCTCTTCATTGATCCGGATCCGAAACAGATCGAAGCTGCCGCCTTTTTGCAATCCCCCGTTGTGGAACTGCATACCGGTCGCTTTGCCGATGCCGGCGAAAAGGAAAGACCTGCCGAGCTCCAGCGCCTGGTTCAGGCAGCCCAGCAGGCCCATCAAAAACAGATTCAGGTCAACGCCGGACACGGCCTACGCCTCTCCAATCTCCCAGCCCTTCTCTCCGCTCCCCACTTGCACACCCTGAACATCGGTCACTCCCTGGTGAGCCACGCGCTGACGGTGGGGTTAAAACAAAGCGTGCTGGATTTTCTCCAAGCCTTACGGAAATCATGACCACGGAGAAGATCCTCGGGCTCGGAACCGATCTGGTGGAAATCAGCCGGATCGAGGAATCCCTGAAGAAATTTGGCGATCGTTTTCTGGAAAAGATTTTCCTGCCTTCCGAGATCGCCTACGCCCGCTCCCAGTCCCGACCCGCTCCCCATCTGGCCGCGCGGTTCGCCGCCAAAGAGGCGGCCGCAAAAGCCTTTGGCACAGGAATCGGCGAATCGTTGCCTTGGCTCGGATTGGAAATCGGACGCCACGCCAGCGGGGAACCTTTTCTTCGGTTTCATTCAACGGCTGCTGAATTGGCGCGTACCCGGGGCGTCACCCGGAGCCTTGTTTCCCTCTCTCACACCCAGACTTTGGCTTCAGCCACCGTGGCCCTCATGGGATCATGAACGTTCTCTCACCCATCCAAGCCCGAGTTTGGGAGGAAAAAAGCCTCCAAACTGGACATCGCTTAAAGGATCTCATGCGGGAGGCCGTGGATGGGGCCTGGGAAGCCCTTCAGCCCTATTTACCCAATCCCGGCAACGCTTTGGTTCTGGTTGGACCAGGCCACAACGGGGACGACGCTGTCCTGCTCGGTCTCGAACTCAAGAAGGCCGGGTGGGAGGTGGAATTTCTCCTTTCCCGCTCCCCCGGACGACGAACCCACCCGGATCCCCGGGTCAAAGCCAAGCTCTGGAAAAAAGCTTTGGTCTGGCCTGCCAAACCCAGCTTTTTTCTTCAAGCCAAGGGACCCCGGTTGGTGATCGATGGCATCCTGGGCCTGGGAGCCACACCCCCTCCCCGACCCGCAGAGGGAGGATTACTATCCTGGATTTCCCAGCAAAAAGGAGGCTCCGACCTCTTCGTGGCTCTCGATCTCCCCTCCGGACTGCATCCCTCCGATGGATCGGTTCCAGGCCCCGTCTTCCCTGCCGATATGACTTTGGCCTTGGGCTCTGTAAAAGCCGGCTGCCTACGCGATTCCGCATCTCCTTGGGTCGGACAGATTCGCGGGGTTCCCGTCGACTTCGGGGTCCCCTCCCCCAAAGCATCCGCAGATTTTTTTCTCCATTCGGATGGGAGGCTTCTGTTCCGGCATCGCCCGGTCAACCTGCACAAGAATACGGCTGGCATCGTCCATCTTTGGACCGGCTCCCCCTCATACCCGGGAGCGGCCTGTTTATCCTCCCTTGGGGCTCTCCGCTCCGGTGCCGGCTACGTCCGGCTCTTCGGGGACCCCCAGATTTCCTCCCTGATCTCACCCCAGATTCCCGAACTGTTGCTGTCCGATCTTGCTTCCAACACCAAACCCGCAACCGACGCCTTCTTGCAAAACCCCACATCCATGGTGATTGGGTCCGGTCTCCCCCCCACCGAAGCTCTGGAAAGTTTCCTTATGGAGATCCTGCCGACCGCCAAAGTTCCGATCGTTTTGGATGCAGGTGCGCTGGATGTCATCGCCCGCCGGCCCGATCTGATCCCCACCGCCGACGGCCCCCTGATCCTTACCCCCCACACCGGCGAACTCTCCCGCCTTCTCGGCAAACCGGTTCTCGATCGCGCAGATTCTGCCCAGGAGTGGGTGGAGCGGCATCCGGCGACCACTCTTATCGTCAAAGGCCCCCACACCTTGGTCCTGCAATCAGGCCACCCCGGTAGCTTCAACGGCTCTGGCGGTTCCTCCATGGCCACGGCGGGAATGGGGGATTTGCTGGCCGGCCTTGTGGGTGGGCTGTTGTCCTCCGGTTACCCCGTAAGGGATGCCTGCCGTCTGGGGGCCGTTTGGCATGGTTTGGCCGCCGATCAGGTATCCCAAAAAGGGGGGCCGTCGGTTTTGGCCACCGATGTTGCTGGCCAGCTTCCGGCGGCTTGGCGGACCATGGCGATGGGGTAACGTAGATCTCGATGAACCTCAGTGATGTCCGCCAAGTGCGGATTTGGCTCCAGCTGGTGGACGGACTTCTTTCTGCGGCCGCGATGGTTTTAGCCTTCTATCTCCGCGTCCATGTTCTTCCGGGGTGGATCCCGCTCGAGTCCCGGGAGATCGGCGATTTTGTCCTTTATGTGCCGTACATCGTCCTCATGGGATTCCTCGCTCCTTTTGTCATGAGTCGAAGGGGCGTCTACCGCAGTTTCACTGGCAGGGGGCAAAGGCTGAATTGGGCCAACCTCTTTGAAATCGGCCTGATTTTGTTTCTCGTCGGGGTTTCGGTCGTGTTTTTCTTCAAGCAGTCCCCCAGCCGTATTGTTTTCATCCTCTTTGTCCCCATCTTTTTCGCGTTCCTCCTGATCCGGGAAAATCTCTTTCACTATTTCCGGGTTCTCCGGCGCAAGGGTGACCAAGCTTCCGTTCGCCTGCTTTTGGCCACCGATTCCGCGGAGAATACGGACCGCTGGGTCAATCTTTTCTCCGACTCCCCCGTGGGAGTTCACGTCACCCGCACCTTCTCCGCCGGAGATGGATCGATCGGGAATTTTATTCAAGCCATCCACGAGGATTCCGCCGGCATCGTCCTGTTCGACGTCCACGCCAAGAACATGGGATGGGCGGCCCAGGCCATCAAAGCCTGCGAGGAAGAGGGCGTGGAAAGCTGGCTGAGCACCGACTTTGTCGGCACCCAACTCGCCCGGGCCCAATTCGAGGAGGTCATGAACCGAAACCTGCTCATCTTCCGCTCCACCCGGGCAGGCACCTGGCAGTCCCTCATCAAAATCCTCTTCGACCGCATCGCTTCCGCGTTTCTTTTGCTCCTCCTCTTCCCCCTTTTTCTCGTGATCTGGCTGGCCATCAAACTGGAGTCGCCCGGCCCCGCCCTGTTTCGTCAACGCCGGAGCGGCCGGAATGGCGATCCCTTCACCATGTACAAATTCCGCACCATGCACTCCGATGCCGAGATGAAGAAGGCCGAGTTGGAGGCCCTCAACGAAATGAAGGGGCCCGTGTTTAAGCTCAAGCACGATCCCCGTGTGACACGCGTCGGCTCCTTCCTGCGCTTTACCTCCCTCGACGAACTCCCCCAACTGATCAACGTATTTCTCGGACAGATGAGCCTGGTGGGCCCCCGTCCCCTTCCCACCTACGAAACCTTGGCCATGACCGCCAATGCCCAGCGCCGCCGGTTGAGCGTCTCCCCGGGAATGACCTGTCTCTGGCAGATCTCCGGTCGCAATGAGGTCACCGATTTCTCCGACTGGGTTCGTCTGGATTTGGAGTATATTGACCAATGGTCCCTCTGGCTGGATTTCCAGATCTTGCTTCGCACGATCCCCGCCGTTCTTTTTGGACGGGGTGCCCGCTGACACGCCCGGATCGAACCCTTTAACTTCGTGAACCCGCTCCTGCTGGACATTCCCTCCAAGGACTGGAATCTCCCCCCGGGGGAGGCCTACCGGGAAAAACAGATTCGGGATTGGGTGTTGAAGCGTTTTGTCTCCTCTTACGATGAGATGACCGATCTCTCTGCCTCCCTCCGCGCCAGTCTCGCCTCGCGCTTCCGCCTCCGCGCGGCCGAGCCCGCCAAAATTCAAGGCTCGGAGGATACCACCCGAAAATTCCTTTGGAAATTAGGGGACGGCTCCATGGTGGAATCAGTCCTGATTCCGGCCACCCTCGGCACTTCTGGCAGTCGCAGCACCCGCCTCACCTTGTGCGTCTCCAGCCAGGTCGGTTGCGCCTACGGTTGCCGCTTTTGCGCCAGCGGCCTCGATGGCTGGCGACGAAACCTCACATCCGGGGAAATCGTCGGTCAGGTCATCGAGGCTGCCAAAATTGCCGGTCGGCGCCCGGATAACCTGGTCTTCATGGGCATGGGCGAACCTCTGGCCAACCTGCCCAACCTGCTTCTCGCCCTCGACCTGCTGATCTCCCCCTCCGGCATCGGCATGGGCGCCCGCCACATCACCATCTCCACCAGCGGCCTCGCCCCCCAGATCGAGGAGCTGGCCCGCCACCCCCTGCAATTCCGCCTCGCCCTCTCGCTCCATGCCGCCAGCGACGAGATCCGAGACAAAATTATGCCGGTCAACAAACGCTATCCGCTCGATCGCCTGCTGGCAGCCTGCGACGCCTTCGTACAGGCAAAAAACAAACAGATCTTTTTCGAGTACATCCTCCTCGCCGGCATCAACGACGACCCTGCTCAAGCGCGGCTTTTGGCCCAGCACGCCCGTCGGCTGCACGCCAAGGTAAACCTGATTCCCTACAACAAGGTCGAGGGATTGCCCTACGAACGTCCGTCGGAAGCGGCGATCCGGCTCTTTTGCCAAACTCTGCTCAAAGCCGGAATCCGCGCCACTGTTCGCCGGGAAAAAGGCCACGATATCGACGCCGCTTGCGGCCAACTTCGCCTCAAGGAGATCCAAGAGGAATCCAAGCTGGCCCAATAGCCATATCCACCGGCTTGTCACCCAATGGAGGCTGAATTACAATTTTGTCCGTAAGCGCTCGTGGCGAAACTGGCAGACGCACTACCTTGAGGTGGTAGCGGGGCAACCCATGGAGGTTCAAATCCTCTCGAGCGCACGAAGTAAGCTAGGGAGTCCTACCCGCCGGAGGCGTCATTTGATTGGGCCAGGGGTGGCTCTGCGGGGGCCAAATCCTCTCGAGCGCAATTCCTCCTGAGCCCCGACAAGGTCGGGGTTAATGCACCATCCTAGCCCGCTTCGCTGCTTTCCGCATCACCGCATCCAGCATCGACTCCGTCAACCGGCCGGTAAACGTGTTCTGCTGGCTTACATGATACGACCCCACCAACCAGCGCCCTCCCGGTAACTCCACCTCCACCCCATGACCGAATTTTGGTTTGGGCTTTAAACCAAAATACTTCACCACCGAATCAAATCCGAAACTTCCCAACGCCAGGTAAACCCTCGCCTGTTCAAGCAGGCGGATTTCCCGATGAAAGAAACCCGAGCAGGCATCCCGCTCTTGCGGCATGGGCCGGTTGGTTGGCGGGGCACACTTGACCGGAGACGTGATCCACACCCCCTTTAATTGCAACCCGTCCCCTCGGTTCATGCTCTCCGCCTGACTACCCCATCCCGCTTTCCAAAGGGCGCGATAAAGCCATCTACCGGATTCGTCCCCGGTGAACATTCTCCCGGTGCGGTTGGCCCCGTGCGCTCCTGGCGCCAACCCTACCACCACAATCCTGGCCGCCGGATCCCCCCAACCGGACACCGGGCGCCCCCAGTACGTTTCTTCCAGGTAGGCTGCTTTTTTCTCCCGGGCCACCTTCTCCCGCCACTTGACCAACCGGGGGCATTTTCGACAAACCACAATTTCCCGCTCCAACGCGGACAAACCAGAAAGACTCATTTCTGCTTCGGATCGGCCACGCGGCAAGCCTTTCGCCCCATCCAACGGGAAATTCTCAGACGATTGCCCGCCACCAAGGCATACCCCAACTCAGCGAATGGCCTCACCCAGGGACAGAGGATGAAATGTCCCAACCACTCCCACCCTGGAACATTCCTCAGACAAAACCCAGTGGCGGCGGCCTTCCTCCACAACTTTCCGTCCTCCCCCAAGGCTTGGATTCCCTTGTCGGCCAAGGTCCGGTCCACCATGGGATACCGACTCATGCGCACCTCATCCTGATACGCGATGGTTTGCAAGGTCCCCGGACGACTCTTTTCCACCAGCCAATCCACACTGGCCTGACAAAAACCGCAATCCGCATCGTAAAAAAGGGTCACCCGGCTCATGCCTGTGATTCTACGCTCCGCTTCTTCCGGGAGCCAACCCGCTTGCCACCGGCGGTTTTTTCCTCAAAATAGTCGAAGTGTCCTCCCCCCTCGCTCGCCCCTCCCTGGCCCAAAAGCTTCTCCGCTTGATTACCCGGGGAGAAACCATCACCTATGGGGCGGTGGCGATTCTTCTGTTGTTTGTCGCCGGGGCCATCGCCATCTATCTGATCAAATTTGTCCTTTCCTCAGGCGGGCAGCCCTTTTTCGCCACCCTCATCACCCTGATCAACGAAATTCTCCTGATCATGATTGTCATGGAACTCCTGCGCACCGTGACCCGCCTTCTTTTGTCCCCGGGACACGATGTCGGCATCGAGGATCTGAATCCTTTCCTGGTGATCGCCGGCATCAGCGTCACCCGACGGGTTCTGGCCATTGGCGCGGGCCTCTCCGTCAGCGAATCCGGTGGTCAACTCTTGGAAAAAGAAAAGTTCACCCAATCCATGATTGAACTTGGGGTCAGCGGACTGATTATCCTGCTTGTGGCCGTCTCGCTCTGGCTGATCAATCGCCGGATCCCCGGCCGGCGAAACTAAAAAATCCTAGCGTTGCTCCGGCAGCAGGATGTAGTCGGGGAAATTCCCGCGTAATCGCTCCCCTGTCGGGCCTTGGGTGACCGACTCCACCAGATATTTTCCTCCCACAAAACACCCCCTCCACGACTGCCCAAATCCGCCGAAACTCTCCTCGTTGTCCCCGCGCGACCGGACCTTGTTGTGGCCGAACTTGAAACAACGCAGATCCATGGCCACCTGCTTGGCCAGATGGGCATCGTCGGTGGCCAAACTGGAAACCAGGTTCCCGTTGGACACGTTCATTTCCGCCACCATCTGATCCACGCTGTCGACCACCACCACCGAATCGACCGGCCCGAAAGGCTCCCCATGGTACAATTTGCAGTTTCTCGGAAGATTCAGCAGGGCCACCGGGGCCAGATAGGCCGAAATATCTTGGGAGGGCTGGAAAAGGGATTCATCCAGACGCCCCTCGTAGAGAGCCACCGCCCCGCCCGCCACGGCCTCCCCGACTTGGACCCGCAATTCTTCGACCTTTTTGCTGTTGATCAGGGGACCGTAATCCAACGCCGGCAGGGCGTCCTCCGCCTTGTCCACCAGCAGGGGATGCCCGCACTTTAACCCTTGGACCACGCTGAGGTACATTTCCAGAAACTTGGGGAACAAGGATCTTTGCACCACGTAACGCGGATACGCAGTGCACCGCTGCTTGCCGAATTCAAAACCCTTCTTGATCTGGGCCGCCAAGCTCTTCCAGTCGGTAAATTCCCAAACGCCGTAGCAATTGACCCCGTCCATCTCCAACATGTAACGCTTCGACCGGTCGTAAAATGCGGCGGCAATCTCGCGCCCGTTGTTCTTGCCCCCGACGAAGGCCAGACAGGAGATGGCGTCATTCCTCACCAACGCTTCGCTCAATTCCCCTCCCGATCCACTCACAAGGCTTACCGGCAGCCCCCGCCGGCGGGCCAAAGCCAACGCCAGGGTCACCGCATGGATTCCCCCGTCCGTCGGGGTCTTGGCGATGACTGAATTTCCCGCCAGACATTGCACCAGGACGGCATGGATCAGAACGGACAAAGGATAGTTCCAGGAGGCGATGTTGGAGATCAATCCCAGCGGCTTCCTCCCCTCCATCATCTTTTCGATCTGACCCACATACCAACGCACCCCTGAAATACATCGTTCCACGCTGACTTTCGACTGGGGATAAGGCTTCCCGATCTCCCAGACCAGGGTTTTCGCCAACAGATCAGCGTGCTTCTCCAGGTCGTCCAAGGTTTCGGAGACCTTGCGCTTACGCTCATCCAAATCCGTTTTCGACCAGGCATGGAATTCCAACTCCGCCGCCACCACAGCGGCCCGTGCCGCTTCCAGCCGAATCATCGGGTAGCGGCCCAGAGGAGTGGCGTCCACCGGGGAAAGGAACAGCTTCCCATGGCCGGGCTGACCCCAGGCTCCGCCGATCAAATTCAGGAGATTCCCCTCCGTGCCATAGGCCTCGGGAGCCGCTTTGCGGTGTTCCTCAATCAACTTGGGCCAAGAAGCCCAGGGGGAGATGAACTTGCTCAAGGAGAATCGATCCTACGGCAGATTCCGATTTCGTCACGCTCCGACTCGACGGATGCCCCGCCAGCCCGTAACTCCAAGGAATGAAAGAAGTTTCCTCCCTCACCCACATCATGGCCCGCCTTCGCGGCCCGAAAGGATGCCCCTGGGATCGCAAACAAAATCACCGCACCCTGCGACCCATGATTCTCGAGGAAGTCTACGAACTTCTGGAAGCCATCGATCAAGGAGACGACCATGCCCTTCGGGAGGAACTGGGCGACGTCCTCCTCCACATCATTTTCCACGCCCAACTGGCCCGGGAGCGAAAAGCTTTCGATTTCAGGGCCGTGGCCCGGGAACTCGCCGACAAACTGGTTCGCCGCCACCCCCACGTCTTCGGTCGCGAGCGCCTCACCAGTTCGTCCCAGGTTTTGAAGAGGTGGCACCAACTGAAGCAGGAGGAAAAACCCGCCCGTCGCAGTTCCTTGGACGGGATCCCCCGCCATCTGCCTGCGCTTCTCCGTGCCCAAAACCTGCAAAAACGCGCCGCCCGGGTCGGTTTTGAATGGCCGGATCCCTCCCGTGGTATCCCGGCCAAGATTCGCGAGGAATTACGAGAGCTTTGCCAAACAAAGGGTCGGGGTCCCTCCTTCGCCCGGGAACTGGGGGATCTCCTCTTTACTCTGGTAAATCTGGCCCGACACCGAAAAGTGGACGCCGAAAGTGCCTGCCGGGATGCAGCCGAGCGGTTTGCCCGCCGGGTACGCCTGATTGAAAACGCGCTGGCAAAGAAAGGATTGAAAACTACCGATCTCACTCCACCCCAACTGGATCGGGAGTGGAAAAAGGCCAAAAAATGCAAATCGGCCTACTAGATAAGGCATAAAATCTTTTCACAAAGGCACTTAATTTGGCCTTGCGAAGATCCGTTCCACCTCCAAATATCGTCCCATAAGCAAACGCCCCAATAGGGGCAGAAGGAGAAACACTATGTTAGCAGCTGCAGCAATGAAATCGGGTGACCTTGTCGGGTTCACCTTCTTCATCGGAACCATGGCCATGTTTGCCGCCTCGGTCTTCTTTTACTTCGAGCGCCAAGTCGTCTCGGACAAATGGAAGACCTCGCTGTTGATCAGTGGACTGATCACCACCATCGCGGCCGCCCACTACCTCTATATGAGGGAATACTGGTGCTCGACGTTTAACGGGACAAATGCCTCCTTGGCGTCGCCCACCGAATTCCGTTACATCGATTGGCTCCTGACGGTTCCACTCATGTGCGTGGAGTTCTATCTCCTTCTGAAGGCCGCCGGTGCCAGCGTCAATATGCTCTGGCGCTTGGTTGGTTATGCGGTTCTCATGCTCGTGGCTGGTTATGTCGGCGAAGTTTCCGCCAAGGTGGGTCACCCGATCCGCGGGTTCGAGAACTTCGGTTGGGGCGTGATCTCCACCATCGGCTGGGCCGGAATCGTGTATGAAATCTTCTTCGGGGAAGCCAAGCAACTGGCTGACGGCAGCAGCGATGCCAACGTTCGCAAAGCCTTTAATCTTCTCCGCGGTTTCGTGCTCATCGGTTGGGCCATCTATCCGATCGGCTACATGACCCTCCCGGGCAACGTCCTGAGCAATTCCGTTGAGTTGGCCTCCAAGATGAACGTCATCTACAACATCGGGGACGCCGTCAACAAGATTGGCTTCGGTTTGATCGTCTGGAATCTCGCCAAACGCGCGAAATAATCGGACCCAGACCTCTGGGCGCGGTGAATTCCGTGCCGATCCGGGGGATCCCTTGGCGGGATCCCCCGGTTTTTTTTGTTCTGATCTCCCCTGCGCCAAAATTTGCCCATAAACTTTCCCATGCCGAATCTGCTCCGCGTGACCGCTCCGTGGATCCTGGCCTTCTTTGCCATGGGCCTCTCGTTGCTGTTTCCCCATGACTCCATCACCGCCGCCCCTTGGATTTTTCTCTCCTCGGCCGTTCTTCTGGGTGTCCCCCACGGAGCCTGCGACCCGTGGATTCCGGGATGGGTTCTCCACCGACCCACTCGAATTCCCTTTCTTCTGGTCTTTTGTGTCGTCTACCTCTCGATCTCAGCCCTCTACCTCGCTCTCTGGCGGACCTTTCCCTTTCCTTCCACAGTTTTTTTTCTCCTCCTGACGGCCTGGCATTGGGGGAGCGCCGACGCCTCCTTGGAATTTTTCCCTGGTGCACGCTGGCTTGGCTTTTCCATCGCCCGGGGCTCCCTCGTCATGCTCGCTCCTTTTGCCTTTCACCCCGGGGAAGCATGGCAGGTGATCCAGCTCATGGCCCCGGGATCCCCCGACTCCCCTCCCTGCCCTTTCTTTTTATTTGGCCTGATCCTGGCGCTCATCCTGCAGGCTCTCTCCCACCCCTCATGGAGCGCCTGGGCTGAGACTCTCCTTCTCCTCGCCCTTTTTTATCTGGTTCCCCCGCTTCTCTCCGTGGGGGTGTACTTCATGGCCTTTCATGCCTGGCGCCATCTTCTCCGGCTCGCCTCCCTCCGCGATCATCTCACGACGTTTGACCCCCAACCCTGGACCAAATCCGTCGCTCGCCTGCTTCTCCTCTCCGCGCCCCTGACGGTGGCCACGCTGGTGTTTCTCCCATGGATTCCTTCCCTCGCCCATGCCTCTACCAACCAGAATTGGGTCGGGCCTTACCTTATCCTTCTGGCTGTCCTCACCTTGCCACATGCCATCCTCGTGGGATGGATCGATCATAAGGCCCCTTTCGTTAAGTCTTAAATTGTTGGTGTTTATTGTTTTACACAATCTATATAAGCCCGTCCTTTAATTTCCACGCTTTTTGTGATAAGATGAAGTGTGAAAGAGATTCCAAAACTTAGGGAGGATTTTCGCCACGCGGAGTGTGCGGTGGGTTACGCGAATCTCGGGATGTTTTCCGATGCCCTGCAGGAACTGGAAACCCTCTCCCCCGCCATGTCCTCCGACCCCGGGGTGCAGGAATTCAAACTCCGCCTCCTGGAGCGCGCCTCCCGTTGGCAGGAGGCCGCCGGACTCGCTGCTCGCCTCGCTTCCGCCCACCCTGATGAAGCCCGCTGGTTTATTGCCTGGGCCTTTGCCAAACGCCGCAGCGATTCCATTGAGACCGCCTCCAAAATTTTGGCCGATGCCGCCAGCCTCCACCCCAAGGATCCCCTCATCCAATTCAATCTCGGTTGCTATGCCGCCCAAAGGGGGGATCTGTCCTCCGCCCAAACCTATGTCCGCCACGCCATCGAACTCGACCATGGGCTGGAAAAATTGGCCCAGGAGGATCCGGATCTCGAGCCCCTCCGCCAAGCCCACCTGCTGGATTAACCGCCCCGCTCATCGATCGGACTTAACCCCTGCCCTGGTTCTTTTCCCCACGCTCGAGTTCCTGCAGATAATTTCTTAGCTCCCCAACCCTCTCATCCGGCAGATCCCCGTAGGTACAGCCAAATCGGTCCCGAACACACCCGGCCACATGGGCATAGGGGTTGCGCCCATGGGGATGCCGAGGATCGGGCTCCAAAACCTCCTTGAGACGATCCCCCAGGGACCGCATCTCCTGCCAAATCTCCTTCTTTAGATTTGGACTCACCCCGCCAGCCGCTTGATCGCCAAAAGGGTGATATCATCCGAGCGTTCCGCCTCCTGCACAAACTCCTCCACTTTTTCCACCACGCTCTCGGTCAGCTTTTCGGCACTCAAGGAGGCGCGCTCAGTCACGGCTGAGAGCAAGCGCTCCTCTCCAAAAAGATCCCGCGCCTGATTCATCGCCTCGGTCACCCCGTCGGTATAGACCAAAAGGGTCTCTCCGGGCTTCAGTTGAAGTTCCCTCTCACCGAACTTGGCATCCTCGAAAACCCCCAACGGCATTCCACCGGGCGGTTCGTACGCCGGCTTTCCACCCGCCGAAAGCAACACCGGCGGATTGTGCCCCCCCTGCCCGTAGACCATCCGCCCGCTCCTCGTGTCCACCACCCCCAGAATCATGGTCACAAAGAGGTTGGCTTGATTTTCTTTCGCCAGCTGGGCATTGACCCGGGTCAGAATATCAAGGGGCGTCCTTCCGGGAATCGCGGTGGCCCGGATCAAGGTCCTCGTGACCGCCATAAAAATTCCTGCGGCGATTCCTTTGCCCGAGACATCCCCGACCACGAAACACAGCTTGCCCGGCTCCACAAAGAAAAAGTCATACAGATCGCCGCTCACTTCCTTCGCCGGGTCCAACCGGGCGAAGATCTCGATGCCGGGCGACTCCTGCCGGGTGGGAAAGATCTTCGGCAGCAGACCACCCTGCAGTTCCCTCGCCAGATCCAGATCTCTCTGCACCTGGGCCCGCTCCAAGGCGGCATCATGCGCCCGAATTCGCACCAAAGCCGCCGCCACCAAACCGGCAAAGTACTCCACCATGTGCTCGTCCCCCTCGGTGAAGGCCTTCCGGCCCACGGGATTGAGAAACTCGATCACTCCGAGACACTCCGCTCCATCCAATAAAGGTGCCGCCAACAAGGCTTTGGTTTTCCAGCCCGTTTTCTCGTCCGCCTTCCGATAAAACCGGGGATCCTCATCCGGTCGATCGACCCGGATCACTTTTCTTTCCGCCATGGCCGACCCCACCACCCCCTTCCCTTTCGGCACCCGCAAGGTCCCCAGGTCAGGGGCACTCTCTCCGTGGGCCGAATGAATGACCAACTCCCCGGAGTTCGGATCAGGTAAAAAAATGGAGCAAGCCTCCGCCCGAATCCAAGGTCGGCTTTTTTCCAGAATTTTGAGCAACAGACCCCTTAAATCCGCCTCCCGCCCGATCTCCCCGGCCAATCGGAACAGTTTCCCGTAGTCGGCATCTTCCTGGGTTGTGGCCATACGTTCACCCTACTCGTAACCGTTGGGATTGTCAGAATGATTCTCCCGCCTCAGTCTTCCCTCATGTTTCCCCTCATTCGCCTACCCAACACCACCGCATGGGAACCGGGTCCCTACCCCGGGGTCGAATTTGCCCCTCTATCCCATGATCCTGCCACGGGAGCCAGATTCCTGCTGCGCCGCTTGGCCCCCGGAACCCTGATTCCTGCCCATCGTCACCCCCTAACCGCCGAGTCCGTGGTGGTACTCAAGGGCAAATGGATCGAGGGAAATGTGGAATATGGGCCCGGATCGTTTTTCCATGCCCCCAAAAACACCGTGCATGGGCCCCACCGGGCAGACAAGGAAGTGATCAGCGTCACTTGGTATGACGGCCCTCTCACCGTGGAAACAGCCGACGATTCCGGAATCAGCCCGGGCACCGTGCCCCCGGCCGTTTAGAATTTTTTAAGTTGCCCCAATGCCCGCGGGAGCGGAACTACTTCCCCGCCCTGGATGGAGTAAAAACAATCTCGACCCGGCGGTTCTTCGCTTGACCCTCCGCATTGTCATTCGGAGCCAAGGGACGGCTGTCCCCATACCCCACGGCCGAGAGACGGGATGCGGGCACCATTCCGGTGGCCTCCAGGGTTCGTACCGCCACGGCCGCCCGGGCGGTGGAAAGTTCCCAATTGGTCGGATAATACTGGGCCAAAACCGGGGCAATCGGAACGTTGTCGGTGTGTCCCTCCACCCGGACGTCATCCTGCGACTTGTTGATGGCCGCCGCCACCTTGCGCAACACATCCACTCCCTCGGGAGAAAGCTCGGCGGAACCGCTGGGAAAAAGAATCTCGCTGGCCACCGTGACTTTCAATTGGTCCTTGAGACGGGAAATCAAGACATCCTTGTCGGCCAGCTTCTTTTTTAACTCCTCCTCCAATTTGGCATCTTCGCTCGTGGGGCCACTGGTGGCCTTGAGTTTTTCCATCTGCAATTGCTGATCTGCCAGTTTTTTCTCGAGGGCCTTTTTTTCGGCCTCCGCCACGTCGCGGGCTTTGCTCAATTCCGCCCGTGCCTGCTCGAGTTGGACCGACAACGCCGCCGCTTTTTGCGCCTCCGCCTTATTCTGCTCCAGCTGGGCCCGCAACTCTTCGGTGGTCAGTTCGGATTTTTTGGCCCGATCTTCCAAAACCGATGCCTTTTGCTCCGCCTCCGTCAGCTGGGCCCGAGCGTTCATATCCCGGTTCATGTAGTACCCACCCCCTCCCAAACCGAGGGCGGCGGCGGTGGCCAACGTTACAGTCTTCCATGCCACCACCTTGGCCGCTCCGGAGGCGGCTGCCTGGGTGGCCGTCTTGGCAGCGGAGGAGGAAAGACTGGGGATGGCTTCCGGTTTGGGAGTGGGTTCCGCCATAAAGGGAAAAGCTTAGTTTGTGGTCTTTTTCGATCCCTTGACGTCCTGCGAAGGTGTTTTCCCGGTGATTTTCGGCTTTTTATCCAGTTCCTCCAACACTTTCCACAGCCGCTTGACAGCCTCCGGAGTCTTTTTCGTTTTTCCGGAGAGAATGTCTTTGGGATCCAGTCTCTGCCCGTAAAAGTTTTCATTGGTGTCATCCGCCGAGCCGTAGCCCAATCCCGACAAAGAGACCCCGCCGAACAACCCTTTGGTGAAGCAGTAGGTGTAGACCGGGGCATTGACCGTGGCCACCCCGGCAGAGAGCTCTCGACCCGTCGGACCGGCCGTTCCCTCCACTTCGGCACTGCTCGTGTAATTCCCCTTCTGGGTAAACTGCTTCACGGCTTCATCCGTATTTAGCAGGAGCACATAATCCTGGGCCGATCCCCCCGCCTGAAAACCCACTCCCGCTCCGGCCGCCGAAATGGCCGAAGGATGCGACCATTTTTTCCCCTCCCGCATCACCACCAGCCCGTCCCCACCCTCCCCCGCCACGATAAATCCCGCCTTAATGATCCACATCACCACCAACCCCTTGGCCTCCTGAAAAACCTCCCGGGGAATGCTGTCGCCCTGTGCTTTTCCGTACTGCTCCAGTATGCTGATCGTCTTGTCGATTCTCTCCTCCATGCTGCTGACCGCCATGGCGGAGATTGGGGTGGCAACGAGGACGGCCATTAGAATCTTGGGGATCAATTTCATCGTTCGAGAATGTCCCGCATTTTCCGCTTTGGCAATCGGATCCCGCTAGCGCCCCTCGTCGGCATCGATGTAGTCAAAAAATGTCTGAATCTCCTCCCTTCCTTCCCATCCCGCCTCTTTCTTGCGAAACACCAAACGATCCGACATCTCGTCCCGCCATCCCCGCTTCCCCAGATAGGCGTTCCAGATTTTTTTCTCCTCGGCATCCCTCTCCCTTCCCTGCCTTCCGCACCACGCCAGAATCTCCGCATCCGTGCCGCCTTGATCAACCCTCGCCCGCAGGTCTCCATAGGCCACCCCCAAGAAATCGCAACACGCCTTGTCGAAACCCTGCCCCAGGTTGTCCTGATAGTCGCCCGGTAGCTTGCCCGCCCGGGCCAAACGGATCTTGTCCACCATTCTGCCGAAATAGACCAACCCCTCCACCATCTCCCGCGGACTTCTCAAGTCAGCCACCGGTTTTCTTGTCCGGCTCATCGCCCCATCGCCTCCCGCAAAGTGCGGATCTCGCCTTCCAATTCCTCGACCCGGGCCGCCAAATCCAGAATCATGCCCGCCGCCTGCGAAGGCACCCCGTACTCGACCCGCAACTGCTCGATCCTCCTCACCAAATAAAGTTCTCCCTCCCCGAAGGAGCAGGCCCCGCTTCGCCGCAGTTCCTCCCCCAAAAGCCCCTGCGCGACGTAGGCTCGCACCGCCTCCGCCGTGGTCTCCGCCAAACGCGCAAGCTCCTCGAGACCAATCTCGAGCTTACGCTCCTGATGCAGCATTTGCACGACCTGCAGACATTTTCCTCTCATCGGTTAATTTCCCCCCCGGGCTTGCCATCGGCTTTTTTGCGATATCTCCTCCCAAAGTTTTCTCTCCGCGGAGTCCACTTGGGACGGCACCTGCACCTGCAAGACGGCATACAGATCCCCACGCCCGCCATCTTCCCGCGGTAGTCCCTGCCCGCGCAATCTCAGTTTCGTTCCGCCCACCGATCCGGCGGGAATTTTTAACCGAACCTCCCCCTCCAGGGTTCGTACCGGCACGCTGGCCCCCAACACCATCTCCCAAGGCGCCACCTCCAAATCCGCCACCAAATCCGCTCCTTCCACGCGCAAATCCGGGTGGCGAGCCAGCCGTACCCGGAGATACAAATCTCCGGCTTCTCCTCCTCGGGCCCCCGCTTCCCCCCTGCCCGCCAACCGGATCCTCTGCCCCTCCCTCACGCCTGCGGGAACTTTCACCCGATAGGTTTCCACCTTTCCTCCTCCTCTTTGCAACGTCACCTCCCGGCTCGACCCATGCAACGCCTCCTCCAAAGTCACCAACAGATCCCCCTCCACGTCCGCGCCCCGCCTAGCCATTCTCCGCC
>Ga0214923_10003682_pt1 | contig 19073 bp, 19 predicted proteins | sample LL1510_MetaG_FD_177993 | JGI IMG/M metagenome (GOLD analysis project Ga0214923, IMG submission 177993) | Freshwater microbial communities from Lake Lanier, Atlanta, Georgia, United States - LL-1510 | ecosystem: Environmental > Aquatic > Freshwater > Lake | place: USA: Georgia | collected...
AGCCCTCTAGTTGTTCCAAAACTCAATCCCGACTGGATTTAGGGATAAAGTTGAAACAACTAGAGGGCTAATAAAATCAGAAGAGGCAGGAGTCATTATACATTTGACTTCTGCCCCATTCTTTTTCAATATCCGAATGAGATACGCAATTTTGTAAGCTGCAATACCTCCTGTAATACCAAGAAGAATGCGCTTTCCAAACATTAATTATCCGTTTCTGGTTGACGCATGTAAATTCTGTCGTCCAACAATTCTTGAGTTGCGATTGCTGTTGGTTTCGGCATTTTTTCGTAATGCTTAGAAATTTCAATTTGCTCTCTGTTTTCAAAAATCTCTTCCAAATTGTCTGTATGCGAAGCAAATTCTTGTAACTTTTGGGTTAATTCTTCACGAGTTTCAGAACTGATTTGATTAGCTCTTTTTGAGATAGCAACCAACGACTTGTAAATGTTTCCTGTTTTTTCCTCTAACAAAATTGTGTATCGGGTTACAGTTGTTTTTTCAGCTTGTGTGTTTTTTAGGCTCATTTTTAAGCGTTTATTCGATTTTAGTGTCTTTCTCTTCTTCCTTCTCTACTTGTCGCATCAAATTATCTAATTCTTTTAAATAATCGGAATTAGCGTACAAGCTAGCAAAGTTACTGAATCTTTCTTTAGTTTGTTCGAGTCGTTCTAATTTTTTAGAAGGAATACTATTAATTGCTAGCTTAAACGAATTTTTAACTAAAATATAGGATGCTTCTTCACAGAATTTTGATTTACTATATTTCTCCAAGAAAATTTCAGCAGCCGTAACCGCAGCCCTAAAATTTTCAGTTTTAGCATATAAACGAACCTGCTCAAATTCTTTTCTTTCCAATTTAAAGCGCAGATTATCAATCACATTATTGCAAGAATCTACCAATTTAGATTGTGGGTAACGATCCACAAATGATTGTATGCTATTAATTGCTTGCTCCGTTTCGGACTGATCTAATGAATATTCAGGCGAATTTTTCACGTTACTCATTGCCATCATAAAGTAAGCTTCTTCCGTTTTAGGACTGTATGGAAAACGTTGAACGAAAGAACTGAAATAATAACCAGACATGTAAAAATCTTCAATTTCGTAATAGCTTTTAGCCAAGCGATAATAGGATAATTCTCCTTCGCCTGTTTTTGGTGCATGCTGGTAAATTTGTTCGTATAATACTATACATCGATCAAATTCTTTCGTATCAAAAAGCGTGTTTGCCTTTTCAAATTTCTTATTGTAATCATCTCCTTTTACAATTGCATTATAATCCGAGCAGGAAAATAAGGCGAAAGTTGATAAAAGAACAAAATATAATTTTCTCATTAGCGTATTCTTAAACTTCTTCCAACTTGTAAAACTGAAGAGGGTTTCAATCCATTCAAACGGCAAATATTGGAAACTGTTGTGTTGTTTCTGTCGGCAATTTCTGTCAATGTGTCTCCTGAACGAATTTTATAATATTTGGCTTGAGGTTTTTTAACCTGAGGTTTGGGTATAACTTGCTCTTTTACAACACCTGCCACAGTAATTGAATCTTCTGTTTCTTTTACAGGAACGGAAGCAATTATGTTTGAATTCGTTGGTGGATTCACAGTTGGATTTGCTTCAAAAAAATCAGTTGGCTTAGCTCCAGGTCGAAACAAAGCTTTGTGTACAAAAAGATTTTCATTTTTAAGCAACCTTTTTTCAAAGTCAATAATCTCTTCTGGATTAAAAGGCGCATCGTAAAAGCGAACTTCAAAGTGCAAATGAGGACCAAATGAACGACCAGTATTCCCTCCTAAACCAATTGGCTCACCGGCTTCAACATCTTGATCTGGAAAAACTAGAAATTTACTTAAATGTGCATAAAAAGTCTCCAAACCATTGAAATGTCGAATAACAACTAAATTTCCAAAACCTCCTTCGTTGTATTTCGCATAGCGAACTTTTCCAGACCAAGCCGCATAGACAGTGTCACCGATATCCAAATCCAAGTCAATTCCATTGTGATTTCTGCCACTTCTTGGACCATATCGTGATGTAACAATACCTGGAACAGGCATACTAAAATTACTGTGCTCCTCATCGTTTAAACACAACCAAATAGTGTCTTTCAATTTAGATAAATCATTATTTCGACTCGTAAAACAAACTTCATTATTCCAAGATAAGGTGTAAGGAACCGATTGTTCTGTAGTCATTATTTTGTGAATGCGAGGATTCATGATTCCATCAAAAGTATTTATCTTAAGAAAGGCCCATGTTTTGTTGGAATAAATAACCATCTTTCCGTAGGAAGTTTCCACTGTGTCTAACGCTTTCTGTGCATTTGAGTGAAAAGCAAAAAAACTAAAAAAGAGAAAGAAAAGTAATGTTAACTTGCGCACCCGAAATTTTTAAGGTTTTCAAAGTTAGTCAAATTATATTAAATCTCCCTTACATCAATGACTTCGATGTTAAACAAAACATCTTCATTGGGTTGAATTAAATTTGCGTATCCTCTTGTTCCGTAAGCTTGTTTGCTATCCAAAAGAATTAAATAACGTTCGCCTTTTTTAGCATTTTTTAGAATTTTTCGTAAACCGGGTACGATGGTTTTTTGTCCAGGAATATACTTAATTGGAAAATTAGAGAGGTACGTGTTCATAACAGAAGCTTTCGTTTCAGTAGAAACAATCGAGTGAAAACTTATCTCTTTGGAATCTGCATTATCTGCAGCTGATTCTTTGCCGTCTTTGATTTTCCAACTTCTGATACCTTCTTCATTGAGACCTGGTGTCACAACAGCATATAGTTTCACGTACAACCACATCGGGCTATTAGCAGGCACAACTCCTTTGATACTTTTTGAGCCAAAAGCCAAATCAGCGGGAATTTCAATTTTTGCAAAATCACCAATTTTAAGTTCTGACAATGCCAAATCCCAACCTGGTGTCTGCATATTATAGCCAATCAAAAAAGGAATGGCTGGAACATTTAATTTGTTGTTACCGTCAATAATTTTTCCATCGGGCAAAGCAAGTCGATACTCCATCAGCACCATGTCACCTTTTTTTACTTTCTGACCATTTCCTTGATTGATCCACTTGATAACGATCCCGTTTTGATACGATTTAACTTGGTCAACCTTGCCTTTTTCAAAATTGCGCAAGTTCTTTTTTACGTCTGAAAAATTCGTATCAGCCTCAAGTTTTGGCTTTTTCAATCCGTGCTTAGTTATCAAACGATTAGGCTTCAATTTCTTTGGTTGATCGTCTGTACAGGCCTGTAAAATGCATAAAAGCGCTATAATAGCGAATGAATATTTCATATTATTTTAAATCAATTAACGATAAATCAAAGTATAAAACCGCTTGAGGTGGAATGGTCAATCGATCGCCCAAAAGTCCGTGAGCCAAATAGCTCGGTAAAATCAATTTTGCCTTATCCCCTACGCGCATTAATTTCAATGCTTCGTGAATTCCAGATTCCTTCTCACTTTTATCGATAACCAAAGTTTCGGTTTCATTGGCAGGTGTTTCATAACATATTGCTCCATTCAATCGCTCCACTCGAACACGAATTGTTGCTTGTTGACCTGATTGTGCCAGCGGACCTTTTCCTGAAGATTGGTAAATCATATAACGCAAACCAGATTCAGTTTGGGTCATTTTCAAGGAGGTATAATGCGCTAAAAAAAGCTTAATCTGTAATTGTTCGCGTTCGTTAACTTCCTGATTGAAATCTACAGAATGTGCATCGCTCCATGTTTGTTTTTTGGGTTTAGGCTTATTTCCGCGACAAGCTACTAATGCCATCGCACCAAAAAAAATAACAAATAAGAAACGAATTTTCATGGAATTAACTCCCATACTAACGATTTAAAGCGTTCAATGGTTACATCTAGTGAATCTGAACTTTCGCCACCAGCAGCATATTTGTGCCCACCTCCACCGAAATTGCGAGCAGAAAATTCATTTACATAATAATTCCCCTTGGAACGGAATGAAATTTTCACACCTTCTTTTCGCTCTGTAAAAAAAGCTCCAACTTGCATTCCTTCAATGGATAGAATTACATTCACCAATCCTTCTGTATCTCCTTTTTGATAATTAAATCGATTCAATTCATCCAGTGTGAGGGATATGATTCCAATAGGTAAACCTTCTAAAATCTCTAATTTCTCTGCGATGGCATATCCCCTTAACTGTAAACGATCCATCGAATTTACATCGTAAATTGCTTCGTGAATATGATGGTGCTCCAAACCAATTTCAAGCAAGTGAGCAAGAATCTGATGGGTATGTTTATCAACAGAAGGAAAACGAAAAGAACCTGTGTCTGTCATGATTCCCAAATAAATTCCTTCAGCAATTGTAACATCTATCTTGTCCAATTCTCCCATTTCCTGAATGCACTGATAAATCATTTGTGCAGTAGAGCATACAGTTGGTCTTGAAATCATCAAATCACAAAACGCATCTGGATTGGTGTGGTGGTCAATCATGATTTTAAAAGCAGTTGTTTTGTCAAACAAGCTTTCCATTTCCGTCCCAACACGACCTTTAGCATTATAATCCAAGCAAAATAAAACGTTTGCTTCACAACTTATTTGCGTGGCATAATCGGGATTGTCTTCGTAAACCAAATAATCCACATTTCTTAAAAAAGGCAACAAAAATGCTGGTGGTTGATCAGGTAAAATCAGTACGACATTTCTGTTCTTTTTTTTCAGGAAACGGTACCAAGCAACGGAACTTCCAATGGCATCACCATCGGGTGATTTGTGGGTTGTAATTACTTGGTTTTCATTTTCTTCAATTCTTTTTTTTAGTTCCTGCATCAGCGATTAATGATTGGAATTCATATGTTCGTCTTCTTCTGGATCTGGAGGGAACAATTTCGGCGAATCTTCTTTCTTTTGAAGTTTGTCCAACATATCTTCCAACTGAGAAATCGAAATGCGTTTTGCAATGATCTTTTTGTCTTTGTCTAACAAATATATCTGTGGAGTTGAAAAGACATCATACGTAGTTTGATAATTTAACGATTCCAAAGTAGTTGGTTTTTTATCTCCAGGAAACATAGGAACAAATTTTTCTGGTTCTTTTTTTGCTGCTTCGTACAATTTATCCGTTACTGCTACATTAATAAAAGTCAAATTATTTTCTCGAATAAACTTTTTCCAATTTTCAAAGTCTTTCCCTATTGCTTTTCCTACTGCAAAAACTTCAACATTTCTTGCTTTCAGTTTTTCAGTGTACAATTTTTGTAATTTGGGTGTTGTTTTCTTACAGTGACCACACTCTGGGTCGTAAATGTAAATAATGGTATAATCTGATTTTAAACTATAGAAATCTTGCCATTTTGTATCTGAGGTGTCTTTTAATATCAAATTAGGAGGACGAACCCCCATAACAAGGTTCAATTTATTATCTAAGTTATCGCATAAATCTTTGAATTTATCTTCTTCCACCCAGAATGCTGGAGATTTTCCATCTGCATTTTTTGTACAAAAATATCGCTTCAGCATGTAGTAATAGACTTTGTCCATACCCATAATCTCGCTTTTTCCATACGTTGAAGCCAACCAACCTACAGTATATTCAAACATGCGAGATTTTGGATTAAGTCGGTCACAGAAATCGAAAGCATAATGAATAACTGTATCCCAATGTTGCAACATCATGTTTTTACCAAAATAATATTCTAATTTATTAGCAAAAACGGGATTGTTTGCCATGGCATCGTCTTGTAGATCAACGTTATCCCAGTAATGATTTCGGTAGTATAAAAATCTAAAATTGGAATCTTTAATATTTCCTTTTTCATCTTTTGGTGCTTCCGGAACCTCAACTTCAACAGACATTTTGACTAATTTTCCTACCAATTTAGATGGATGGGCAGTAATCAAATCTTTTTGATATTTCTCAACATCTTTATTTAAGCCATCAATTTGCTCCGTCTGTTTTTTGAATTCCGCGCTTTGCTTGTCTTTAATTTTAGAACGTTCTTCCATTAATCGGTTAACTTCGGTTTTCTTTTCGCCTAAATAATTCACATAAGGTATAAAAATCTTATTTTCTTCTGATTTTTTAACCTTCATGTTTTTAACGAAATCAGGACCTTGTGTTTCCAATTGTACTTCTTCGTTATTGTATAAAAACTCAAAATAGCGCTGTCCAGGCAAATACAAGCCAACCACACCAGGTTTTTGTTTTTTACCATCAAAAACCACCTCTCCTGCTTTCATTTCTGCAGTGTCAGCATAGTACAATTTTGAACCGAAATACTTAATCAAGAAAACCGTAGTGTCTTTTTGACCCTGAACTTTTACACGAATTTTCTGTGCATTTCCTGCATAAGATAGCAAAACCATTGCTACCACTATCCACTGTTTGAATTGAATCTTCATTTTTGTGTTTTTTTCTGTTTACGAATATGGATTAAATAACAAACGCATCAAAATTATTAACATTTCTTTAACCTCGAAAATGATGCCAAAGTATTCACAAAATTTTTGAAAATAAAAAAGCCTCACATAACTGTAAGGCTTTAAGTGTGGGGGTTGACGGGTTCGAACCGCCGACCCTCTGCTTGTAAGGCAGATGCTCTGAACCAGCTGAGCTAAACCCCCTTTGTTTTTTAATTGCGAGTGCAAAGATATGCATTTTATCTTAATACGCGCAAGTTTTTGAAAAAATCAATCTTTTTTTAATTCTTCAATCTTTTGTAAGACATCATCTAAACCTTCCCGAAATTTTTCAAAATCTTCTTTATAAAGAAAGATTTTATGTTTCTGGTAGTTTCCATCGCCATCTTCATTCGATGTTTTTTTACTTTCCGTTAATGTGATATACAAGTCATTTCCCTTAGTTGATTTGATATCGAAAAAATAGGTGCGCTTACCTGCTCGAACAACTTTAGAGTAGATTTCATTTTGATCGTTATTCATTGGTTAGATTGAATTTTACATCAAATATGGTATTTTTTACATTAATATCAAAGTAATGTTTTTTTTTTTAATAGAACGTTGTAATTTAACCAACTTAATCGTCAATTATAAGATGTTTTAGATTGAAAATCAAGTGATTGATTTGTGTAGTCTTTACACATTTTGTAACCATTTTTGATAACATAAAGTATATGCAAATGATGTCTGACATAAAAAATATTTTTTTTCTAACCCTTTTCCTAATATTTGCACTTTTTGCTTGTGAAGAGAAAAAAAAGAATGTAAAAAAAGGAATTGATTTGACTGAAATTCGGAAAAGAGGTAAATTAATTGTTTTAACAGAAAACAGTACTTTGTCCTACATCGAATACCGAGATAAGCAAATGGGCTTTGAATATGAAATTCTAGATAGTTTTGCTCGTAACCTTGGAGTTCCTCTTGAAATCAAAGTTGTTTCTAATTGGTCTGAAATGCTTTCATACCTTAAAAAGGGAGAAGGAGATATTATTGCTGGCAATTTAGCAGTAACTTTAAACCACAAAGAACTTGATTTCTCTGAACCTTATTATTCTTCGTTCCAAGTATTAGTGCAATTGGACACAGACAGTGTCATAACTGAACCTTCTCAATTAGCTGGAAAAGAAGTTTATGTTCGTAAATATTCAAGCTATAGTAAGCGGTTAAGCCATTTACAAGATGAAATCGGTGACTCTATCTACATTAAATTTCCTAAACAAGATATGATTATAGAGGATTTAGTTGAACTAGTCATCAAAAAGAAAATTCGTTTTACAATTGCGCACGAAAACCTCGCTCGTCTTGCCAAAGAGCAAAATCCAAGATTATACATCCGAACTAAAATGTCTTTCTTACAAAAAATGGCTTTTGGCTTACGACATACAAGTCCGCAATTAAAAAAAGAATTGAATGCATTTCTTGGAAAATTTACCAATTCGGATGGTTACATTGAATTGAAACAGAAATACTTTGATTATCTAGACGCAGCAACTACCGAAATTTTACCTATTGGAAAAGGTCAACTCTCACCCTTTGACAAGCTGTTTAAGAAAGTAGCAAAGACCTACAAATGGGATTGGAAGTTATTGGCAGCTGTTGCCTTCAAAGAATCTCGATTTAATCCTTATTCACGAGGGGCAGGAGGAGCATTTGGGTTGATGCAATTTATGCCGCATGTTGGTCCTTTGTACGGTGTTTATCCACATTCGAATCCAGAAATTCAAATAAAAGGTGGAATGAAGCTACTGAATCATACATTCATGATTTGGGCAGGTATTCCCGATAAGTCACAGCGCATTAAATTTACTTTAGCTTCCTACAATGCAGGAACTTGCCATATTCAAGACGCACAAAAATTGGCTGCTGAAAATGGCTATGACCCTTTACTTTGGGATGACAATGTAGAAAAAATGGTAGATAATTTAGATGATCCTCGTTTTTACCGCTCTGAATCTGTAAAATGCGGTGCTTATCGTGGCCATGCTGTGGATTATGTAGAAGCTGTTTACAACCGTTATCTTTCATGGAAATAGACTTACACAACAAAAAATTGATTTTAATTCAAGGTCCAACTGCATCGGGTAAAACCGGGCTTTCTATCGCCTTAGCGAAACATTTCAAAACTTGCATCATTTCGGCTGATTCCAGGCAATTTTATAAAGAAATAGCTATCGGAACTGCTAAACCTAGTGTTGAAGAACAACAAGGAATTACTCATCATTTCATTGATTCACATTATTTAGAGGACCAAGTGACAGCTGCTCAATTCGCTCAAGAAGCCACAGCCATCATGGGAAAGGAATTTCTTTCAAATGATTATTTGATTGTAGCAGGTGGTTCAGGAATGTTTGTAGATGCTTTCGTTTACGGCTTGGATGAATTGCCCACAGATGAAAAGGTAAAAGCAGAAATAGAGCGTCAAAAAGAGGAAAAAGGACTTGAATTTTTACTGCAAGAACTTGCTTCGAAAGACTCTGCATTTTATGCTGCTGTTGATGTAAAAAATCCCGCTAGAATCATTCGTGCTTTGGAAGTAATTCGCATTACGGGTGAAAAAATTTCAGAACAACGTTTGGGTTTCAAAAAGCATTTTAATGGAAAAACAATCCGTTTGACAATCCAATGGAATCGGGAAGATTTGTATCAACGTATTCATTTTCGTGTCGATGAAATGTTACAGCAAGGTTTATTAAATGAAGTAAAATCTATCTCACATCTGCGACACTTAAAATCATTAAATACAGTTGGTTATAAAGAAGTATTTGCCTTTTTGGATGGAGAATACGATTGGAATACCTGTGTCGAAAAAATAAAACAGCATACCCGCAATTATGCCAAACGTCAATTGACTTGGATGAACCGTTATCCCGACGTAATACAGCTTTCCCCCTACTCGACCGAAAGTATTTTTGAGCAAGCCATAGCAAGTATTGAGAATTCTGACAAATTTGTGGAATGATTATTGGTTTTCATCTGTAAATTCACGACATGAAAATTGAGTTGAAACAAATCATTCCAATTCCTTTAGCGGATTCTATCAAAAAAGAATCGTTTTGGGGTAATGATTGGGTGTTTGAATCAGGGGAACGTATTTTATTAAATGCTGCCAGCGGAAAAGGAAAAACGACTTTCACGCATTTACTAACTGGTTTACGTTCAGATTATTCAGGTGAAATCAAAATGGGTGGAAAATCCATACAAACATTTGGAATGGATGATTGGACAATATTGCGAAAGGAAAAAATAGCGGTTGTGTATCAAGATTTACAACTTTTCACACAATTAACAGTTGCTGAAAATTTCAGTTTGAAGTTGCAGTTAACGCATTGTCTCGAATTGGATTTTGCTAGAGAAATGCTTGAAAAAGTCGGGCTTTCCAATCGATGGAACGATAAATGTGAAGTGCTTTCAATGGGTCAAAAACAACGTGTTGCCATTATTCGTTCGCTCTTACAACCGTTTGAATGGTTGATTTTGGATGAACCTTTTTCGCATTTAGACAGAGAAAATGCACGTATTTGCATGGGTATTATCAAACAAAGAGTGGACGAGTTAAAAGCAGGTTTTGTTTTGACGACTTTGGACCCGTCGGATGAAATGCCTGTTAACCGAAAAATAAATTTGTAAGTCATGTTACGCAAACTACTCTTTCGCACACAAGACTTCAAGCAATTGTTCATTGCAATTGTCGGTGCATTTATCGGTTTAACTTTTTTGATTACATCCTTTCATTATCTGGTTCGTGTCAATGAATTTGGAGAAGACACAGAGATTTTGGGGCGCAATATTCTGATAGCTCAACGCAAAGTCACCAGTTCGAGTTCGCTTGGAATTACAAAAACAGATTTTGAAAAAGAAGAATTAAGTGAAATGAGGCAAGAAACATTTATTGATGACATTCAACCGATTGTCAGTAACAATTTTAGCGTTTGGCTCGAAACAAATGATAAATATGTGCCCCCCTTTCGAACAGATGCTTTTATTCAAGCTGTCAACCGCTCATTTTTAGATGTACATTCAAAGCGCTGGAAGTGGCATAAGAAAAGTCGTTTTGTGCCGATAATTATGCCGAGAGAATTCATTGTAATGCTTAACACTTTCATGAGTGCAAGTGACATTCCTCAAGTTTCCGATGAATTAGCCATGAGTATTTTCTTTAAAATTCGCATTTCAAATGGCAAACAAGAAGAATGGTATGATGCTAAAATTATCGGTTTTACGAATCAAATTTCTGCACTTTTGGTACCTGAAGAATTCATGTCGTATGCCAATGAAAAATTTGCAGCAGGTGTTCCTGGGAAAATCACACAAGTTATGATCGCCAGCAAAGAAGGAAAATTTGGTGAGTTGGAGCAATACATGGATGATCATGGCATGGAATCAAAAAGAGATCAAATGGCGATTAGTCGCTTGAAAAGTATTGTGGGTACTTTACTTGGAGTAATAACAGGTGTTTCCGTAATTGCGCTTTTAATGTCGAGTTTGGTTTTGTTGCAATATTTACAATTGTTGATTTCCAATAATTACTACGAAATCAGAACATTACTTCGACAAGGATTTCACCCGAATAACTTAATAAAAAGTTTTTGGTTCTACTTCATAAAATTATTTGCAATCATCGCTAGTATTGGATTTATAGCTTTTATTTTGTTGAAAATATTAGTTGACCACTTACTGATTGCAGGAGGAATAGCGCTTAAGTCAAGCTTATCTGTTGAGGCCATTTTAGCCTTAATAATAAGTTTAATTCTTTTTGCAATTGCAAGTTATTGGACTGCAAGAAATGGCGTTATGAAATGGTTTAATGTATAAGCTATTTATACTCAGCAAAAATCTTATTCAACCAACGCAGCATCAGAAACATCAATAAAGACGCACTACAAAGTAAAGCCGTATTCACATAGAAGAAATGGGACTTATCGTAGTAGCCATCCCACATGGAACTAAGCACACCCGACATTTTATTTCCGATAGACGTCGCTAAAAACCAACCTCCCATCATGAGCGATGTCAAGCGTGGTGGACTCAATTTAGAAACCAAGGACAATCCCATTGGACTAAGAAAGAGTTCTCCAACCGTAATAACGAAATAGGAACTAATAAACCAAAGTGGTGAAGATTTGAATTCTCCATTATCGCAAGCATAAACGGCACCCACCATTACCAAACAAGATAAACCAGAGATCAACAAACCAATTGCCATTTTAGTTGGTGTGGAAGGTTCTAAACCACGTCTGTTCAAGAATGCAAAAAAAGCAAGCACCAAAGGCGTTAATGATACCACCCAAAAAGGATTTACAGACTGAAAAATATTGGTGTTAAAGGCATATATTTTTTCTCCTTCTACTGGTAATTTTTCTTTCGGAATATTTTTGAAGTAAGGTGGGTAACCAAAAGTTTTGTGCTTCTTATCCAATAATCTAAATTGCTTGTCCAAGATTGGAATGCTGTCTTTTTTATAGCTTATTTCTTCCGCTAAATACAGGGCTGATACAGCGGGTTGAATGCTGTGTGGCACTTCTCTATCTGTAAAACGATCGGCCCAAGTATTTAAGGTTGAACCGTTTTGCTTAAATACCGCCCAAAATGAAATAGCCACCACAAAAATGGCTAACATGGCACCAATCGGACGCTTCTCATTTTCAGGAGATTTATACCATAATCGTCCATAAAAAAACAAAACAGGTATGCACCCAAACAAAAATGCGTCAGTGGTTTTACTTCCAAATAAAGGTGCTGGCAATAAAAGTGCAAGTAAACCAAATCCAACTGCGGGAACTAAGACAACTCCAAAAATATGGAACAAGGACATATCGTTTTCAGCTGTTCCTTTAATCACATCAGCGTGCGCATAATGTTTTGTTCCCACCCAAAAAATGATGATTCCAATAAACATCCCTACACCTGCTGCCATAAAGGCTGCTGGCCAACCATAAATATTGTACAACGCTGCGCTAAAGAAATTACAGACAAACGCTCCAATATTGATACCCATATAAAATAAATTGTAACCCGCGTCTTTTTTGTGAATGTACTTTTCGTCGTTGTACACATTTCCTAATAAAGTTGAAATGTTCGGCTTGAAAAAACCATTCCCAAGGATTACGAGTAACATGGCGGCATAAAGCGCATATTTGTCATGTACAGCCATTAAGCAATATCCGACTCCCATTAAAATTCCACCAATTGTTATCGATTTGCGGTAACCCAATATACGATCGGCCAATAAACCTCCAATAAAGGGAGTAAGAAACACAAATGCAATGAAGGTTCCATACAAGTCAGAAGCTTCATTTTCATCCATTCCAAAGCCCGCTTTCACGTCTTTCAGGTACAAGGTAAAAATACCAATCATCAAATAGTAACCAAAACGTTCCCACATTTCAGAGAAAAATAAAAAAGGCAGAGCTTTTGGGTGTTTATTTTCTTGCATACATATCATTTAAATGAAAAAAGCTGTCCGAAAATACGAACAGCTTTTTATTAATCCTATCTTTTTTCTTATCGAACGCCGTGCATCATTTTAATTAAACGACTTGACAACAAGAATAATATTACGGATGCGGTTCCTGCCATGATAACAAAAATCATGAAGAAATGATATAAACTGTCAATTTTAACTCCTAAAAAACTTGGCTTTTTGGGATTCAAATTCCAAATCTCAATCACTTTCGTATCTGGATCTTTTCCTGGCGTTACTTCATATTTAATGACAGCCATTTTCGTTTCATCTTTACTTAAGAAATGTGCATAGTGGAATTTCGGTTTTGAACCAACAATTAATTTCATGGTGTGCTCAGAAATTTTTGTTTTTGAATCGCCTACAACAGCAATTGACAACAAGGAATCTCTTTTCTCTTTGGGCTCAATTCCAAACAATTTATTTTTGAACGACTCACCAAAAGAAGGAGCTTTTTCTTCTTCGAAATTATCCGAAAGCAATTTGATATCTGCCACTTTTCCTCCTGCTAGCTTTTCATTTTCTTTCACGAAGTTGCTATCCATGTCCTTGATTTGAAGCGACGAATCAGCAGCAACAGCAGAAAAGTTAAATTCTTTCACCTCAATTGTGCGCTCCAATTTCACTTCTTCTGGATACAATGAACTTAAATCACCTGCAAATTTATTAGCGGTAGCAGTCGATAAAAACCAAACACCCATCAACAAGGAAGCAAAACGAACAGGAGCCAATTTTACAACCATAGAAAGTCCAATTGGCGATAAACACAACTCACCAAATGTATGAACTGTATACAAGGTAACTAACCAAAATAGACTTACTTTCAAACTAGGGTCAATGTCTTTTACACCAATAGCAATAATCAAATACCCGAGAGCCAATAAGAATAAACCTAAAGCTTGTTTAACAGGCGAATTTGGCTCTTTTCCCGCTTTCCCTAATTTCGTCCAAATAATAGCGAAAATTGGTGCGAAAATTACGATAGCAACAGCGTTAATACTTTGGAAATAAGAAGATGGAACTTCCCAACCAAAAATATGACGATCTGTTTGCTCTTGTGCGAAGAATGTCAATGAAGCACCCGCTTGTTCGAAAGCGGACCAGAAGAAAATCACGAAAAACGCAATGATGAAAATCACCCAAATTCGTTGTTTTTCTTCTTTTGTTAAGCTCTTATCGGTTATTATCGAAGCGGGAGCAATTATACAAAGCGTGTAAATAAAAGCACCGATTAAATCTAAGCCCATCAAGCCTTTGAAAGCTACAAACAACAAGGAAGAAATTCCAATCCATTGTGCGATACTGGCAATATTTAATGGTTTTTTTTCAGCTTTTTCAACTTTTACTTTCGCTGGTTTTGCTCCAATTGGCTGCCCTGATGGTGAAACAATGTATTTGTTTTTAAGTAATTCAAAAACGACAGTACTGATAATCATTCCAATACAAGCCGCCAAAAATCCCCATTTGAACATTTGAGGTACAATGAGACCTTCTTTATCGTAAACTTCACCCAAACTTCCTGTTATCAATGGCGCGAAAAATGCTCCAAGGTTAATTCCCATGTAGAAAATCGTGAATGCTGCATCCACGCGTTTGTCGCCTTCTTCGTACAATTGACCCACCATCGTAGAAATATTCGGTTTGAAAAATCCGTTTCCGAAAATCAAAAACCCAAGACCTATAAACATCAAGGTTGTTGCAAATCCTGCATCGGTATAAAATGTACCTGCCAAAAACATAAAGAATTGACCGATAGCCATCATTACTCCACCCACAAAAATCGAGCGTCTATTTCCCCAATAACGGTCGGCAACGTAACCACCGATCAGCGGCGTTAAGTAAACCAAACCCGTATAATCTCCATAAACGGTAGATGCCAACGACTTGTCAAACATCAACGCATTGACCATGAATAAAGTGAAAATGGCACGCATTCCATAGTAACTGAAACGCTCCCACATTTCGGTTACAAATAGCAAATACAGACCTTTAGGATGACCTTTTTGCGTTCCCGCATTTTCTAATGTTTGTTCCATATTTTTCAAAAGTTAGATGCCGAATATACTAATTTTCGGTGAAGTAGCGACAAAACTAATTGCATAGCTTCAAACGAAATATGTATTTTCGAAACGTGAAAAAGTTGTTTGTCAATTGTCATACTCATTTTCTAGAAAGCAACCATTTGTCTTTGTTTCAAGTAGAACAAGCTGCTGTCAATCAAGCTTTTTCATACGGAATACATCCTTGGGATGCAGCCACAAAAATTTGGAATCCTACCCTTATTCAAAATAAAAATTGTTTGGCAGTGGGCGAATGTGGCTTAGATAAAATGCGTGGACCTGAATTACAAACCCAAGAAAAGCTTTTTCGTTTTCAAATTGAACAAGCTGAAAAAAGTAGAAAACCGCTGATTTTACACTGTGTCAAAGCCTGGGAAGAAGTACGCAAAATCAAACGAGTGCTTCAACCCCAACAAACATGGATATTTCACGGTTTAGCAAAAGTGAACCTTATCGATGAAGTAATTTCAGAAGGGTTGATGCCTTCGTTCGGAAAAGCCATTTTATATCATGCTACACTGCTTGAAAAAGTGGCACAACTGGATGGAAAGCAATATTTCTTAGAAACTGACGATACACATTTGCATATAGAAATCCTTTACAGAGTCCTTGCAAAAGCTAAAAATGTACCTTTGCATGACTTGATAGCAATACAAAACGAAAATTTTAATCGGATTTTTGGACATGGAAAAATGGTTGGAGCGAACAGCGCTCTTGTTGAGTGAGGAAAATATAGAGAAATTAAACAAAGCTCATGTTTTAATCGTTGGGTTAGGCGGAATTGGCTCGTTTGCAGGGGAATTTATTGCGCGCGCTGGTGTAGGTACCATGACAATTATCGACGGAGACGTTTTTGACACGACCAATAAGAACCGCCAATTAACGGCCTTGGATTCTACCATTGGAAAAAATAAAGCCGTTGTTTTAGGCGAGCGTTTGCGCGATATCAACCCCCAACTGAACTTGAATATTGTCGAGGAATTTGTTCTACCAGAACGCGTTTGGGAACTATTGGAAACGTTCCAACCCGACTACGTAATGGATTGCATTGATTCTGTGACACCTAAATTGGAATGGATCAAAGCTTGTAAACGCAAGAAAATCAAAATTATTTGTGCCCTCGGAGCAGGCGGCAAAATGGACCCTTCGCGCGTAAAAGTCGCACATTTGAAAAACACCCACAACTGCAAATTAGGCGCGCACATCAAAAAGCGAATGAAGCGCGAAAACATAACCTACAAAGGAGTGAAAGCAGTTTTCTCCTCCGAATTACAAATCAAGGAATCGCTTAAAATGACCGATGGTCTAAACTACAAGAAATCATTTTACGGTACCGTTTCCTACATGCCGGCACTCTTCGGTTTATACGGAGCAGCCGAAGTCATTCGTTACTTGACAGACGAAAATCGCGATATGAATGAGGAATAATTTTGGGTTTAATAGCTACTCGATTTGTAAAGACGTATCAATTACTTCTCGTCAAACTCGTTCAAAAGCGTTCTTAAAACACTTACATTCATCAAAAAATAGTTGATTTAATCTGATAATGAGTAAATAGAATAAAAAAATGGAGTTAATTAGACAGGTAATAAAACAGATGATTCATGTTTCGGAATGCGAACTAAACGAATTCCTTAGCCAAGCCATTACCAAGACTTTTAAAAGACAAGAAACTGTAAGTAGATCAAACGCCATTCCTAATGAAATATTTTTTATAAACAAAGGACTTATCAGAGTTTTGATAACAGACAACCAAGGGACGGAACATACAATACATTTTGCATTAGAAAATCAATTTATTGCAGACTATTCAAACTTTATCCAAAAGCAACCTTCTATATACAGTTTACAGACATTGGAAGAAAGCCAATTGATAATTTTACCGCGTTCTGCCATTGAATGGGGCTATAAAAATTTAACGGAAGGACAAAAAATGGGGCGATTAATTGCAGAGTTTTATTTCATATATCAAGACGATAGAATCAAAAATATGTATGCCAGAACGCCAAAGCAACGTTACGACAGCATAACTGACGTTTTCCCAAACATTCATAATCGTGTTCCTCAACATATGATAGCATCTTATTTAGGAATTACACCTGTTCATTTGAGTAGACTAAAAAAAACTGAAATTTAATATCTCTAAACATTTGTTATTGTTTTAAGCCGTCTTTCAGTTGCATTTTTGCAATATATAATTAAAAAAAATCAAAAATGGAACTTTCATCAAACGAAAAAAGGAGGCTAAAAACCAAATATGGAGAATGGGCAATAATTACAGGCGCTTCATCAGGTATTGGCCTTGAATTAGCCACTCAATTAGCATCGGCAGGTTTTAACCTTGTTATCAACTCTCGGCATTTAGACAAATTACAAGAAGTTGAAAGGTTTTTAAAATCCCTTTCATCTATTGAGATAAAAATTGTTGTTACAGATGTCTCTGAAATAGAAGGCATTGAAACTATAATTCGCGCGACTCAAGGATTAAATGTTGGTCTGCTCGTAGCTTCGGCAGGTTTCGGAACATCTGGAAATTTTATTGACAGTTCCTTGCATACCGAAATCAATATGTTGAAAGTAAATTGTGAAGCATTACTTTGTCTGACACATTATTATAGCCAACAATTTGTTCAACAAAAGCGTGGCGGAATTATATTAATGAGTTCCATGGTAGCTTTTCAAGGCACACCTTTTTCAGCAAACTATGCAGCAACAAAAGCTTATGTTCAAACATTAGCTGAAGCTTTATCCGTTGAGCTAAAACCACATGGTGTTGATGTATTAGCGGCTGCACCAGGACCTGTTGCTAGCGGGTTTAGCCAAAGAGCAAATATGATAATGTCTATGTCATTAACACCGAAACAAGTTGGTGTTCCAATATTAAAAGCTTTAGGACGTAAGACAACAGTTTTGCCCGGTATATTGACAAAAATTTTGGTTTACTCCTTGCGGACGGTTCCAAGATGGGGCAAAGTTAAAATTATGGAAAAGGTAATGGGCGGAATGACATCACACCAGCGGCCATAATAGAGGCGATAAACCGATATCAATAAACGGTTTTTTACAAAAGCTACTGTTCGTGGCTTAAACAAAGCTTTCTTCTCCACCTAGCAATTCGATAAGCACTGACAAAAATAGTAGATGAAAATTAGCTGACTTCCTACGACCTCAAAACAGCTCCCGTTTCTTTTTCAATTCCTATGCGAATGCGCTCCATTGCTGCTTCGATTTCAGTATCCGTAAGCGTTTTATCGCCTTCTTGTAGCACAAACGACAACGCATACGATTTTTTACCTTCCTCAATTTTGTCGCCCTCGTAAACGTCAAATAAATTTACCGATTGAAGTAGCTTTTTCTCAGCATTACGCGCCGCTTTCTCCAACGAAAGGTAATCAGTGTTTTTATCTAAAACGAAAGCAAAATCTCTTCGGATAGCAAAGGTTTTTGGTAGTTCCTTGAATTTAATGCGCACGTTTTTCAACACTTCCAATAAATTATCCCAATGAATGACAGCGAAATAGACCTTCGACTTGATGCCGAAATCTTTTTGAATCGACGAAGAAACAACTCCAATTTCTGCTACTTGTTTTTTGAACAAATCCCAACGTTGCGAAAATGCAAACAAATTACTTTCTGCATTTTTCTCCTGCAATTGATTGGTCAACCCAAAGCGCTCAAATACTGACAATAACAAACCTTTTAAAGTGTAAAAATTCACTTCGCTTTTATCACTATTCCAACCTTCTTGATGTTTTGAACCTGTCATGAGCAATGCCATTTGATGTTGCTCGTTGTAGCCGGAAGCAAAACGATTATATACTTTACCGAACTCGAACAAACGTAAATCTGGCGCTTGACGATTTTGATTATGGGCTACATTTTCCAACAAACTAAACAACATACTTTGTCGCATCACATTCAAATCTTGACTTAAAGGATTCAACATTTCAACAGCATGTTCTCTTTTTAAGGTTTCGCCTCCGTGTTTTTCAACGTAAACAGCTTTCGTCAAAGAGTTATTCAAAGCTTCGTGAAAACCTTTTCCAACCAGAAATTCAGCACATGAAACCAATACTTTCTCAGGGTTGATTCCTTCCTCAATCGG
>Ga0214923_10003684_pt1 | contig 19065 bp, 16 predicted proteins | sample LL1510_MetaG_FD_177993 | JGI IMG/M metagenome (GOLD analysis project Ga0214923, IMG submission 177993) | Freshwater microbial communities from Lake Lanier, Atlanta, Georgia, United States - LL-1510 | ecosystem: Environmental > Aquatic > Freshwater > Lake | place: USA: Georgia | collected...
CTTTATATCAAGGGCTTCGACTAGCTGATAGGAAAAAGCTCGCTAAGGTATTTGTAGTTGCCCCGGCTGGAGATGATATTGCAGTTGCAATCTGTGACCGCCTAAAAAAAGCAGCACAATCAGATTAATACACACCTCATTGATTAACATTTTAATTACCCTCAAAGTGAATAAAAATTCACAGCCAACTCACCACAAAAAGGGGTCAGATTTTATATTTGCCTCAACTACAGTTCAAGCTATCTGACTTAAATCAAGTGATTTTGGGGCGGGTAAATGGTCAAAGCGGGCGTAGCGGGGTAGACAGGGTTAAAAAAGTTGATACCGTTAGCCTTAAGGCCAGGAAATTTCAAGTATTTTCTGAAAGGAAGATGAGCAGATGATTAAGAACTCAAATCAGGCAAAGCCAGCATTTATCGCAGTAGTTCTTGGGCTATTGCTATCGACTACCTCTGTTATCTCTTCAGCTGAGGCTGCAACTATTAAAAATGGTCTCGCCTGCAAAAAGTCTGGCCAAACTACTAAAACTGGCAGTAAAAGATATGTCTGTGGAAAAAATCCATTTATCACCCCAACAAAATTGACCTGGATGCTAACTAGCTGTCCTGAGGCATATGATCTATATGCCGAGGCAAAAGATCAGTATGGAATATTTAAAGACATTCTCTCTGCCTCCCCTGAAGGTCTAACTGAGTTAGCAAATCTGCAAAAGAGTATGGATTCATTAGATGTATTAATGAAAACAAAGGTGTGTAAGCGCGGGGCGTAATAAGTTTTTACCTAACTTTTTTGCTGCGTAAAGTTTGCGTCAAGTTTATTTTGGTATACTTGATTTCACCTACAAGTTAAGGAAATCTATGACTGCTCTATTTATTTCCAAAACTTCTTTGGTCGATAAAAAGGTCTCTTTAGGTACAGGTGTTAGAATTTGGCATAATTCTCAAATTCGAGAAAATTCAATAATTGGCGACAATGTTATAGTTGGTAGTGGTGTTTATATTGGACCAGGAGTACACATAGGAAAAAATTCCAAAATACAAAACTTGGCTTTGATCTATCAACCAGCGAAAATTGGAGAAGGAGTTTTTATTGGTCCTGGCGTTATTTTCACTAATGACCTACATCCTAGAGCCGTAAATATAGATGGATCACAGAAAAATTCTTCTGATTGGGATGAGTTTGGAGTCTTGGTTTTTGAAGGAGCATCAATTGGTGCCGGAGCGATATGTATAGGTCCAGTTGAAATTGGTAAATGGTCGCTTATTGGTGCAGGCTCAGTAGTTACCGGAAATGTCCCAGATTTTGCTCTATTTGTAGGAAACCCAGCACGCCAGATTGGTTGGGTAGGTAAAAGCGGGCAAAAACTAGAAAAAGTTGATGACAAAACCTTTTGGTGTAGTACATCTAAGACCGAGTATAAACTAGAAGGAAATCAACTCTCAGAGAAAATAAAAAGATGAGAATGATTCCCTTGGCTAAACCTCAAATTAGTTGGCAGGAGCGAAGTGCCGTCATTAAGGTACTCAAGAGCTCAAGCCTTGCCCAAGGTCCTGAGGTAATGGCCTTTGAAAAAGAATTTTCTAAAATCGTAGGTGATAGGGATTGTGTGGCCGTTAACTCGGGTACCTCAGCTTTGCATTTGTCATTAATTGCATTGGGCATTTCAGAAAATGATGAAGTAATCGTTCCATCATTCACATTTGCGGCTACAGCAAATGTAGTGGCATTGGTCGGCGCAAAACCAATTTTTATAGATATAGATCCTAAAACTTATTGTATGGACCCAGCCGCTATGGCTAAAGCTATAACTAATAAAACTAAAGCTGTTATTGTTGTTCATCTTTATGGGTTACCAGCAAATATGAACCAAATAATGAAAATTGCAAATAAAAATTCTCTTTTCGTTATTGAAGATGCTGCTCAAGCTCACTTGGCGGCAATTAATAATCAAAACGTAGGAACCTACGGTGATGCAGCAGCTTTTTCATTTTATCCCACAAAGAATATGACTTCAGGTGAAGGTGGAATGATCGTTTTAAAGAATTCAACTAATGCAAGATTATGTAGACTGCTTAGAAACCAAGGAATGGAAACTAGATATCAGAATGAAATTATAGGTTTTAACTTAAGAATGACTGATATTCATGCTGCAATAGGTAGGTGCCAACTTAAAAAACTTTCAGAAGCCACTGATAAACGGATTAAAAATGCACAGTTTTTATCTAGTAATTTAAATTGTGACACCTTACCTTTTGTGCCTGAGGGATATAAACATGTCTATCATCAATATACCGTAAGAATAGTAATAAAACGTGACACTTTTTCGAAACTCTTGAGAGAAAAGGGTGTTGGAAATGATGTTTATTATCCAACACCTGTTCATCAGCTTCCATCATTTAATCATAAAATTGAACTTCCAAATACAATCAATGCGAGTAAAGAAGTACTTTCCTTACCAATTCATCCAAGCTTAAGCAAAAGACAACTAAGGAAAATTGTAGACTTATTTAATAAAATTCAGGATGAAGTTTATTAAATGAGAAAATTAAGTGTTGGGCTTGTGGGATTAGGAATGATGGGTAAAAATCATGCTAGGATTTTATCTTCACTTGATTCAGTTGACTTTTTAGGAATTGTTGATCCACTTAAATCAAATGTTCATTTAGAGAAAACATATGGAGCTTATTTATTTAAAGACTTAGATGAATTACTGGTGAAAAAACCAGATTATTGTGTTATCGCTACACCAACTGGTTCTCATGAAGAAATTGCAATTAAGGTTTTAGCAGCTGGAAGTAATTGCCTAATTGAAAAGCCTGTTTCAACAAATTTGGAATCCGCAATGAGAATTAGAGATTTGGCACTTAAGAAATCACTAGTCGTGGGCATTGGCCATGTTGAAAGGTATAACTCAGCCGTGCAGCAGGCTAAGCTTAAAATGATTAATAATGAAATTGGTCAGATTTATCAAATTTCATTTAGAAGGCAAGGCCCTTTTCCTTCCCGAATTGGGGATGTAGGTGTTGTTAGAGATCTTGCAACTCATGATATTGATTTGAGCATGTGGCTTACCGAAAGTAAATTTAGTTCAATTTTTGCCCATACCATCAATAGATCCGGAAGGGATCATGAGGATATGGTTTCAATTAATGGAAAATTGCAGAATGGTGTGATCATAAACATGCTCGTAAATTGGTTAAGTCCACTCAAAGAAAGAAAAGTAATCATCACAGGAGAGAGAGGTGTACTACTTATTGATACTTTAACTTCAGACTTAACCATGTACTCAAATGGTAAGCATAAAATAACAAATGACTACCTTTCTCATTTTCAAGGCGTCACACAAGGTGATATAACAGGATTTGCATTTGACAAACCAGAGCCACTTCTAGTGGAACATGAAAATTTTCGAGATCACCTCTTGAATAAAACTGCAAATATAGTGAGCATTGAAGATGGTATTGAAACAGTTAAGATTTCAGATGCAGTAATTAAAAGTGGAATTGATGGAAAGAGTGTTGAGTTTTGAACATAACTATTATAGGTATGGGAAAAATTGGCTTACCCCTTGCAGTGTATTTTTCAAGGAAGAAAAGCAAAGTTACTGGTTTAGATATAAATCAAGAAGTTGTTGATAAAATTAATAATGCTGTTGAACCCTTTCCTGGAGAGAACGAGTTATCTAAGTACCTAAAGAAATCTATCAAGAAAGGTAGTCTTAAAGCCACTTCAGACATAGAGACTGCGATTATATCTGCCAACGTAATTATAATTTGTATTCCCTTAATAATAGATCAAAATAACGATCCAGTTTTTGGGAATATGGATATGGTTGTCGAAAATATTGGTACATTTGTACAACCAGGCACTGTGGTTATTTTTGAAACTACATTACCTGTAGGAACGACTCGAAAAAGATTTGCTCCTATATTAGAATCAATTTCAAAACTGTCAATTGGTAGCGATTTGTTTGTTGCGTTCTCACCAGAGAGAGTTTTTACGGGTCGATTTTTTGAAGATATATCGAAATACCCTAAAATAGTGGGTGGAGTCACTCCAGTTTGCACTGATAAAGCTGTTAACTTTTATCGTCAGATAATTGACTTCAAGAAAAGGCCCGATTTGGAGGTTACGAATGGGGTGTGGCCAGTAAAAAACTCAGATACCGCTGAGTTTATAAAAATTGCTGAAACGACCTATCGTGATGTAAATATTGGGTTGGCAAACGAATTCTCCCTATTTGCTAAAAAAAATGACATTGATATCAATGAGGTGATAAGTGGTGCTAATTCTCAACATTTCTCTCACATTCATACTCCTGGGATTTCAGTAGGAGGTCACTGCATACCAGTTTATCCTCAATTTTATTTAAAGGACTTTTCTGAGGCTCACATAGTTAAAGCTGCCAGAAATCAGAATTTATCTATGCCAGGAAGAGCTATAGAAGAAATAAAAACAAAGATTACTTCTTTGAATAACTTTTCTATTGGTGTATTAGGTATCTCTTATAGGCCAGGAGTAAAAGAAGCGGCTTTTTCAGGAGCCTTAGAAATTCTAAAAATTCTTTTAGATGAAGGGGCCGATGTATATGCATTTGATCCCTTTTTTTCTAAGCAAGAAATTGAGTTATTAGGATTTAAGCATGCTAGTGACTATCGTTACATGCATGGTTTAATTTTACATACTTCCCATAATGAATTCAAAGAAATTGATTTTAATTCAATTGCAAATTTGAAATTTATTTATGATGGAAGAAATTTTTATAAGAATATTAAACTAGATAAAAATATTACTTACTTTTCAATCTAATTTTAGAGTGCAAATAATCTTGATTTCTGAAATAAAAAATCATTAATATAAGTGCGATCATTCCTTGAGCAAGTAAAATTGCTTGGAAAGAGGCCGTAAAAGGCAATGTGACTAATAAACTTAGCGCGATTCCTTCGAAAGATTTGGTTATAGGTGGAGAGTGCGGCCTGTGGTTACCAATATAAACTCTAAGCCCAAACAGAAATAATGAGACTATTGCTACCCCAATTAGCCCAAAAATAGAAAATGCATCAGCATCTATAGATGAATTTGCATTAATATATTTGGTATAACTATTGGGAAACTTATCAAAATAGTACTTAATCCCGACTAAGTTAGATGCCTTCGGGCTTTCTCGCCTTGTCAATACATCGAAGATATTTCGATCAGTTACCTTGTAATATTCATACCAGTGATTGGAAACTTCTATTGGTGTGAGAAAAACTCTATAACCCAATGTGTTTACTATGGGATTAATAGATAACTTTTCATCCGCTAAACAACTTCTTGAAATATTTGCTGGTGTAACCTTGACTCCTACTGGCACGACACATTTGGTTGAATTAGATAGCATGTAGTTGCCATAAATATATCCAGACAAAACTGAAGTAAATATTGCAGCTAAAACTACAAAGCTAAGCTTCTCAAGCACCTTCTTATTCTTGGAGAAACTATAGGCAAATGCCATAGATACTAAAAGCATGACTAGGGGCCCTTTTGCTCCTGATGAAACTGCATAAAAAGCTCCCCAGGATAAAACTAGCAATGAAAGTACTAGCTTTCTCATATGAATCAAAAAAATTAGGGTAATTGGAATGAGAATTACGACATATAAATTTGATGTAATTCCCATAACATAAGGTATGGAAGTTTTTGTAAAATTAGTACGATTTAATGAATCCTCAGTATTTGTGAAGTTTTTGAATAAATAATCTAGGAGAGGAATATTGCCTGAGATTGTATAATGTAAAATTGGGAAAAAAATTATTATTAATATTAAGATTTTAAAACATTTAAATTTATAGACTCTAGGTACTTCAAGTTCCATCAATCTTTTTTGATTGGCTATACTTAGAAAATCACCTAGTAGAATAGCTATATTAATAAAACTAATACCAAGTATTTGATCAAGTCTTGTAGATTCAGGAAAAAATCTATAACTAAATAAATATGGCAATACCATGAATCCCAACCAAGCCAGTGTTGGTAGGGCTACATTTAGGGATTCGCGTTTAATTGAGTATAAAATTAAAATTAATGCTAAAGCAATGTTTACATAAATTAATACTTTAACCATACCTACATGTTAACGTATTTTTAACTCAAGAAAAAAACTATAGAATTGGGCTAATTTTAGGCGTGGGCTTAACTTGCTTAGCTATGAGAACAAATTTAAAAGCGTGCCTACGACTTTTAAATCTTTTCTCAAGATTTGAATTAATTTTTGAAATCTGATCACAATTAAGAAATACTTTTAAAGGCAAAATTATCCAAAGGTAGGAGCCAAAAAATTTAATTTCAGAGTGCTGAAAGTAGCCACGAAGTAAATTAATTCTTTGAAGGCTTGGAATTCGGCGGATTGAGTTCCAGGAGCGTTTTCCTAATAAAAATCTTATAAATCTATTGATTTTATAAATTGGATTTTCATTTAAACTATCGATAATAATGATTTTGCCATTTGGGCGTAGCAAACGAATTATTTCTTGATCAAGCTTTTTGGGATCAACGTAAGAAAGGGCTCCACATGAAACAATCACATCTATAGAATTAGGATCTAATTTTGTATCATCCATGCTAGATTCAATAACTCTATGAATTCCTGGATTCATTCTTTTACAAACCTTGAGTGCTTCAGAGGAAATATCATTTACATAAATACTTGCCCCAGTTTCAATGAGAATCCTCGTGTGCCTACCCATTCCTGAACCCAATTCTAGTACTTTCATGCCCGGTTTGATATTGTTTTTTATAAGCTCGTAGTAGTAATCAAAAGGGGGTCTATGAACCGGAGAAATATCATAAGTCCCACTTAATTTCATTAACTCTATATTCGAGTGATTAAGAAATTTTGACGCTGCTTTGTCATATAAATTTTTATCAAAATTTTCATTAGTTTTATAAAAAAATTTCATACCTTATTTTTTTCTATGAGTTGCGCCAAACGTAAAACTAATTGTCCATAGACTAGATTAAAATTGTATTCATTCTGGTATAGAGAACGTGAATTTTCAGACATCACCTCAATTAATTTCGGATCAGAGCAAATTTTTTCAAGTTTTTCAGCAAATGAGGATATATTTGAACTTGAGTATTCCTCTCCAATGTTATAAGTCTGTATTAACTTTCCCGTAATTCCTGAGATACTTGTTAATACTGGTTTTCCTAGTCGCATATAGTCATAAAATTTATTGGGGATAGACATTTTAAAATCATCTAAGTCATGTAGTGGAGCAAACATAATAGTTGATATTTTTGACAACTCGTTAACTGTACATGCATCGATCCAACCTAACATATACACATTATCCAAATTGGAAGTCGCTTTTTTAATTGATTCAAAATTAGGACCATCGCCCGCAATAATAAACTGGTATGGAAGTGATTTAGCAGCGTAAATCACAGGATTGAAGTCGAATGCACTGTTAAGTGTTCCTATAAAAGTGACTTTTATACTTCCGTCACTCTTTAAACCTTGAGCTTTCAGCCAATCAGATGTTTTTTCTATTTCACGACTGGTAAATTTTAAATCGGGTGAGGTCAAAGGCAAAACTAAGTCTAATTCACTTTTACCTCTATTAGCTTGAGTAAGACACCAATCCAAAAATTCCTCTGTAGGAGCACAAATAGCGCTCGCACTTTGCAAAGATTTTTTCATCATCAAGAAATAAGGTAATAGTAGAAATTTTCCAATTAATTTTATGCCAGGAGGTATTGCTCTAAGTAGTGTTTCTGGCCAAGCATCCTTAACATCGATAATTGTTGGAGTATCTCTCCGCCTTAAATAAGAATTCATGAGCCAAGCAGTTTCTATTGGTGGATACCCTATAAAAGCGATATCGGGAAGCTCTTCCTTTCTAATTTGCCTGTACAAATTAAAACCTAATTGTGCATGATCAAGCAACCTTTTTATTCCCTGGTTAGATTTGTATCCACTACTGTAAATCAATTTAAAAGATAAGTTATTGGAATATTTAATCGATGTAAATTTTCCGTACCGATGAGTCTTGGTAAAATGATTAAAGTCTGATGACCACACTACAACTTCATGTCCTTGCTGAGCAAGGACATTCGATAGGTTAATGGCCCTCATTGGCCTAATACCAAATTCATCAATCTGAAGTGGTTCACCGGTTTGCAAAATCCAGACTTTCAAGAATTACCCTCAAAATCTTCATCATTACTTACAACGTTACGACTAGTCACAATTTTGTTTGCACCGGGAGGAGGTGAGGGAATCAAGTCGGATTCTCTTCTGGCTAATTCAATTAAATTTTTTGGTGCACCTAAATTACCCAGTACCTTTGCATTTAACTTTAGTGCAATTCTTCTCGATAATATAGCTATTCCTGTATTGACTAAAATTTTTAAATCTGTAATTAAACTTTTATTCTCTATATAAAAAAGTCCTAGCTCACTCTTCCCGGGGCGAATCAATTGATTATAAACAATATCAGGGTCATCTTTCCCCGATAGAATGTCACCTTCATCAGAAAAAACTATTGATGCAAAATCGGTGATACCAGGTTTTTCATTGAGTAGTAATTTCTCTCTGCTTGTGTACAAGTCAGTTTCACGTTTTACATTGGGTCGTGGTCCAACTAAACTCATATCACCTAAAAATACATTTAATAATTGAGTTATCTCATCAAGTTTGAAGTTACGAATAAAATGGCCCACTGAAGTTATTCGTGAATCATTACTGGAAGTAGAATCAATCCCTGTTTTATCTGCATCCATAACCATTGAACGTAACTTAATCATTTTAAAAAGTTTTTCATTTTTTCCTACTCTATCTGACACATAAAAAGGTGACTTGAAATCTTGTATCCATACCAAAAAAATTACTATAACTAATAGGGGTGAAAAAAGTATTAACCCCAAGGTTGATAAGGCTAAATCAACTAACCTCTTAGTAAATTTACTCATCCTATTTTGAACGATAAAATTCTATTATTTTATCGCAAACATAATGAGCATCTTCATCAGTGATAAACATATTAATTGGAATCATTAAGCAATTATCAAAAAATTTTTCAGTCCTAGGAAGTCTGACATTAAACCCAAGAACCTCCCACTGATGGATTCCTTTACCTCCCCATTGAATTAAAGTACCAATTCCATTTTTCAAAAGTGAATCTCTCAGCCCATTCCTATTTTTTGCTTGAAACTCATAATTTTGATAAACATCAAAATGATCAGTATCAATACTGGGTGCAGGAGGAAGTGTTAGTTCTTCCAATATACTTAATCTTGAATCATATATATTTGCAATTTCTCTTCTCCTAAGAATTACTTCATCGTAGGTTTCAAATTTTTTATTCAAAAATGCCGCTTGTAAATTGTCTAATCTGCTGTTGCGCCCCCAAGACTTTATCTCTCCATGCGTGTCCCTACCATGGTCATGAAGCTGAAAAATTTTTTCATAAATTTCTTTATCATTCGTGACGACCCCACCACCATCACCAAAGCAACCTAGGACTTTGGCTGGAAAAAAACTAAAACTTGCAGCATCGCCAAAGGTTCCAGCATTTTTTCCTTTATATTTAGAACCTAGGGCTTGAGCTGAATCCTCAACAACTTTTAATCCGTGCTTTTTCGCAATGTCAAGAATCAAATCCATTTTGCACGTTCTGCCATTGAGCTGTGTTGGTGATATACCTACTGTATTTTTAGTTATTGCGCTTAAGATAGCCTCTGGATCAATAAGATTATCATCGCCAATATCAACTGGCACCGGAGTTCCTCCAGCTGTTACGATTGCAGAAGCAGTTGCAACCATAGTATGTGAACTGATAATTACTTCATCACCTTTCTTTAAACCTATAGCAAGCCATGCGAGCTCGAGTCCATCGGTTGCATTACCAACTCCAATTGCATAATTACTATTTATGTATCCCGAAAGTCTTTTTTCAAAATTAACTAAATCCTGTTGCATTATGTAGGCTCCACGACTACCTACCTCCTCAAAAACTTTGGTTAACTCTTCTTTTTGGTCCAAAAAAAGCTTTGGGTAATCAAAAAATGGAATTTTCCGACTTGTGCTCATGGAGTTACTATATTAGGAATTAATGGATTTGACGCAGGAATTTACGACATCATCTACAGATGGATAATAAATCTTTTCTAAATTTGGCGCAGCGGGAGCAGGCGCGAAAGGAAGAGTTATTCTCTTGGGTTTAGATTTAAGCAATCTTGGATTAATACTCTCGGTGACTGTGGCAATAATTTCCCCAGCAAATCCAGAAGGAGCCCACCCACCGTCAACAGCCACTAACCTACCCGTTTTCTCAACTGACCTAATTATTAATTCTGGTGAAAGTGGACTAAGTACCCTGATATCTACTACTTCAGCAGAAATACCATGTGTATCTAAAATTTTTGATGCTTCAATGGCAAGATGTGTAGAAAATCCAGCTGCCACGATCGTGATATCACTTCCAGATTTAAGTATTTTCGGCCCCTCTGATTTTAAGTCTAGCTCTGTTATAGGTTCTAAACATGCCTCATTTGAGTAAAGCCAACGATCATCTATGTAGATAACTGGATCACCTGAAAGAACCGATGCAATCAATAAATCCCTAGCATCAGCAACAGAGTACGGCATTACTACTCGCAAGCCTGGAGTATGCGTGAACCATGAGTGTAGCGCTTGCGAGTGTTGAGCACCCTGTTCGCCACCACGATTGATTATTGCTCTAATTGTTACACCAGCATGCGCTTGGCCTGCCATCATAGAAGACCACTTAGCCGCTTCATTAACAATTGCATCCATCGCATAAAGCATGAAGTCCATGCGGGGATGAACCATTATTGGCTTCATTCCAGCTAGCGCAGCGCCTACAGCCGCTCCAGTGCAAGCTGATTCAGAGACTGGAGTATCTATTATTCTTTCAATCCCAAACTCTTTGTCAAGATCGGTCATTGAGTTTCCGACATACCATGGGCTCCATAACCCTTGACCAATTACAAAAACCTCTGGATAATTTTTTAGCAAGTACGAAAATGCCTCTCGAATTGCGAGACCATAACTAGTTGCAATTGATTCACCCATAATTTATCTCTTGTATACATCAGAGAGTAGGGATGATGTTTCAGCTTGTGAATCCTGCATGGCTATATCCCAGTCAGCATCAATTTGATTACTAATTTGTAATTTAATTTGTGCTAATTCATTCTTAGATAACAATCCAGTTGAGAGTAGTGCGGTCTCAAGCCGATAAATTGGATCCCTTGATTTCCAAAGCTTTAAATCTTCAGGTGATCGATTTACTCCTACATCGATATCCTCACGCCAATCAACATGCCCATAGTGCCTGTATGTAAATGCTTCAATAAAGACTGGCAGATGTTTAGTCCTAGCCCTATCGATCATTGTTCTGGCACTTTCCTCTACAGAAACAATATTATTACCATCGATCACCTCACATTGAATATCATTTGCGATAGCAAATCTTGCAACTGAAGTGAGTGGCTGGCGCTGTGAGATATGCATGTGGCTTGAAAACAAATTATTTTCACACACAAAAAGTATTGGAACTTCAAGTTGCCTTGCCAAATTAAGTGATTCATGGACAACCCCCTCCTCAATCGCGCCATCACCAAAGTAGGCAACGCTGATATCACCTTTACCTTGTAATTTTGAAGCTAGCGCCGCCCCAACTGCAAGTGGGACAGTGCCGGCGACTATTGGAACTGAACCATAAAATCCATTTGGCCCATCCCAAAGGTGCATTGATCCACCCATACCTTTAGTTAAACCGGTCCGCTTACCAAGAACTTCAGCAAAAAGCTTGCGAGGCTCTGTGCCAAGTGCTAGTAAATGCGTATGGGACCTGTGTCCACTAAAAATTCGATCAGATTTTCTTAAATGCTTTGAGATTCCAACCGCAATGGCTTCTTGTCCTGCCCCGAGGTGCACTGGGCCGCCGATTAATCCATTCTTACGCATATCCGCTAATTTAATTTCTACGTTCCTGATTTTTAACATCGTTGAAAAAGTTCGAATATGATCTTCCCTTGATTGAGATTTTACACGCAGAGCCTGATCAAAATTGATCTGGATGTGATCATTGTAAATTGATTTTTTCCTACTAAAAATTATTCTCAATCTTGCCCCGCAGATACAGGCTCTACCCTTGTGTGCATAATATCTTTATGTTTACCCCGGTAAATCTTTTCGTTAACTCCAACTAATTGCTCATGTAGTTTTTCACCATCCCGAAGACCTGTATATTCAATTTTAATACTTTTACCCGAGGCTTCAATCATATTTTTCGCTACCATATCAATACTAATAGGATTTCCCATATCTAATATCAAAGTTTCACCACTTTCACCTATTAAGACTGATTGAAGAACCAAGTGGACTGCTTCACTTACTGTCATAAAAAATCTTGTAACTTCTGGATGCGTGACTTTAATAGGGCCTCCAGCCTTAATCTGATATCTGAAAGTATTCAAAAACGAGCCATTACTTCCTATTACATTGCCAAACCGAACTGATATATATTTTTTATCAGGGTCAGAAACTGCAGAAATTTGTCGCTCCGTGAGTAGTTTGGTTTTGCCTAACTCACTTATTGGATCAGCGGCCTTATCTGTTGAAATATTCACAAAGTACTTAACATTTGATTTTTGAGCTGAGTCAATGAGATTTTGCGTACCAACAACATTTGTTTTAAATGCTTCCTGGGGATATCGTTCTAATATCGCCAAGTGCTTAAGTGCAGCTGCATGAAAAATTATATCAGGCTTTATTTCATTGAGAATTTCAAAAATTCTATCGTGATCTCTAATATCAGCGAGGATTAAATTTGGATTTGCAAGTAGCCCATCCCCAACTAAAGATAGTTGGAGTGATAAAAGTGCATTCTCATCTCTATCAAGTAAAAAAATACCAGCTTGATTAAATCTATTTATTTGTCTCGCAATTTCTGATCCAATTGAACCGCCTGCGCCAGTAATTAAGATTTTCTTTTTTGATAAAAATGTAGCAATTTCTGATTCATCTGGCTTAATTGGTCTTCGCCCAAGTAAATCCTCCTCAGAAACAGTAGCTATATCTCCCAGTTGTAAGTTCCTGGCCATTATTTCAAAAGGATTAGGGATTATTTTCAAGGTCACGGAAAGATTTTGGCAGCGCTTTTTAAGATCGAATAGTTGAACTACTTCTATTCCAGAAAATGCTACAACTAAGACCTTTACATCATATTCTCCCACGACTTGCTCTAACAAATTAATATCACCAAAAATTTTTCGACCAAAAATTTTTAGATTTTTCTTTGATGGGTTATCATCTAGAAAACCTACTGGCTTAAATTCCTCAGACTTTATTAGCATTTGTTCTGCTACTTGCCGCCCAGTTATTCCTGCACCATAAATTACAGTGTTATTTCCTTTTGAATTTGAAAAAAGAATTCTATAAGTTTTACGACTAATAACTAAACGGCTTAAAAATTGAATTAACAACGCAATTATACCGCTCACTAGTGGAATAGATCTTGGCAATAAAGGAAATGAAAATACGAATAAGTTTATTGTTAAAATGATTGTAACAAAACTAGTTGATACAGTTAAAGCAAACACCTCTTCTAATGAAGCAACTCGATAACTGGCAAAATTTTTAACGAAAATTTGATTTACCGATGCGTTCAGTAATCCACCAATAACTCCAAGAAGTAAGACACGATCTAACTTTTCACCTGGGAATTCACCGTCATACCTCAATAAAGTAGCGACCATCACTGCAGTGAGCCAAAATAGAATTGTCAGGACTGCTCGCTGTATCAATTGGTAAATTTTGGTTTGCCCCTTCATTTTTCACTCCAAACTTGAATACCTAAAAGCACCAAACACCATTTGCCCTCTAGACAACTTGAAGAGAATGGACATGATTATAATTGAATTTTGGGGAATTAAATAGCAGATACCGATTTCATTTACTCACTTCTACATTCAAAATACAGTTTTAGTGACTGTATTAAAACCCAGGTTGGGCTAATTTTTTGGGTCGCGGCGTAAATAGGGGTACTCTATGCAAAGATTATTTTGAACTAGAATAAGTTTAAGATATTTAAATCTTAGGGCCTTTAGCTCAGTCGGTAGAGCAACAGACTTTTAATCTGTGGGTCGTCGGTTCGATCCCGACAGGGCCCACATAAACAGTTCCATATTTTCAGTTAGGTATCAAATAGAGTAATTTTGTTCTCTGATACAATTGCTACGTGCGCAAAAATCACCAAAATCAGGGGGCTCTTCAGATTCAAGTTTCAAATATGAAACAATTAAGTTACCGTGAAATAATTCTAATTTTATCAGTGTGTGTAATAATAATTATTTTCAATCCAATGTCCTTCGATCCTTTTAATTCATTAAAATTGACCATTTTAATTTTTTCATCAAGTATAATTCTACTTAACTTAATTTTCGAACAAAATATCTTTGATATTTTTAAAGCTAATAAAATTGTTACTTTTATAACTGGCTTTTTTTTATTCAATTTGATAATTTCTGTAGTTTTTACTTCAAATGACTTTATTCAGTCGTTAGTTGGTGCTTATGGTAGGAATAATGGATTATTAAGCTGGTTTGCATTACTAGTATTTTTTTTGGTTGGCTCATATGCACAAAATTCAAATTTTGGAGTTGTTTTTTTAAAGGGAATTGTTGTAACAGGACTATTAGTAGGTATTTATGCTTGGTCCCAGTACACAAATTTTGATGTAATAAGATTGATATTTAATTGGTTTAATCAAGAGCGTAGGGTATATGCAACATTTGGTAACACAAATTTGTTTAGTGGTTTTGCTGCTATAATTTTAGTTGCGAGTTTAGGTAGTTCAATTAATACTTTAAATAGTAACGCATTTAGATTTTTATCGATTGCAACTTTTTTCATCTATTTACCGTTCATCCCTCGTATTGATTTTCAGGGAAGACTTATTGCAATTTTTTGTATTGCTCTATTTCTCGGAATTTGGCTCTGGATGTATCCAAATAAATGGATAAAACGAATAGGTTTTTTTTGGATGTCAATTTTTTCATGCTGTGTTTTCTTAGTTACTTTTGCATTTTTTAAATTGGGACCGCTATCACAATTACTAGTCGACTATTTACCTTCATTGCAAGACCGATTTTTTTTCTGGCGGGCAGCAATGAAAATTATTAATGATAAGCCTATTTTTGGAATTGGGATAGATGAAATGGATTACTGGTATCGAGAGTATCGATTGAAGGAATCAGTTGGGTTCAGAGGTGCCGCGGGCGAAGGCGTGGATAATGTTCATAATACCTTTCTTCAAATTGGAGCTACATCTGGAATTCTTTCATTAGTTAGTTATTTGAGTTTAGTGATTTTTATTGGATGGTGTATTACCAGGGCATTAAAAATACATAAAGGTTCATTCCATTTAATTACTTTGATTTTTGTTTGGTTGGCATACACGATTCAATCACTAGTCTCATTTGATAATTTAGGAATTATGGTTATAGGTTGGTCAGTCGCAGGTATCTTAGTTGGTTTATCGAAAGTTGAAAATGCTACAAATTTTAATACTATTAACTCAAAGTCAACTCAGAAGAAATATTCTCCCACTCTACAACGAAAGTTTTTTCAATTAATTCTCTGGCTTGTGTTAATTGCACAAGCTTGGGTTGCGTCTTCCTATCAAAAAAATGATATTTTGATGTACGCGCAGTGGTGGGGTATAAGGGAAAAATTGGAATTGAGGCAGTCAGTTTCGATTGATCAAATTAATAGGCTTGTTTCAGAAACTTTAAAATCTAGTCAGTCACGGAAGCGAATGAGGGTCGCAGAGCAACTTATTGTAGTGGGCTTAATTGAACCCGCATTGCAAATTGCTGTCGCTACGACTCGTGATTATCCTAAAGAAATTAGGGGTTGGGAGACATCGGCTCGGATTTTTATCGCACAAGGAGACCTGGAATCTGCCGCAGAAGCCTCATCTAAGCTACTTGAACTAGATCCTTTGAATGATGAATTAAAGTCGAAATTTCTTCAATATGCTGACTCGGGTCAGTAATTGAGTTATTGCTGGTTTTGTATTTAACTGCTCGGTCTTTAGGTAAAATAATGTCCGATTTGTACCATAAAGGCGACAAATATCCAGTTACAGCGTAGACGGGGATAGAGGCAGCGACGGTTGCACCTGCAGTACAAAGACCGGTTATTAAAGGGGCATGACAGTTATGGCACTAAATGCTATGAAGGCTAAGAAGGCTAAAGCAGGCAAGGTCAACTCACCTGCCATCTGGAGTGTTGCTCAATTCTCCTCTTTTTACACATCAAACCGAGCAGCGCTAATAGCCCATGCAAATCGGATTGTTAAAGATAAAGCAAAGGCTGAAGAGATCACCCAAGAAGCGCTAGTTAAATTTATGTTGGCCGCCCCTGAGCTTGAAAATGATCAGCATGGCATTTCCTACTTACACCGCACAATTGAAAATCTATGCATTGATATTTTCCGCGCAGAAAAAAGACGCCCTAATTTAGTTGCATTAGATGATGCGTCAGCTGAGGTTGAATCCATCTGGCAGGTATCAGGTGATCACTCACTTGTAATTTCACAAGCAGAAGATGCTGCAATTATTCGCCAAGCATTATCACTTCTATCCCCAGCGGAGCGAGCTGCTCTGGTTATGTGGGAGGTTGAAGGTCGTTCAACTAAAGATATAGCTAAAGAGCTCGGTATCAAAGAGTCAGCTGTTCGTCACACAGTCTCTCGTGCTCGTGCATCATTACGCAAGGTTTTATCTGAGTTAATCCTCGATGAGGAGCGCGGCTTGACTGCATTAGATCTTCTATCTACCACATACAAAAAAGCGGCTGAGTTCGCCGGTAAATCCTCAAAGATTGCACTCACATTCATTCTTGTACTAACTGCATTTCTAGGTCTTAACTCACTAACAGGAAATGAGCCAAATACCTCAATTACAACTAGCTTATCTAAGGTTTCAAATAACCAGGATATACCTGCAGTAGTAACACCAACTCCTCGTGAAGAAGTAGTAATCGAAAAAGTTATAAATGCGCCAAGCAATAACACTACCGCATCTAATCAATACGTCGATCATATGGTCCTATCTCTTGCCCAACTTGAGACAGTCACATTGATGCTGGCAGCACTTGATCGAGTAGATAGGGAAAACGACTAAGTTTCTGTCTCTTTGCGGCATTACACGTGTGTGCCATAAAGAAACAGAATTAGAAGAGCGAAAGCTCTTCGAAGCTAATTAAGGAAAGACCTTAATTAACTAATGAAAGGAAAAAAATGTCCAAAAAGACAATGAAGCAACGCATTGCAGTACTTGCAGTGTCGGTGTTGACAGCAGGGGTTTTCACTGCTCTTTCATCACCTGCTGCTAATGCAGCTGTAGATGTTGGTGATATAGACTTCGCCACTCAATCTGGTGGCACCAATGCCGCTGTGTGTACATCCACTAATACCAATGCATATGGAACAACTGTTGCAACTGCAAGAAACGGTGGCGATGTAAGGTTAGTCGGAACTGGTGTTGCAAATGGAGACGCAAACTATTTTGCCTTATCAGGGCCAGCTGTTTGGGTAAGCACTACTTTACCATCAGGCGCTCAACAAACAACTGGTGGTCTTCCTACTGTAACCAGTACGACAATTACAAATACCTCAGATGCTGCTGGTGCACTCTATAATTTACGCCTTACTGCTGTTGGTACTGTTACAGTAAGTTATGGTGCTTCCGCAACTGCTGCACCAACTGATGTTTTAACCATTACTTCAGTTGCAGCTTGTGCCAATGGAGTGTTCTCACCAACATACTCAAGTATTATGATGGACTCTGTGGTAGATGGAAACGCATCATCAAACGTTGATGCTGTTACTAGTGCAACTGCTGGTTCACCGGTTTATATCAAGCTCGATCTGGAAGATGGTAACGACACACAAATAACTACGGGAACAATAGTTGCAACGGCAACAAATGGTGCTCTTCTAACAGCGACTACTTCCGGTACAGCAGGTTTGAACGGTACCACTAGTTCAGTTTCAGCTACTCCAGGCGCTGATGCTGGAACAGCTGGAGGAAATACGATGATTCGTGTCTACCCAGCCCAAACTGCTACAACCTCAACAACTGTTGTGACAATTACTCACAATGGTACTGCTGTAGCAACCAAAAATATCACCTTCCATGGTGAGCAAGCTTCAATTGTGGTCGGAAATGTATATGCTGGTAAAACTTCAGACACAAATGATGGTGCTGTTTTGTTCACATATAAGGACTCTGCTGGAAATACCGTGCCTGGTGCAGCTGCATCATTTGTAGCATCTTCAGCTGGTACAGTAATTACTCAGGGAGAATCCATTAAGGCACCTACCTCTAGTTCAAGTTCGATAGCTGCTACCAACCTTAATGATCGAATTGAGGCAAAGCTAGGCGGTAAAACTGCTAGCGGAGTCATAGCTTATGGTTGTGGTTCAACAAGTGCTAACGCAACTTTTTCAATCGCAACTGTTAGCACAGTAAACGCAAATACAATAACTGCAACTGTTAACGGCTCATGTAATGGAAGCATTTCTACATTTACAGTTTCTACTGATAAAGCTTCTTACAACATTGGCGACATTGCAACAATTACCATAGAGGCAAAAGACTCTTCAGGTAGACCTGCTACTGATACTGAATCACTACAACTTGGAGCAATCTCTGTTGGTGGTGGCGCACTTACTTCTGCGCTTTTGGGTACAGATGCTGCAGCGGCAGTAGAAGGTTTCCAAGGTGGTAAAGTTAGCGTAAAGGCTCAAATGACAACTGCGGGTTCATTTAACACTGTTGTCACACACACTGGTTCCGTAACTAACAACGCGACAGCTGCTTACAAGGTTGTTGATCCAGCTACAGTGGGAGCGGTCTCAAATGCTGAGGTTCTAAAGTCGATCGTTGCGTTAATCGCATCAATCAACAAGCAGATCGCAGCACTACAGAAGCTAATTCTTGCAAAGAAGTAATTAGCCTCTAAAAGAAATAAGCCAACGGGCG
>Ga0214923_10003685_pt1 | contig 19059 bp, 29 predicted proteins | sample LL1510_MetaG_FD_177993 | JGI IMG/M metagenome (GOLD analysis project Ga0214923, IMG submission 177993) | Freshwater microbial communities from Lake Lanier, Atlanta, Georgia, United States - LL-1510 | ecosystem: Environmental > Aquatic > Freshwater > Lake | place: USA: Georgia | collected...
GGTTGTCGGCGGCGTCGTTCCAAGAGACGACGCGCGTGCTCACTGAAGCGGCGATTGATGGCAAGTCAGACCATTTGGTTGGCCTGAAAGAAAACATCATCATCGGAAAGTTGATCCCTGCTGGTACTGGTATGGATCGTTACAACTTGTTTGATGTCAGCGCACCAGATTATGTGCCGATGCCTTATTACTCGAGTGATGACGAAGCCGACCCGGCCGCATATTTGGCAGGCTTGCAAGGCAACTATGTCGCCGACGACGTGCCAGTCGATGAAGTTGTGGCTGAGGTTGTCGCCGATGAAGTCGATGCCGAACCAGACTTTGAATCTGTCAGCGACGCGACTGCGCAAGCACTCGAGTCTGCGCCAGATGCTGGTTTCGCAACTAGGTCAGACGACACCGCCGATGGCGTTGCCGACACTGACATCGCTCAATAACAGCAATTTCATTGGCGGTATTTGCAGACATAGGGTTGGTGCATGTCAGATTTTGACGATTATGCGCTGGACTATGAGAAGCGGATGCACCAAACGCTTTCGTTTGCATTGACGAGCGAACAATATCAGGCTGAATACAAGTCGAAATTAATTAAGCGATATGCGTCGCGTAGTCGAAAAATCTCAAAAATTCTGGATTTCGGTTGTGGAGTCGGATTGTCTGTTCCTTCATTGCAAGAGAACTTTCCTGAAGCCAAAATTTTTTTAACAGATGTCTCTGAGGTTTCGTTAAATGTCGTCCGCCAGAAATTCGATGCGGTGACGATTCTCAAGGCCGAACTTGAGACCGACGAAAAGTTTGACGTGATCTTTATGTCGACGGTTTTGCATCACATCACGGCGAAAGATCGTTTCAAGATTATTGAAAAACTTAAATTACGATTGTCAAATGACGGATGTATTTTCATCGTTGAGCACAACACTTATAATCCGCTGACACTGAAGATTGTCGCCGATTGCGACATGGACCATGATGCCGAATTGGTCTCGATCAGAGATCTGAAGAGGTTTCTGACTACCGAATGTTCGCTAAAAGTTGTAGACAGTGGGTTCTGTTCATTTTTCCCTCAACCACTAAAAGCCTTGGCAAAGATCGACCGAGTATTAAGACGAGTTCCCCTAGGCGGTCAATATTTCATGGTGGCGGTGGCGTGAATTCCGGTCGTTATGTATGGATGGTAAGCGGGATTTAGCTACAAATCATCGCGAATCAATAAGACTTTTGCGGATAGTTCTAGTTGGGGCAGGTTGCCGAGACGAGGCGTTGAACCGTAGTATTCACTGTCCCGTTTTGGGGTGTTTTTGTTAGTCGGTTTTCAATCAAGCAATTTCAGAAAAGGTCGTTTGCGTGCCCACAATTCAACAGTTGATCCGCCAGGGTCGAAGCTCGAAGTCTTCAAAGACTAAGACTCCTGCGCTCAAAGGTTCACCACAGCGTCGTGGCGTATGCACCCGCGTTTTCACGACAACACCCAAAAAGCCAAACTCGGCTTTGCGCAAGGTTGCCCGTGTGCGTCTGACAAGTGGCGTCGAAATCACCGCTTACATTCCGGGCGAGGGTCACAATTTGCAAGAGCACTCGATCGTGCTGGTGCGTGGTGGTCGTGTGCGCGACTTGCCGGGTGTTCGTTACAAAGTTATTCGTGGCGCACTTGATGCCGCCGGAGTAAAAGATCGCAAGCAATCTCGCAGCAGCTACGGCGCGAAGAAAAAGTAAAGGATTAATAAATGCCACGCAAAGGTCCAGTCGCTCGCCGCGAGTTCGCAGCAGATCCGGTTTATCGTTCAGCACTAGTTACACAGATCGTCAACAAAGTTATGTTGCACGGCAAGAAGAGCATCGCCGAATCAATTGTTTATGATGCGATGAAAGTAATGGAATCAAAAATGGGTGCCGAGCCACTCACCGCGGTCAAGCGCGCTGTCGACAATGTCAAGCCGCCGCTAGAAGTTCGCAGTCGTCGAGTCGGTGGTGCAACATATCAAGTGCCTGTCGAGGTTCGTCCGCGTCGTGCAACAACTCTTGCAATTCGTTGGATCGTGGAGAACGCGCGTGCTCGCCGCGAAAAAACGATGGCTGAATGTTTGGCAAGCGAATTGATGGACGCATCAAACGGTCTTGGCGCATCGATGAAAAAGCGCGAAGACATGCAGAAGATGGCCGAGTCGAACAAAGCGTTCGCTCACTACCGCTGGTAACCAGCAGAACAAGTTAATAGGTACACCCCCATGCCATCACGCGAGTATCCACTAGATAAATATCGAAATATCGGCATCATGGCGCACATTGACGCCGGCAAGACGACAACTACTGAGCGAGTTCTTTATTACACCGGTAAGACATACAAAATCGGTGAAGTGCACGAAGGTGCAGCCGTTATGGACTTCATGGTGCAAGAACAAGAGCGTGGTATCACCATTACGTCGGCGGCAACAACGGCTGTTTGGCGCGGTCATCGAATCAACATCATTGACACACCTGGTCACGTTGACTTCACAATCGAAGTAGAGCGTTCATTGCGCGTACTTGACGGCGCAGTTGCGGTGTTCGACTCGGTTGCAGGCGTCGAGCCGCAAACTGAAACAGTGTGGCGCCAAGCCAATAAATACAAGGTTCCGCGCATGTGCTTCATCAACAAAATGGACCGCACCGGGGCGAACTTTTATCGCACGCTCGACATGATCAAAGATCGTCTGCAAACTGTGCCTGCGGTGTTGCAGTTGCCATATGGCGCTGAGGCAAATTTCAAAGGCCTTATTGACATCGTAAAAATGAAGTCGATTGTTTGGGAAGGCGACGAGAAAGATTCGCCATATCACGAAGAAGAAATTCCGGCTGATTATCTAGACAAAGCAAAGCAATATCGCGCCGAATTGCTCGATCTTGTTGCATCTGAAGACGAACAACTAATGGAGAAGTTCTTGGCCAACGATGACCTCAGCGAAGAAGATCTTCGCACTGGCATTCGTAAAGGCACGCTGGCGTTTAGTTTCGTGCCGATCCTCTGCGGTTCGGCATTCAAAAACAAGGGCGTGCAACAAATGCTCGACTGCGTGGTCGACTACATGCCATGCCCACTCGATATTCCGGCCGCAACCGGCACCAATGTCAACGGCGACGAAAACCTCACGCGCGACGCCGACGAGAAAGCGCCGTTCTCGGCACTCGCATTCAAGATCGTGGCAGATCCATTCGGTCGCTTGACATACTTCAGGGTTTATTCGGGCACGATCACCAAGGGTGACGAGGTCTACAACTCGGTCAAAGAAAAGCGCGAGCGCGTAGGTCGTTTGTTGTTGATGCACGCGAACCAGCGCGAAGACATCGAGTTCGCAATGGCGGGCGACATCGTCGCAGGTTTGGGTTTTAAAGACGTGACAACTGGTGACACCTTGTGCGATCGCAGCAACCCGATCGTGCTTGAGCGAATGATATTTCCTGAGCCGGTAATTCACGTCGCGATCGAGCCAAAGACCAAGAACGACCAAGACAAACTCGGCAAGGCGTTGAAGTCATTGTCAGATGAAGACCCAACCTTCAGAGTGCGTACCGACGAAGAAACCGGTCAGACGGTTATTTCGGGAATGGGTGAGTTGCACCTCGAGATTCTTGTCGACCGAATGCAACGCGAGTTCGCGGTTGACGCAACAGTTGGCAAGCCGCAAGTTGCCTATCGCGAAACAGTCACAAAGAAAATCGAGAACATCGAATACCGACACATCAAACAAACCGGTGGTTCGGGTCAGTTTGCAGTTGTCAAAGTGACGATCGAGCCGAGTGGCCCGGGCGGCGGATATCAATTCGAAGACGAAATCACCGGCGGTCGAATTCCGCGCGAATATATTCAGCCGGTGAATCAAGGCATTCAGTCGGCGCTCGATTCGGGTGTGCTCGCTGGTTATCCGACCGTGGATGTCAAAGTTTCATTGGTCGACGGTCAGTACCACGATGTTGACTCGAGCGAAATGGCATTCAAGATTGCCGGTCAAATGGTGTTTCGCAAGGCCGCACAGTTGGCCCGACCGATCTTGCTTGAGCCGATCATGGCAGTAGAAGTAGTAACCCCAGAGGACTACATGGGTGACGTAATTGGCGACCTTTCAAGCCGCCGAGGCCGAATTGAAGGCATGGAAGCCAATGGAAACGCACAAATCGTGCGCTCACAGGTTCCGCTTTCTGAAATGTTCGGATACAGTACAGATCTGCGTTCTCGCACTCAAGGGCGTGCGACTTACACGATGCAGTTTCATTCGTATCAGCAGGTGCCCGAAGCAATATCAACCGAAATCATCAAGCGCGTGCGCGGCGAATAACCGAGCAAGCCAAAGTTTCAAAAGTAACCAGCAATAACAGGAGAGAAGAACAATGAGCAAAGCGAAATTCGAGCGCAACAAGCCACACGTCAATATCGGCACGATGGGCCACATTGACCACGGCAAAACGACTTTGACCGCGGCGATTTCAAAGACGCTTGCCAGCAAGGGTCTTGCCGACTACACACCTTTCGATCAAATCGACAAGGCTCCTGAAGAAAAAGCTCGCGGCATCACGATCTCGATCGCTCACATTGAATACAACACCGAGAACCGTCACTACGCACACGTCGACATGCCAGGTCACGCCGACTACATCAAGAACATGATCACCGGTGCCGCACAGGTAGACGGTGCAATCTTGGTGGTTGCTGCAACCGACGGCCCGATGCCACAGACTCGTGAGCACGTGTTGCTCGCAAAGCAAGTCGGTGTGCCATACATCGTCGTTGCACTCAACAAAGCCGACATGGTTGACGACGAAGAAATGTTGCAACTTGTCGAAGAAGAAGTTCGCGATCTGCTTACTTCATATGAGTTCGACGGCAAAGGTTGCCCAGTTGTCCGTGTGTCTGCACTCAAAGCGCTTGAAGGCGATGCAGCATGGCAAGAAAAGATCATGGAGCTCATGGCTGCATGCGACAAGTCAATTCCAGAGCCGAAGCGTGAACTTGACAAGCCGTTCTTGATGCCGATCGAAGACGTGTTCACGATCACTGGTCGTGGCACCGTAGTAACCGGCAAAGTCGAGCAAGGCAAAGTGCACACTGGCGACGAAATCGAAATCGTCGGTTTGCGTGACACGCAAAAGACTGTCTGCACAGGCGTTGAAATGTTCCGCAAGTTGCTCGACGAAGGTCAAGCAGGCGACAACATCGGTGCACTTCTGCGCGGTACCAAGAAAGAAGAAGTCGAGCGAGGTCAGGTGCTTTGCGCCCCAGGTTCGATCACTCCACACACAAACTTTGAAGGTCAGGTCTACGTGTTGAAGAAAGAAGAAGGCGGACGCCACAAGCCTTTCTTCAACAATTACCGACCGCAGTTCTTCTTTAGAACAACTGACGTAACCGGCACCGTCGAGTTGCCAAAGGGCACCGAGATGGTTATGCCTGGCGACAACGTGACGATGACAGTTGAACTCGGCAAGGCGATCGCGATGGACGAAGGTCTTCGCTTCGCAATTCGTGAAGGTGGCCGCACAGTGGGCGCCGGACGCGTAACGAAGATTCTCAAGTAGATCGTCGAGAACTGGTAAACGCTGATGGCACAGAGCATTCGTATCCGTCTAAAGGCGTTTGATCATCAGAACATCGACGATTCTGCAAAGAAGATCGTTGAAACCGTCACTCGTACGAGTGCAACGGTGCGTGGGCCGATTCCTCTGCCGACAGACAAGCATCGTTTCACGGTCATTCGTGGACCGCACGTCGACAAAGACTCGCGCGAGCACTTTGAGATGCGCATTCACAAGCGTCTGATCGACATCGTTGACCCGAACGCCAAGACAATCGACAGTCTGCAGCGCTTAGAGTTGCCTGCCGGCGTCGACATCGAAATCAAGATTCAAAACGCCTAAGAATTCGGTAAATTTCGTCACTACGACGAGTGTTTGGGTATCTTGGGTATTAGAAATTATTTATGAGCGATTTCAACCTCAACGAGAATTCGTCGCAGTTGCCGCCGCCACAGTTGCCAGCGCAATTAGAGATGTCGCCGCAAGATCACGACGACTCATCGTCGCATAATCACGTCGAAGATCGGCGATCTCCGCGACGCAGATTCGGTGTTGTATTTGTTGCCGCAGTGTTCGGTTTGTTCGGCGGCATCATCGGCACATATGTCGCCCAAGATGCAAATCTTGTTGATTTAAATAACGCCGAATCTACAACGCAGGTAACTTCGGCGCCTGTTGTTGTTGCAAGCGCAGACGAATCGAGCGGCGACTCGCTAATCGCAAAAGTTGCCGAACGTCTGGCCAACAGTGTCGTCACAATTTCAACTACGGTCAACGATGAAGCTGGTGGCGGTCGTGCTGTCGGCACGGGTGTCGTTTTGACATCTGATGGCGAGATCTTGACGAATGCACATGTGGTCGCCGATGCTTCTGAAGTGGTCGTGCGTTTCGCAGGCGAGACCGAGCCGCGGGCTGCAAAAATTCTGGCAAGCGATGCAGGCAACGATTTGGCATTGATCAAGGTCGATGCAAAGGGTCTCGTTGTGGCAACTTTTGCAAAACCTGGCAGCGTGCAAATTGGCGACACGGTTGTTGCGATTGGATACGCCTTGGCACTTGACGGCGGGCCGACGGTAACTTCGGGCATCGTTTCGGCGTTGAAGCGCACGATCGAAACTGACTCGGGTGCGCTGAACAGTTTGATTCAAACCGATGCTGCCATTTCGTCGGGCAATTCGGGTGGGCCATTGGTCAATCTCAAAGGTGAAGTAGTCGGCATAAACACGGCCGTTGCTAGAGGAGACTCAGAGTCGGCCGCCAACAACATTGGTTTTTCGATTTCGGTCGACGAAGTTTTGATCGTGATCGAGCAGTTGCGCGAGCAGGCGAACGGTGCCGAGCGCAAAGAAGGTTTTCTTGGTGTTGGTTTGGCCGCACGTGAGGACGGCGGTCAAGGCGCGATCATCACAAATGTGCAGCCTGGCTCACCAGCAGACAAAGCCGGCATCTTGATCGACGATGTTGTGCTTGCCGTAGATGGCGAGCCAATTGATGGCCAGGCAGGTTTGGTGGCGGCGATTCGTGATGCCGAGCCTGGCCAAACCGTCAAAATCGAGATATTTCGCGATGGCGAACGACTCACTTTTGAGGCGACATTGATTGCTCGCACCGAATAATTTCAAGCCTAAAAATCGCCAATTTTCTTGGGTTTTTTGGTTTGGGGTCGTGATTCTGGGTGGATAGAGTAAACACTTCGTTCGTGGCCATGCATCGCGTGGTTTCAAACGAAGAGATCAATTCAAAAAATTGATGTCTGTGTGCGCCCGCGAGTTTGCGGGTACCTCACAGCGAAAACGATAAGAGTGCTCCGTGCGGCCCAGGCCTGCGGAGCATTTGTGCGAATAAACGAATTATTCATAAAACATTTCGAGAAAAGGTTTTGGCCTTATGGCACAAAAAGCGATCGTCGGCGAAAAGGTCGGCATGACACAAGTATGGGGAGACGACCAACGCGTCGTGCCCGTAACGGTGTTGCGCATCGAACCTGCCCGAATTGTGCAGGTCAAAACAGGTTTGACTGATGGCTACACGGCATTGCAAGTCACTTACGGACAGCGCGATGTGAAGAAAATGAACAAAGCAGAAGCCGGACATTTTGCCCCGAAGAGTGGCGTGCGAAACGTGGCGGCAGGTCGTCGTCTTGTCGAGTTGCGTCTTGATTCAGTAGATGGTTTCGAAATCGGTCAAGAAATTAAAGTTGACACGCTCTCAGTTGGCGAGCGAGTTGACGTAACGGCTGTAAGTCGCGGTAAAGGTTTTGCCGGCACGATGAAGCGCCATAACTTCAATGGACAAGGCGCGAGTCACGGTAACCACAAGCATCACCGAGCACCTGGCTCTATCGGTTCTTGCACATTTCCGGGTCGCGTTTTCAAAGGTTTGCGAATGTCGGGCCACATGGGACATCAACAAGTGACGACGCTGAATCTTGAAGTTGTGCAAGCAGATCTTGAGCGCAATTTGTTGCTCGTCAAGGGTTCGGTCCCTGGTCCAAACGGTGGCGTCGTGATCATTCGCAACGCCGTCAAGGGCGCGACCAAGGAGTAGCCATGGCAAAGATTGAAATGAAAAACGCCGCCGGTAAAAAAGCTGCATCCGTTGAAGTAGCAGACTCGGTGTTCGGTATCACGCCAAACATTCCTGTTATGCACCAAGTTGTAGTTGCTCAACTTGCTCATCGTCGTTCGGGTACGCAGAGCACCAAAGGACGTGCCGAAGTTAGCGGTGGTGGCAAGAAGCCGTTCAAACAAAAAGGCACTGGTAATGCTCGTCAAGGTTCAATTCGTGCACCGCATTTCAGCGGTGGTGCAGTTGCCCTTGGACCAAAGCCGCGCAAATATTCGCAACGAACACCGAAGAAAATGGTGCAACTTGCGTTGCGCTCGGCGCTTTCAGACCGCATGAGCGAGAACAAAGTTGTGGTTGTCGAAGAGTGGGGCTTCTCAGAACCAAGCACGAAATCAGCCACAGCAGCCTTGAAGAGCCTCGGAGTCAACGAGCGCGTGCTGCTCGTGCTTGAGCGTAAAGACGAAGCCGCCTGGAAGAGTTTCAGAAATTTGAAAAACGTTCAAGTGTTGAGCACCGGCGAACTTAACGCCTACGACATTTTGTGCAACGACTGGGTCGTCTTTACCAAGGCGAGCCTGCCGACAATGGAGGCCGCAAAGTGAAAGACCCACGCGACATTATTCTGCGACCAGTAGTCAGCGAAAAAAGCTATTCGTTGATCGACAAAGGCACCTACACTTTCGAAGTACATCCATTGGCGACAAAGCCAGAAATTCGCGACGCAGTGCAATCAATTTGGGGCGTGAAAGTTCGGCGCGTCAACACGATCAACCGACTTGGCAAGCGTCGAATCACTCGTGGCACCAATCGCATCGGTGTTCGCGACGGCTCGAAGCATGCTCTTGTCACACTAGAAGCGGGCAATCAGATCCCGTTGTTTGAGAACTAGACAAAGGACGACTAAAGATGCCAATTCGCAAACGCCGCCCGACCAGCCCAGGTCGCCGCTTTCAAACAGTTTCAGATTTCAGCGAGATCACCAAGATGACTCCAGAAAAATCGTTGTTGTCACCGAAGCCATCTCGCGGTGGTCGTAACTCGGCAGGTCGAATCACATCGCGTCACCAAGGTGGTGGCCATAAGCAGCAGTATCGCATGGTCGACTTCAAGCGCGGCAAAGACGATTGTGTAGCAAAAGTTGCAGCAATCGAATATGACCCGAATCGCACATGCCGAATTGCTTTGTTGCACTACGCAGACGGCACGAAGTCATACATTCTTGCGCCTAAGGGATTAGAAGTTGGCGCAAAAGTCGAAAGTGGACCTAAGGCAGACATCATTGTTGGCAATGCTTTGCCACTTCGTTACATGCCGGTTGGTACAACAGTTCACAACATAGAAATGCGTCCGGGTCAGGGTGGCAAGATTGCGCGTTCAGCCGGCATGGCGGTGCAACTAGTTGCCAAAGAAGGACAATATGCAACATTGCGCATGCCTTCGAGCGAAATGCGTCGTATCCCAATTGATTGCCGAGCGACTGTCGGCGAAATCGGCAACTCAGAGCACGAGCAGATCAAAATTGGTAAAGCCGGTCGAAATCGTTGGAAGGGTGTTCGTCCGCAATCTCGTGGTGTTGTAATGAACCCAGTCGACCACCCACTCGGTGGTGGCGAAGGCAAAACTTCTGGTGGTCGTCCACCTGTTTCGCCTTGGGGTAAGCCAGAGCGTCGTACTCGCGACAAGAACAAGTCATCTCAGCAGATGATTGTTCGTCGTCGCCGATCAGGAAAGTCACGAGGTTAATCAAATGTCACGCAGTCTTAAAAAAGGTCCGTTTGTTGACGAACACCTTCTCAAAAAGTTGGACGAAATGAATGCCAGCGGTGATCGAAAAGTGATCAAGACATGGTCGCGCCGAAGCACGATCATCCCTGACATGCTCGGACATACATTCGCAGTTCACGATGGCCGCAAGCACGTGCCGGTTTACGTGACTGAATCAATGGTTGGGCACAAACTCGGCGAGTTCTCACCAACTCGAACATTTAAATTTCACCAAAGTCAAGAAAAAGCAGCGGCCGCGGCAGCGGCTGCGGCAGGCCCGGGCAACTCATGACCGGTCCAAAGCTGAACGAAGCAACTCGCGTTGCCGGCATTTCAAGTGGCTTTCGCGCCTCTGCGCGGTTTGCCCGCTTGTCGCCGTCGAAGGTGCGTGTTGTGCTGAATCTTGTTCGTGGCATGGATGTTCGCTCGGCGGACAATCTTTTGCGATTGACAGATCGCGATTCGGCGCACATCGTGCGCAAATTGCTTGCATCGGCGGTTGCCAATGCAACAAATAATTTTCAACAGAACCCTGACGAGCTTTATATCAAGGCCTGTTATGCAGACGGTGGCCCGACTTTGAAGCGCTTTCGTCCGCGTGCCAAAGGTAGTTCGGCGGCGATTTTTAAGCGCACCAGCCATGTCACGATCGTGGTCGACAAATTGAGCGAAGCTGCGCTTGCTGCTCGCGATTCGCAAAGTGAGTCGCGCGGTGGGGCACAGGCAGCGCAGCGTCGCAGCCGTGTTGAAGCAAGTCGCGCACGCGCGCAGAAATCAAAAGCAGCGGCAACTGAGACAGAAGTTTCAGATGCCGCCGAAAAAGAAGAAGCGACTGGTAACTGACATGGGACAAAAGATAAATCCATACGGCTTTCGCCTCGGTGTTACAACCGACTGGAAGAGCAAGTGGTTTAGCACCAAAGAATATAAGGCCTATCTCACCGAAGACTGGAAGATTCGCGACTATCTGAAAGTGCAATTGTCTGATGCTGCTGTGAGTCGCATCGAGATCGAGCGCACTCGCGACAAACTTCGAATCGATGTGCACACTGCACGCCCGGGCATCGTGATCGGTCGCAAAGGACAAAAAGCCGAAGAGCTTCGTGCTGGTCTCACTGCCTTGACTGGCAACAACAAAGTTCAATTGAACATCACCGAAATTCGTGACGCCGAACTTGATGCGGCACTTGTTGCTCAAGGCGTCGCCGATCAGCTTGTAAACAGAATTGCGTTTCGTCGTGCAATGAAGCGCGCTGTGCAAAACGCACAGAAGCAAGGTGTGCAAGGTATTCGAGTTCAGTGTTCAGGTCGTCTTGGTGGCGCAGAAATGTGTCGTCGTGAGTGGTATCGCGAAGGTCGCGTGCCCCTGCACACACTTCGTGCGAACATTGATTACGGTTTCCGCGAAGCCGCAACAACTGCCGGTCGCATCGGTGTAAAAGTATGGCTATATAAGGGCGAGATTCTTCCTTACAAGAGCCAGACTGACGATCGAATCGCTCGCGAAGCAGCGATGGCCGCCGGTGAAACTTCTGGTCACTCAGACGCAACCCGCAAGGTGGTGACATCGGCAGGACCAAAAGCGGTCGAAATAGACGATGTAGCCGTGGCACCTTTGGTCAAAGAAGCCGACCCAGAGTTTGAACGTTTGTTGGACGAAGAAGAAGACATTCAACGTCGCAGCCATGACAGCCATGAAACTCCTCACTTTAAGCGAGAGGTATAAACAGTCATGTTGGAACCACGCAAAGTTAAACACCGCAAGCAGCACCGCGGTCGCATGAACGGCATCTCGAAAGGTGCCAACGAACTCGCATTCGGTGAATACGGCATTCAGGCCCTTGAGCCGGGTTGGATCACCGCGCGCCAAATTGAAGCATCACGTATTGCGATGACTCGTCACATCAAGCGTGGCGGAAAAGTTTGGATCAATGTGTTTCCTGATAAGTCAGTGACCAAGAAGCCTGCCGAAACTCGCATGGGTTCTGGCAAGGGAAACCCAGAGTTGTGGGTGGCGGTAGTCAAGCCAGGTCGCGTTTTGTTTGAGCTTTCATACCCAACATCGGCCACCGCACATCAGGCACTCAGCCGTGCGGCGCAAAAGCTGCCGATCAAGACGCGAATTATTTCGCGAAACGAGGCAATCTGACATGGCACGCGAACTAACTGAACTTCGTGAAATGGACCTCGCCACTCTCGTCGATGAGTTGCGCGCGACCAAACAAGAAGCTCTTAATCTCCGCTTTCGTAATGCAACAGGTCAACTTGATGACACTGCAGCAATCACCAAGGCACGTCGTCAAATCGCTCGAATCAGCATGCTGATTCGTGAGCGAGAAATTCTTGCTGCAGAATCTGCAGGGAAGTGAGCAACATCATGGCTGAAGTAACACCAGAATCAACAGAGCGCAACCTTCGTAAATCGCGTGAGGGTGTAGTCGTGTCGAACAAGATGAACAAGACGATTGTGATCGCGATTGTTGAGAGAATTCGTCACAAGAAATACGAAAAGTTCGTGACCCGAACCAAGAAACTTTACGCCCACGATGAGGCCAACGATGCAAAAATCGGCGACCGCGTGCGTGTCATGGAGACCCGCCCGATGTCGAAACTCAAGCGTTGGCGTGTTGTCGAAATTTTGGAGCGTGCAAAGTGATTCAACAAGAAACCCGACTTCGAGTTGCTGACAACAGTGGCGCTCGTGAAGTGCTCGTGATCAAGGTGCTCGGCGGTACTCGCCGTCGCTACGCATCAATCGGCGATGTTTTCATCGGCACCGTTAAAGACGCTATTCCTGGTGCGGCCGTCAAAAAAGGCGAAGTAGTTCGTTGTGTTGTCGTTCGCGTCGCCAAAGAAAAGCGTCGCCCCGACGGCAGTTACATCAAATTCGACGAGAACGCAGCGGTGTTGATCAAAGAAGATTTGACGCCACGTGGTACCCGCATTTTCGGCCCAGTTGGTCGAGAGTTGCGCGACAAAAAGTTCATGCGAATTATTTCGCTCGCCCCGGAGGTGTTGTGACATGAAGTTCAAAAAGGGTGACAGCGTGATCGTCATTGCAGGCAAAGATAAGGGTGCGACTGGCACGATCTCGGCCGTGCTTCCGGCGAAAAACAAGGTGATCATCGACAAGGTCAACGTGGCCAAGCGGCACACCGTTGCTCGTGGTCAAAACACCAAGAGCGAAATTGTCGAAAAGCCGATGCCGATTCATGTGTCGAACGTGGCGATCAATCAAGGTGGAAAGCCATCAAAGATTGGTTACAAAGTTGACAAAAAAGGCAACAAAGTAAGAATCGCCAAGAAAACGGGAGCAGAGATTTAATGGCTGCAACGACCAAATATATGCCGCGCATGAAGGCGCACTACCTGAACACGGTTCGTGCCGACTTGATGAAGCAACTTGAACTCAAAAACCCGATGCAGGTGCCGACGATTGAAAAAATCGTCATCAACATGGGTGTCGGCAAGGCAACGCAACAAGCGTCGCTGCTTGACGGTGCGGTCGCCGATTTGACCGCGATCACCGGCCAAAAGCCGTTGGTCACAAAGTCGCGCATCGCAATTGCTTCATTCAAGTTGCGCGAAAACCAAGCGATTGGTTGCAAGGTCACGATGCGAGGTGACCGCATGTGGGAGTTCTTCGATCGCATGTTGTCGATTGCGATTCCGCGAATTCGCGACTTCCGTGGTTTGTCGGGCAGATCGTGGGACGGCAACGGCAACTACACGTTTGGTTTGACCGAGCAACTCGCATTCATGGAAGTTCGAGTCGAGCAGGTTGACACGGCTCGAGGCATGGATATCACGATCGTGACAACAGCCAAGAGCGACATTGCAGGAAAGGCTCTTCTTGATGCTTTTGGTTTTCCATTTCGTAAAGGCGAGGTACCAGCATCTGTTACCAAGGCCAAGAAATCGAAGAAGAAATAATTTCACAGGATTAACACGGCACTAAAGAACTAAATAGGACAACAACATATGGCAAAGAAATCACTCAGAATCAAAGCAGAGGCAAAACCAAAGTTCAAGGTACGCGGCTATACCCGCTGCCAGCGTTGTGGTCGAACCCGTTCGGTCTACAAAAAATTTGGTTTGTGCCGCCTGTGCTTCCGCGAGCTTGCGCACGCGGGCGAGATTCCTGGGATCACAAAGGCAAGTTGGTAAACCCTCATGATGACTGACCCAATCGCCGACATGCTCACACGCATTCGCAACGGCAACGTTGCGCTGCGCAATGAAGTTTTGATGCCTGCGTCAAAACAAAAGTCTGCCCTCGCCGAGGTTCTCAAGCGTGAAGGCTTCATCGCCGATTATGCGGTTGTGCAAGATCCAAACGGTTCGGGCAAAGCCTTGAAGATCACCATGAAATACGGCTCTGATCGTCAGCGCACGATTTCGGGCATCAAGCGAATTTCGACACCAGGCTTGCGCGTCTATCGCGCGGCGACCGAAGTGCCTCGCGTGCTTGGTGGTCTTGGCGTCGCAGTTTTGTCAACAAGTCAGGGACTCATGACCGATCGCGAAGCGCGCAAACGCAACGTTGGTGGCGAAGTCATGTGTTTCGTGTGGTAATTCGAAAGTCGAACGGAGAATCAAAATGTCACGCATAGGAAAATCAGCACTCGCAGTGCCGACAGGGGTCGAAGTAACGATCTCTGGCGCAGCAGTGACCGTCAAAGGGCCAAAGGGCACCTTGAAGCGCGAACTTCCGGTTGGTGTTTCTGCTCGTCGCGAAGAAAACAACTTGTTTGTCGAACGTGCCAACGACGAGCGTGACTCTCGCTCGCGACATGGACTTGCTCGCACACTTTTGTCGAACATGATTATTGGTGTAACCGACGGCTACAGCAAGGCGCTTGATATTCAGGGCGTTGGTTACCGAGCCGAAGCACAAGGGCCGAACAAACTTAAGTTGGCACTTGGCTACTCGCACCCGATCGTCTACACGGCGCCGGAAGGTGTCACTTTTGAGGTGACCGCACAAACTCAAATCGTTATTAAAGGCAGCGACAAAGAAACAGTCGGTCAAGTTGCCGCAAACATCCGAAATATGCGCAAGCCCGAGCCATACAAAGGCAAAGGCGTTCGATATTTGAACGAGCGCGTTCGTCGCAAGGCCGGCAAGACCGGCAAGAAGTAAGTAAAGGACTAACTCGACCATGGCCAACACAGCAGAAAAAAGACACTCAGGGCGCTTGCGCCGTCAGCGCCGCGTGCGCAAAAAGATTCACGGCACAGCCGAGCGTCCACGCTTGGCCGTCTTTCGTAGCAACAAGCACCTGTCGGCTCAGTTGATCGACGATGATGCGGGTCGCACGATTGCCTCGGCTTCGTCGCTTGAAGCCGATTTTCGAAAGTCGGGTTCAGGCGCAACCGTCGACGCTGCAAAGCGCGTAGGCAAGACAGTTGCGCAGCGCGCCAAACAGGCCGGAATTACAAAAGTTGTTTATGACCGCGGTGGGTTTTTGTATCACGGTCGTATTGCAGCAGCAGCACAAGCTGCTCGAGAAGAAGGCTTGGAGTTCTAAATGAGCGATGTAAATCAAGTTCCTGCAACTCCTGGCGCTGAAGAGACCGGTCGTCGCGATAGACGTGATCGCCGTGAACCTCGTGAGAAGCGCGAGCCACGTCCGCCAGCCAAGGTCGGTGAAATTGGTGATTCACGTGTTGTGCATATCAACCGTGTAGCAAAAGTCGTAAAGGGTGGTCGAAGATTTTCGTTTACCGCGCTCGTTGTCGTGGGAGACCGCAATGGTCGTGTTGGTTTGGGTTATGGCAAGGCGAAAGAAGTGCCATTGGCGATTCAAAAGGGCACCGAAGAAGCAAAGCGAAATATTTTTCATGTTGCTCTTGCTGGCACAACAATTACGCACGCGACGATCGGCATCAATGGTGCAGGTCGAGTAATGCTTAAGCCTGCTGCTCCTGGTACCGGTGTTATCGCCGGTGGCGCTGCGCGAATCATTCTTGAAGAAGCCGGCATCAAAGATGTTTTGGCAAAAGTGCTCGGTTCTCCGAACGCAATCAATGTTGCTCGAGCAACAATCAACGGTTTGAAGGGTCTGCAACGACCAGACGAAGTCGCTAAGCGTCGTGGTCTGCCCGCGGATGAATTCGTACCAAAGGGCATGCTGCGCGCCTACACAGAGCGCAAGAAAACCATCTCAAGTCTCGGAGCCAAATAATCATGGCAACTTCAAAGAAAGTCGCGAAGCCAGTCAAGAAAGCCGTGGCAAAAAAATCTGTTGCTGTCAAGGCAACTCGCAAAACCCACACTGGTGCAACGTTCGTGGTCAAGCAAGTTCGTTCACAGATCGGCATCATGCCGAAGACCAAAGCAACAATGCGTGCTCTCGGCTTGCGCAAAATCGGTGATGTAAATACATTGCCTGATCGCCCAGAGATTCGTGGCATGATCGCGCGCGTTCCTCACCTTATTGAAGTAAGCAAAAAAGGAGCATAATCATGCGCGTCGATGAAATCGGACCTCGCTACGGAGCACGAAAGAAGCCAAAGCGCGTCGGTCGTGGCACCGGTGGCAAGGGCGGTAAAACAGCGGGCCGTGGCACCAAGGGTCAATACGCACGTAACACAGTTGCGCGTGGTTTCGAAGGTGGACAGATGCCTCTTAAGCAGCGTGTGCCAAAACTCAAGGGTTTCAATAATCCGTTTCGTGTCGAGTATTACGCCGTCAACCTGGACGCCATCGATTCACTTGGCTCAAGCGAAGTAGACCCGGCGAAACTCGTTTCGGGTGGTGTTGCGCACAAAGGCCAGATGATCAAAGTTTTGGGTCGTGGCAAAATAACCCGTGCGGTGAAAGTTTCGGCTCACGCAGTGTCGAAGTCGGCTCAAGAAGCGATTGTGGCAGCCGGCGGATCTGTAGTGATCTTGCCACCTACATATAAGGGTGTTCGACCACCTGCCAAGGGCAGTCAGTTCACCAACCGCTAGTACAGTTCGCATTGGCCAGCTTTTAGCAAAAACATCGAGGTAAAGACGTGGCAAAAATCGGCAACATTTTTAAGGTCGCAGAGCTTCGCAACAAGATTTTGTTCACGTTGGCGATGTTGCTCGTTTATCGTCTGGGTGTTTCGTTGCGAGTGCCTGGTGTTGACGCGCAGGCTGTCAGTCAGTTGCGCGAAGCCTCGAAATCGCAAGGTGCACTTGGTTTCTTGAACCTGTTCTCGGGCGGCGCGTTCGGCAGTTTTTCGATTTTTGCGCTCGGCATCATGCCTTACATCACGTCGAGCATCATCATGCAGGTTTTGACTGTCGTTATTCCGAAACTTGAGCAATGGCAACAAGAAGGCGCCACCGGTCAACGCAAAATCACCCAGTGGACTCGCTATGTGGCAATTGGTATTGCGACTTTGCAGGGCGCCGGTCTTACATTTATTTTTGGTCAAGGTCGTGGTTCGGCGTTTTTTGGTGCGAGCCGACACGCACCAGATGTAGTTCTGCTTGATCCGTTTATGCCGCGAGCCCTGCTGGTGATTCCGTCGTTGGTGGCTGGCACCGCGTTGTTGATGTGGATTGGCGAGTTGATTAGCCAACGCGGTATCGGCAACGGTATGTCGATGGTTATTTTTGCATCTGTCGTTAGTAACTTGCCGTTCAGTTACTACTCGTTGCTGCAGACCAGAAAGACTTTGGTTTTCGCAATTTTGGTCGCACTAACAATTGCGATCATTCTTGCCGTGGTTCGCGTCGAGTTGGGGCAGAGACGACTGCCTGTTCAGTTTGCCAAGCGTGTGGTGGGTCGCAAAATGTACGGCGGGCAAAACACTTACATTCCGCTAAAAGTAAACCAGTCGGGTGTTGTGCCGATTATTTTCGCCAGTTCGGTGTTGTTGTTGCCGGTTTTGATGTCGAATATGTTGGGTAGCGGTGAGGGTTGGCGAGGTTCAATCGCTCGTTTCGTAGATCAGTATCTGATCAATAGCCAAAACCTTTTGTATGTCACGATTTTTGCGTTGTTGATTATCGCATTCGCGTATTTTTATAATTCGATCGCGTTTGACCCGATTCGACAAGCAGATCAGTTGCGCAAGCAAGGTGGTTTTATTCCGGGTATTCGACCTGGTCAGCAGACCGAATCGTTCTTAGCCAAAACAGTTAATCGCATCACATTGCCAGGCGCGATGTTCGTTGCGGTGATTGCGATTTTGCCATACATCGTTTTGTGGGTCGGCAACGTGAGCTCGTTTCCGTTTGCTGGCACCACCGTGTTGATCGCGGTGGGTGTTGCCTTAGAGCTGATGCGTCAAATTGACAGTCAGTTGATGCAACGCAACTACGAAGGTTTCCTTAAGCAATAATTTCGAGTCATCTAACTTCGAATAAATTCTTATTGGCCACAGGATCGGAATGAAAAACTCATGAGTGCTGGAGTGAGAATCATCATGTTCGGTCGCCAAGGCGCCGGCAAGGGCACGCAAAGTGCTCGGCTTGCAAAATATTTCGAAGTGCCACATATTTCTACGGGCGAAATGTTGCGTAACGCTGTTAAGCAAGATTCTGTGGTCGGGCGCGCAGCCAAAGCCGTATTAGATCGTGGAGAATTGGTAAATGATGACTTAATGGTCTCGTTGGTTCAGGGTCGCATCGGGCAAGAAGATGCACGAACCGCTGGTTTTGTACTCGACGGGTTTCCACGCACGATCGGTCAGGCCACGGCATTTGATTCGTTGACCCAGGCACGACCCGTGGGTTTTGTGATCGACTTAGATGTCGATCGCGAAATAGTTCTCGGGCGACTTTCGTCGCGAAGAACCTGCGAGAGATGCGACGCTATATATACGGCTACCGGCAAAGAACCCAAACCTTGGAAGTGCGACAAGTGCGGTGGGGCAGTTGTTCAGAGAACCGATGATTCGCCCGCGGCGATAAACAAGCGTTTAGATGTCTACGAGACCCAGACGGCTCCGCTGATTTCTTACTATCAGGGACGGGGATCTCTGCATGTGGTCGACGGCTTGGGTTCGCCAGATCAGGTGTTTGATCGCATAAAAACAGTGGTTGAAACTGGCCTGCGCCGATAGCCTAACTAGTCGCCCTAAACGGTCTTCGGACCGCTGGGTAATAAGAGAAAAAACCAAATCCGTTCGGAGAAATTTTGCCCAAAAATAAGGAAGATGCAATCGTGCTGGAAGGCAAGATTACTGAATCCCTACCCAA
>Ga0214923_10003686_pt1 | contig 19059 bp, 18 predicted proteins | sample LL1510_MetaG_FD_177993 | JGI IMG/M metagenome (GOLD analysis project Ga0214923, IMG submission 177993) | Freshwater microbial communities from Lake Lanier, Atlanta, Georgia, United States - LL-1510 | ecosystem: Environmental > Aquatic > Freshwater > Lake | place: USA: Georgia | collected...
ATTGCTAACATTCCAGAAACAGTTTGGCAAATTAACATTAAGGAAAAAGCTAGTAATTCTGGTAAACCTAAAAAAGCCATTGCTGGTAGTGTGGCTAACAATGATTTGGTGTTGAAATTGATGGATGCTAAGGGCATAGTATATATCCGGACTGTAAAAAATATCAAATCCCTGGAGCCCCTGCCCGGAATGTAAAGTTTACAGACAAGGCAGTCAAACTGGTTATGCTTTTAAGCAGTAAGTTTTACTCAGCTTATAAATGAATAATCAACGGATTACGTCCGTTTAGTTTCCATGTTTTTTCTTTATAGCGAATTAATGTAGAGTGAGGCTTGGTAGGGATGATAGTTGCCTCATTTAACTTACCATCCACCCAACTGATATTTACTGTGAATCCGCCTCTCGCTTTTAATCCTTTAATAGTTCCTGTTTTCCATTCATCGGGTAATGCAGGTAATAATAGTATTTCATCGTTATGACTTTGTAATAGCATTTCGGCAATTCCTGCTGTTGCTCCAAAATTTCCATCAATTTGAAAAGGAGGATGCGCATCAAATAAGTTCGGATACGTTCCTCCACCTGCCATTTTAATTTCAGACTGGTCTGCAGGGTAATAGGTCATAATTTTTTTTATGGCATCATATGCCCGCTCCCCATTTTGTAATCTTGCCCATAAATTTATTTTCCATGCAATCGACCAGCCGGTTCCATTATTGGTTCGTAATTCTAAAGAACGTTTTACTGCATCCGATAAGGCAATATTTTTAGTTAATCCAATGCTGTTGCCAGGATAAAGAGCAAATAAGTGAGATACATGTCGGTGTTTGGGATCACTATCATCCCAGTCGTAATACCATTCCTGCAAGTTTCCTTTTTTCCCAACCTGGTAGGGATGAAGATTGATAAGGGTTTGCGCTACCTGCTCAGAAAATTGTTTGTCTGTATGTAAAATGGCGGCTGCCTCAATCACATCCGAAAATAATTCCCTGATCATTGCCAAATCTGCGGTACCTCCGTATAACACACTTCCTACCCAACCCTCCTGATTTTTAAATGTGTTTTCCGGAGAAGTGGAAGGTGCCGTTATCCATTTACCATTTTTATCTTTTACTAAAAATGCCAAACAGAATTCTGCTGCTCCCTTCATAATTGGGTAGGCATCTTTTTGTAGAAAACTGGTGTCGTTGGTAAAGCGAAAATGTTCCATTAAATGCGTACTTAGCCAGGTTCCACCCATAGTCCAATTTGCCCAAACCGGATTTCCTTTCCCAAAATCTCCTACTGGATTTGCCATCGCCCATATATCGGTATTATGATGAGCTACCCATCCATTTAATCCATAAAAATTGGCTGCAGCAACTTTTCCATTGGTAGCAAGTTTTTTCAGAAAACTGAGCAGGGGTAAATGGAATTCCGATAGGTTGGTGGTTTCTACCGGCCAGTAATTCATTTCAGTATTTATATTTATTGTATAATTACTGCTCCACGGCGGACGAACTTGTTCGTTCCATATACCCTGCAAATTGAGCGGTGCTTCGTTTGTTCTGGATCCACTCACCACTAAATATCTCCCAAACTGAAAGTAAAGGGTAATAAGACCATTGTCGGGATTTCCTTTTGCAAAGTTTTTTAATCTTTCATCTGTAGGGAGGTTGCTGTTGTTTGCGTTACCCAAATCAAGAGAAACCCTTTTCATATATTGGCTAAAATCAGCAATATGCGCCTTTCGAATGTTATAAAAATCTACAGATGATAATTGTTGCAGATAAACAGCAGCCAGTTTTTTGTCATCTTTCCCTTCAGTTGCAGGATTTTTATCAGCTCCATTAAAACTGGTAGCTAATGAAACTGCCAGTACCACGTCTGTCGCTTCTTTTATTAAAATAGCACTGTCATTGGAAATACTTGTTCCGTTATTGGAAATAATTTTTACTAACCCGGTAAATCTCATAGATAAACTTGTATCATATTGTAACGCATTTGCCATTTTGCCTCGGTAATTGGGCTCAGCGTGAGAAGGTGCATGTCCGGATAGGGTGCAAATATTCCCTGAGGCAAGCACTTTGCTTTTCAGTAAACTATTTAGGGCTACAGCAAATGTTAGTTTATTTTTTCCATTGGCAGTAAGATGAATGAATAATAATTGATGTGGATGTGATATAAAATATTCTCTCTTATAATTTGTTTGCGCTGCTTCATATTCAACCCGGGCAATTCCATTTTCAATATCCAATTCCCTCCTGTATTGAGTAAATTGCTGTTGGGGAAACTGAAGTAGGAGATTACCAAGTGGAGCGTAGGATGCGGAGAAATAGCCTTGTACAAATCTAATTAAACTATCTGCGAGTTGATAATTTTCATCAAATAAAGCTTTTCGTATTGCAGGCAAATATGATGCAGCCTGTGGGTTCATATTCGGATTTTTAGGATAGCCTCCCCAAAGGGTGATTTCATTCAGGGAAATTCTTTCGTTGTGCGGATTTCCATACACCATGGCACCTATTCTTCCATTTCCAATCGGAAAGGCATCTTCGAAAAATGAAGCCGGTTTATTGAACCAAATAATTTTTTCTTGCTGGGCAGCTAGCATAGTATACTGTAGCCCAATCAGCAGAGTCAACCATAATCGCATAAGCAGATTTTATTGGATTATCGGAAAATGTTCATTGTTGCTTTTCACAAAAGCTACATGTAAATTAATAAGGTAATCAAAACAGTTATCAAATAATTGGGAGAATGCATACAGCAATTCACTTTCTTCTTCTACATGTTATATCGATAATTCCTTCATGGCTGAAATCACATGCTCATTTGTCATACATGAAATCTTATCTGGTTTGGAAATTTCTATACAACCACGAAAAATAGATGATGCCAGTAAATTAACTTATTTATAAAAATATCGAGATTTCATTAATTGAAGGGTAAATTGTTTTAGATTTTTTTTCTGCTTTTCCCCGCCATAATTCATAATATTGTAGAGAAATAGTAAATATTCGTATGCTTAAAAAATTCTCTTTACTCGTAGGAATTGCAGGAATGCTATTCCCCTTTTTTGTAAAAGCACAAACAGTATCCACCCCACCTGTAAGTAATTATAGTTATACGGAAACTTTTGCCCCTTTTTTCTATTCAAAAAATGGATCCGAATTTCGCGCTGCTTCCGGCGAACCGGGGCCTCGTTACTGGCAAAACAAAGCCGATTACTCGATTGATGCACGAATTAATGATCAGGATAATAAAATATCTGGAACTGAAATCATCACTTACACTAATAATAGTCCGCAAAAGTTACCCTATCTCTGGTTGCAGTTAGACCAAAACCTTTTTAAGAAAGATTCGCGAGGTTCGGCAATTACCCCTTATTCTGGAAGCAGAAATGGAGGGAGGGGGCAAGTATTTGATGCAGGTTATACTATCACTTCAGTAAAACTACTGGGTGAAAAAAATACCTCAACTGATATACCCTTTTTAATTGAAGACACACGCATGCAGCTGAAATTACCCAAAGAACTCAATGGGGGGGGAGCCAGTGCCCGGATTAAAATAGAATTTTCATTTATATCTCCTGCATATGGTTCCGATAGGATGGGTATTCAGGAAACTAAAAACGGTAAGATCTTTACAGTAGCACAATGGTATCCTCGTATGTGTGTGTATGATGATGTGCTGGGATGGAATACCGTACCCTATACCGGACCAGGAGAATTTTACCTGGAATATGGTGATTTTGATGTGAAAATAACGGCACCTTCTCATCTTTTTGTAGTTGGATCCGGAGAATTATTGAACCCATCAGAAGTATATACTCCAGAATTGCAAAAACGCTGGAATCAGGCTGCACAGAGTGAAAATACTATCATCATCAGAAGTGCGGATGAAATAAATAACCCTGCTGTTCGGGTAGGTAAGCCTGAACTAACCTGGCATTTTAAGATCACCAATTCCCGCGACTTTGCCTGGGCTGCTTCTGCTGCCTTCATTATTGATGCGGCCAAAATGGTTTTACCTAGTGGAAAAAAATCAATCGCCATTTCTGCTTATCCCGTGGAAAGTGATGGAAAAAATGCCTGGAGCAGATCTACGGAATATGTTAAAAAATCAATTGAGTTTAATTCGGCTAAGTGGTTCGAATATCCCTATCCGGCTGCAACTGCTGTTGCCGGCAACCCCGGTGGAATGGAATATCCAGGAATAGTTTTCTGTGGATTCAGAGCCAAAGCTGGCGGACTTTGGGGAGTGCATGACCACGAATTTGGCCACACCTGGTTCCCTATGATTGTAGGTTCCAATGAGCGTCTGTATGGATGGATGGATGAGGGTTTCAATACTTTTATTAATGGAATTTCAACCAAGGCTTTTAATAATGGTGAATATAGCAGGCCCGGATACACCATGCATCAGATGGTTAAATTTTATATGGCTCCCACACTTGAGCCAATCTTAAGTAATGGCCCGGATAATCTGAAAGAGCGTAACAATGGAACATTGCTATACAGTAAACCAGGTTCCGGATTAGATTTATTGCGTACACAAATCTTAGGTGAAGAGCGATTTGATTATGCATTTAAACAGTATATTAAAAACTGGGCATTTAAACATCCAACCCCTGATGATTTCTTTCGGTCAATGGAAAATGCAGCAGGCGAAAGTTTACAGTGGTTCTGGAGAGGATGGTTTGTTTATAATTGGAAGCACGATGTAGCAGTAAAAGAAGTAAAATATCGCGATAATGCAGATTTTTCAAAAGGTAGTTTGATTACTATCGAAAATCTTGAAAAACTCGTTATGCCTGTTATTCTTGAAGTTAAATTGAAAAGTGGTGCCACCGATAGAATTAAACTGCCGGTAGATATCTGGATGCGTAATACCAGCTGGACTTTCCCTTACGCATCTACCGAAGAAATAGAGTCCGTTACTTATGATCCGGATAAAGTATTACCGGATGTGAATGATAGCAATAATACCTGGCCCTCTAAAAAATAGGCGGTCTTCCATTTTTGGAAATCAGTTGGCTGCTATTGCAACTCCCCCGATGCAATAATGGCTACCTTTGTAAAAAACCCCAGGCTTGAAGCACTTGCGATCGCTGAATTTTTATTTTTGGAAATACCGAAAAAGATTTTTTATCGGTATTTTCTTTGTGGTTGCTAGTAACTATTTCGCAGTGCTGGCTCCGCGCATTACCGGATTATTGGTTAGTAAAGTGCAGCAACAGGTTACTCATTCGCCCAATAAACCTCATTCCGGAGAATTTACCGAACAACTACTTTCCCCGCTTTTGAATGGAAATCTGCCTTTTGCTACAATAGTTACCCTTTGCTGTTTGTTGATATTGCTGGCAGCTGTTATTAGAGGAATATTAATGTTTTTTATGCGGCAAACAATAATTGTTATGAGCCGCCATATTGAATACGATCAAAAGAATGAAATATATCGTCATTACCAGCTTTTAGATACTCAGTTTTTAAAAACACATGCTACCGGTGATTTGATGAATCGCATCACTGAAGATGTAAGCCGCGTGCGGATGTATACAGGTCCAGCACTTATGTACCTGATCAATCTGATCACTCTCATCGGTTTTTGTGTGTATAATATGATGAGCCGGGATGTGAATTTGTCGGTGATGGTATTGGCACCCCTTCCCATTCTCGCTTTTACTATTTACAAAGTGAACAGCATGATTAATACCCGTAGTGAAAAAATTCAAGGGTTATTATCTGATTTAACCACGCATGCGCAAGAAGCTTATTCAGGTATCCGGGTTATCAAATCATTTGCACAAGAAAAACAAACTTTCGATTTTTTTGCTGCCATCAGTGAGTCTTATAAATCAGCTGCTATCGGTCTTTCCAAGGTAGAAGCAATCTATTTTCCCAGTATGGCGCTGATGATAGGAATTAGTACATTGATTACAATATTATTGGGGAGCTATCAATCAATCGGCAACCCCGATTCCGTTGGTAAGCTCGTAGAATTTGTGATTTACATCAATTTGCTCACATTTCCTGTTAGTGCTATTGGTTGGACGGCTAGTATGATTCAAAGAGCAGCCGCATCCCAAAAGAGGATCAACGAGTTTTTGCAAATTCAGCCCAAAGTACAATCACCCGATCAACCTGTAAGTTTCCCGGAAATTGGGGTATGGGAATGGAAAGATGTTTTTTTTACCTATCCACACACCGGAATCGCGGCTATACAAGGAATCAGTTTTCGGGTTGAGCCCGGAGAAAAGATATTAATATTAGGTAAAACAGGCTCCGGAAAATCTACGATTGCTCAGCTAATGATGCGTATGTACGATCCTGATGCAGGTCAAATCACCTGGAATGGAGTTCCCCTTAGCAGGATGTCGATGAAAGACCTTCGTTCCTCAATAGGATATGTGCAGCAGGATGTTATTTTGTTCAGCGATACGGTTGCAGCAAATATCAGTTTTGGTTGTGAAAATCCTCCACATAGTAAGGTTATTGAGCAGGCAGCCCGGTTTGCCAGTATTGACAATGAAATAAGTGCATTGGCGCAGGGGTATGATACCATGGTTGGGGAAAGGGGGGTAACATTGAGTGGGGGGCAAAAGCAAAGGATAGCGATTGCCAGGGCATTGGTTGCGAATCCTCCTTGTTTGCTGCTGGATGACTGTTTAAGTGCTGTGGATACGGCAACAGAAGCTAGGATTGTGGATAATTTACAGCAGTGGATGGAGAACAAAACTGTTTTTTTTATCACTCATCGGATTATAACTGCCCTCTCTTTTACTAAGATACTGGTTATGGAGGATGGTAAAATTGTGCAACAGGGAACACATGATCAGCTGCTTATTCAAAAAGGATACTATGCAGAGTTATTCCGCCAGCAACAAGAAACTCCCGATTCAGCAAAAGAGGAGGGGGAGGGGGTATTTTCCGAGTAGAAAATAGGTGCTTCGAAAAATTTTGTTGAATGAGAAACAATACTATATTTGTTAATAATTAATTTGTATTAACAACAAAACCAAACGAAGTGGCTTACGAGAACAATGACAAAAAAATGGATAGTGTTTATAGTAAAAGAATCCGTGCCGGTAAACGTAGAACCTATTTTTTTGATGTAAGGGCAACGAAAGGGAACGATTACTTTTTAACCATTACCGAGAGCAGAAAGCGTTTTGATGACAATGGGTACGACCGGCATAAAATCTTTTTATATAAAGAAGATTTCAACAAGTTTGTAAAGGCTATGCAGGAAGCGGTTGATTTTGTAAAAACAGAATTAATGCCTGATTTCGATTTTGATGCCTTTAACCATGAATATCCCGAAGGAGAAGGGGAAACCATGGCTGCAGATGCACCTCCCACAACTGAAGCTTCATCAATTGCCCCTGAAGTTTCTTCATCGGAAACCGCAACAGAATCTGCAAGTCCTCAAGATAATTTGAGTAATGAAGAGGTTGATAAGTGGTAACCCTTGAAAACAAGTTATAGTAAATAAAAAGTGTTCAACAGAACACTTTTTTTATTTCGCTAGGTAAGCTTTTTTAGCATCCAGATATCACATCCGCAATGACCTGAATTTCCCATTGGACCTTTCAGGTATTCGAATCCCAATTTTTCATATAATCCAATAGCTCGGGTTAATTCGGGCATTGTTTCAATGTAAATCATTGTATATCCCATGTTCTTGGCTTGGGAAAATGCCTCTTCCATCAACGCTTTTCCAACCCCCTTTCCCCTTGCTTCCGGTAAAAGATACATTTTTACCAATTCACAGGTTCCATCCGGTAATGCCGGGGTAGGAAAGATGCCCGCACCTCCTAATAGTTTGCCTTGAAAGGTAGCAACCCGGTATATACTACCAGGCGTATTGGAAAATAGTTCATATAGATGGTCTGTTTCTGGATCGAAATAAACGGTTCCGGGCTTATTGGCACCAAATTCTTCTAAAACCGAACGAATAATCGCCGCGATGGCAATATTATCTCCTGGTTCAATTGGGCGAATTTCAATTTGAGTGTCCATACACTTACGATTACTTTCTAAAGTTTTGAAAGGCTTCAATTAATCCTGAGGTTGAACCATCATGCTTTGCAATAGCAGATTTTCCTTCTAATACCGGTAATATTTTGCCGGCAAGTTGTTTTCCCAATTCAACTCCCCATTGATCATAACTGAAAATATTCCAGATTACCCCCTGTACAAATATTTTGTGTTCATAAAAAGCAATCAGCTTTCCGAGGGTGAAAGGAGTAATTTTTTGAACTAAAATAGAATTACTGGGCCGGTTACCACTAAATACCTTGAAAGGAGTTAATTTCTTGATCTCCGATTCTGTTAATCCTGCTTCCGATAAACTTTGCTTCACTTCTTCTTCGGTTTTCCCATTCATCAATGCTTCTGTTTGAGCAAAAAAGTGTGCCAGTAATTGATAATGATGGGTTCCAATCGGGTGGTGACTGATAGCGGGTGCTATAAAATCTGTTGGTATCAAGGGAGTGCCCTGATGTATCAACTGATAAAATGCATGTTGTCCGTTCGTTCCAGGTTCTCCCCAAAGTATTGGTCCGGTTGCATAATTCACCGCATTTCCATTCCGATCTACATACTTCCCATTGCTTTCCATATCTGCCTGCTGCAAATAAGCCGGAAAGCGATGTAAATACTGATCATAGGGTAGTACTGCATGACTTTGAGCACCCCAGAAATTGGTATACCAAATACCAAGTAAAGCCATTAATACAGGGATATTCTTATCAAATTTTTCCCTTCTAACATGCTCATCCGCTTCATATGCCCCCTTCAATAGATTTTCAAAATTGTGGTATCCTATGGTAAGGGCAATTGATAAGCCAATGGCACTCCATAAAGAATACCTTCCTCCAACCCAATCCCAAAATTCAAACCGATTTTCGGGATGAATTCCAAATGCCTGTACCGCTTGTTCGTTGGTACTCAACGCCACAAAGTGTTTAGCAATATCGCTGGTTTGTGCGCCTTGTTGCAAAAACCACTCCCTGGCAGTATGTGCATTGGTCATTGTTTCCTGGGTAGTAAATGTTTTTGAAGCAATTAAAAAAAGTGTTTCCTCAGCTGATATTTTAGAAAAGGTTTCGGAAATATGACTGCCATCCACATTACTCACGAAATAGGTTTCTATGTTGGGGAGCCAATAGGGTTTGAGGGCTTCTGTTACCATAACCGGTCCCAAATCACTTCCACCAATACCTATATTTACAATGTATTTAATGGGTAATCCGGTATATCCTTTCCAGATTCCTTTGTGTATGCTTTCACAAAAATTGCGCATTTGATTTTGCACACGCTGCACATCAGGCATAACATCTTTTCCCGCAACCATTACCGGTGAACCCGAAAAATTACGAAGGGCTGTATGTAAAACCGGTCTGTTTTCAGTTTCATTGATAGCATCCCCAGAGAAAAGTTGTTCAATGGCGGTAGCCAGTTGCGTTTCTTCGGCGAGTTGCAATAATAGATGACGGGTTTTGGGTTGTAATAAGTTCTTGGAATAATCAAATAACAAATCTTCCTGTTGTATAGAGAACTTTTGAAATCTTTCCGGGTCGGAAGCAAACATATCCCGCAAGTGAATGCGATTCATTTCTTCCTCATAATGCTTTTTCAATAAAAACCAGGCCTGCGTGCTGGTAGGGTTAATTCTGGGTAACATGCAAAAAAATTAAATAGCGAAGTAGGTTCTACAATTTTCCAATAACATCCAGTGTTCTTTCCACATCCAGTTCATGAATATCTAAATGAACAACCATCCGAATCATTTTGGGGGAAATGGCGATGGCTAAAATATCATGTTCCTTCAACTTAACAGCCAATTGGGGGGCAGTGTAGCTATTGGCAACTTCAAAAATAACAATATTGGTCTCAACCGGATAGATTTCTCCGATAAACGATTTTTTACTCCAGGCTGCTGCGAGTAATCTCGCGTGTTCATGATCTATGGCTAAGCGAGCAATATGGTTTTCCAGTGCATAAATTCCAGCTGCTGCCAATATACCCGCCTGTCGCATGCCCCCTCCAAAAACCTTTCGAATGCGGCGGGCTTTTTGGATGAATGGGGTATCACCAATTAGCACACTTCCTACCGGAGCACCTAACCCTTTACTCAAACAAATGGAAATACTATTAAAAACTTCACCGTATCGAAGAGGCGATTCATTTTTGGCTACCAAGGCATTGAATAATCGGGCACCATCTAAATGCAAGCTTAAATTTTTATCTAAGCAAACCTTTCTAATTTCTTGAATATCATTGAATTCGTAACAGCTACCTCCTCCTCTGTTAGCCGTATTTTCCAATGAAACCAGGGTAGTAAGTGGCTTATGTACATCAATTGGGTTGATAGATTCTGCCACCTGATCGGATGTAATTCTACCTCTGTTACCTGCAACCAGTCGAACAGAAACTCCTGAATTAAAAGCAATACCGCCCCCTTCATATTGATAAATATGCGATAAATGATCGCAAATCAATTCATCTCCGGGTTGGGTATGACATTTAATGGCAATTTGATTAGTCATTGTACCACTCGGACAAAAAAGTGCAGCCGGCATACCAAATAGGGCGGCACACATTTTTTCCAATTTATTTACCGTTGGATCTTCCCCGAACACATCATCTCCCACAATTGCCTGATTCATAGCTTCTAACATTCCAGGGGTAGGGCGGGTAACGGTATCTGACCGATAGTCTATCATCATGATTACGAAGATAATTCCATTCGGGGCATAGCGGTGGGATTTGGATGATTATTTTTCATCATTTTATCGATTACACGTAATTTTTACCATTTTCCGGCGTTTTTTCCACATATTCAAATGATTATACAGTATATTTCGTACCTTTGTAAACTTGCTTACTAAGCAATGCGAATGCTATTAGTTAGTTGGAAACATTTCGCTCGCTTAATTGTCTTTATTAATGTAATACTATCCCATGAGGCAGCTTAAAATTGCAACCCAGATTACCAATCGCGATTCTCAGGCAGTAGAAAAATACCTGCAGGAGATATCTAAAATCCCCATGATTACTCCGGAAGAGGAAACAACCCTTGCCCAGCGTATTAAAATGGGTGATCAAAGAGCCTTGGATAAACTGGTGCAAGCCAACCTCCGTTTCGTGGTATCTGTAGCAAAACAATATCAACACCAGGGTTTGTCACTTAGCGATCTTATTAATGAAGGTAACCTTGGTTTAATCAAGGCCGCTCAGCGTTTTGATGAAACAAAGGGTTTCAAATTCATTTCTTACGCAGTTTGGTGGATTCGCCAGTCTATATTACAAGCACTTGCAGAACAAGGAAGATTGGTGCGTTTGCCACAAAATAAAATTGGAACCTACAATAAGGCAAACAAAGCTTACATGGCTTTCGAGCAGGAACACGAACGCGAGCCTTCTACAGAGGAATTGGCTGAAATTTTGGAAATGAGTGAAACGGAAATTAACAACATTTTCCAAAGTAATACTCGTCACACCTCATTAGATGCACCCGTTCATGAAGCCGAAGATGTGGCAATGGGCGATTTATTGGAAGGAAGTGATGACACCGACGAAGATGTGATGAAAGATTCACTCAGAGAAGAAATACGTAGGGTATTAAAATCTTTAAGTCCTCGTGAAGCAGAAATCGTTAATGCGTATTTTGGGTTGGATGGTGAAAATGGAGTAACCATTGAACAAATAGGAATGAAATACGATTTAACCAAAGAAAGAATTCGTCAAATTAAAGAGCGTGCCATTAAGCGCCTCCAGAAAGCACGATATAGCAATTCTTTAAAAGCCTATTTGGGTTAATTTTTAAAACAGATTACACAAACCCTCGGCTAATCCCGGGGGTTTTTTGTGAAGGATATCCACAGTTGAGTTTCTAACAAATTCTCAGCCTTTTTATTAATAACTTTGCATTCGAAAAAAGAATAGAATGAACTCAGCGGAAACAGAAAAAGTGCATGTACTGATTATTGGTTCCGGTCCGGCAGGATATACCGCAGCCATTTATGCAGCAAGAGCCAATATGAAGCCGGTTTTATATCAGGGAATTCAACCGGGCGGACAATTAACCATTACTACAGAAGTTGAAAATTATCCCGGATATCCTGATGGAATTCATGGACCGGATATGATGGTGCATTTTGAAAAACAGGCTGCTCGAATGGGGGCAGATATCCGTTATGGTATGGCAACCCGCGTAGATTTTTCCGGTCAACCCTATAAAGTTTGGATAGATGATGAAAAGCTGATTGAAGCCGATGCCGTTATTATATCTACGGGTGCGTCTGCTAAGTGGTTAGGCTTACCCGGGGAAGAGCGGCTGAATGGATATGGAGTTAGTGCTTGTGCTGTTTGTGATGGCTTTTTCTTTAAAGGAAAAGAAGTAGCCATAGTGGGGGCCGGTGATACTGCTGCAGAAGAAGCACTGTATTTATCAAAACTTTGTTCAACCGTTCATATGTTGATCAGGAAAGATAAAATGCGAGCCAGTAAAGTGATGCAACAACGTGTATTACAAACTCCCAATATTAAAGTGTATTGGAATACGGATACACAAGATATTTTGGGTGATAAAAAAGTGGAAGCTGTTCAAATTAGTAATAATAAAACCGGTGAAATCAGCACCATTCCAGTAAGTGCATTTTTTGTTGCAATAGGTCATCAGCCGAATAGTCAGATTTTTCAGCCCTATATCAAAATGGATGAAACGGGATATATACTCACAGAACCAGGAACTACCAAAACCAATGTGGAAGGTGTATTTGCAGCGGGTGATGTGCAGGATAAAAATTATCGTCAGGCAGTTACAGCAGCCGGAAGTGGCTGCATGGCTGCCCTTGATGCAGAAAGATATTTAAGTGCTAAAGGTTGGGTATAATCCTGATCAACTTATTTTTCCATTATGTATTCCATACATCTGCAAGAACTTCGCTTCTTTTGTTTCCATGGATTGTATCCAGAAGAATCCAAGCTAGGAAATGAGTTTGAAGTAAATGTTACCATTCGCGTAGGCAATCATCCCAAAAATATTGATATCAGTACTCTACAGGTTGATTATTCCAAAGCATTTCAAATCATTGAAGCCAGGATGAAAATTGCTACTCCTTTGCTGGAAACGCTGGCAACTGATATTGCTAATGAAATGTTACAATCATTTCCATCCGTTGAAAGTATTTCGATTTCTATATATAAACTGCATCCTCCCATTCCGGGCTATATCGGAAAAGTTGGCGTGGAATTTGATATTGCAAGAGATAAATAAAGCCTCATGAAATATTGCCTCATTCTCTGTATGCTGTTTACACCCTTTCTTAGGGCTCAGCAATCATCTATACTTCAAAATGCCGAGCAATTGGAAAAACAATTGAAAGAGCAGGAGGCTATTAAAGTGTATCAAACAGTTTTGTTGCAGGATGCAGCTAATGCTTTCGCCCTGGTTAAACTGGCTGAATTACATGCTTTACTTGGAGATAAAGAAACAGATAAAAAAAATAAAAAGCTTCTTTATGAAACTGCCTATTCCTATGCGAGAAGGTCCTGGACTACCGATAGCAATCGGGTAGAGTCGAATTATGTTATGGCGATGGCTTCAGGAAAAATGACAGACTTTGAATCAGATAATAAAAAAGTGGTGGGCTATGTTCGTGATATCAAGGATTATGCAGAGCGGGCAGTTAAAATCAATCCTAACTATGGTAAGGCACAATATGTATTGGGAAAATGGCACTATGAAATGTATATACTTTCTGCATTTAAAAAAGCTGCTGTTAAATTAATGTATGGCGGACTTCCTTCGGGAGATTTGGATATTGCTATCGCATGTATGGAAAAATGTCGTTTACTGGAACCCTATTTTACGAGTAATTATTTAGATTTGGGAAGAGCGTACAAAGAAAAGGGAAGGCCATCACAAGCCATCGATGTGTTAAGCCGATTACAAAAATTACCAAACCGAAATTCAGCAGATCCAATAATTAAATCTGCAGGAGCAGAATTATTATCTACCTTACAATAAAAATTTTATGGAACTTACCGAACAATTCGAAGCAGCAGTTGCCAATAGTAAAACACTTTCCGAAAAACCTGATAATGAAACTTTATTGGCATTATATTCACTTTATAAGCAAGCAACTGAGGGGGATTGCAAACCAGAACAGGCACCGTCGAACCCTTTTGATTTTGTTGCAAAGTTTAAGTATGAGGCTTGGAGTAAACTAACGGGCACCAGCTCTGCAGATGCTATGCAGCAATATATTCAATTGGTAAATCGGTTAAAGGGCGCTTAACAGGCTATCTAATTTTATATTTTTTTGTTTTTCCATTTACCACTGTTCATATACAACACCGAGGGGATTAATAGAGTTGTCCAGTACAGCCATTCACTACCCCAGCCAATGGTAATGGATAGATTCCACTTTTCCAATACCAGGTAAACATAAAGGCAATATAAAATAATAGCCAGGGTTTCAGTAATTAGATTCAATTTCGAATTCCCTGTACCAGTTACTGCATTCATCCAAACAACTGAAACAGACATCAGCAGCATGGCTATAGAAACAATCCGTAAAACGGGAATACCCGCCTGAATAAAGTCAGCTCCCTGACCGTAAATCATTAAAAAATATTCCGGAAAGGCATTAATCAGTACAAAAACGATAGTAGCAAATCCAAAACTCCAGAACATGATTCGCCGAATTAATGCCATTACTTCATGTTGAAGTCCTTGTCCGATTACATTACTAACCATTGAGTTGGATGTTGCAGCAAATGCCCATGTGAAACAACCAAAAAATCCAAAAATATTTCGCATTGTATTCGATACAGCCAATGACTGGGTTCCATGATGTTCTATTAAAATGTAAAAGAACTCCCAACTGATAATGCTAATTGCAAACTGCAAAATCAAAGGTGCTGATTGCTGAAGAATTAGACGGATGTTGGGAACATCGAGTTTGAAATTTTTGAATAAATCTAAGCTTCTGGTTACTCCATTAAAATTGATTACCCAAAAAATTACAACCAGTCCGGCTATTTCACTTATTACGGAGGCAATGGCTGCTCCATTGAACCCCAGTGAGGGCAAACCAAAATTTCCATAGATTAGTCCGTAATCAAGCAGAATATTACAAATGGCTTCCGTAGCAGTACCTACTATTAACCATTTGCTCTGATTGGTACCCACTAACAGTGCATTTCTCATTTGATAGAGATATAGAAAGGGCAATCCCCAAATGCGTATCCGCAGAAACTGAACACAATATTGAACGCTTAAGGGATCTTGTAAAACTTTTTGAAGTACAATAGGTGCTAAAAACCAGGTAATTATAATTCCTGCAACAGCCAATACAATCGAAATCCTCACTCCCTGAGCAAATAAGCTACCTATGGCATCCATCCGGTTTTCGCCTGCTCTCCTCGAAATTAAAGCCTGTAATCCATTGTTTAAACCTTGTCCGACTACCGCAAAAATCAAATAATATACTCCGGTAATTCCCGCAACTGCCAATTCCCTCTGTCCTAATCTACCCAAAAAAATATTATTAACAATAAAGTTGAGTTGGGGCACCAGAATCGACAATGCGATGGGAAGTGCAATTGATAAAATTTGTTTGTTGGAAACAGATACTTGAAGGGAAGCGTTTGAATTCATTTCGCTGTAAAGCTACAATTTTGTGCTTTAATAGCCGAATGCTGCATTATGATTGCTTTTTAAGTAACATTGCAGTGTAATTAGAAGGGAATGGTTCACAAAAAATTAAGTTTTTATTCCAAAACCTATCCTCCGGTTTCCTATACCGGTCAGGACGAATTATTCCTGCAAATCGGTCCCCATCAAATCCATGTTTTGGTTAGAAGTGGCTTACAAAATATTCCTGAGGCATGGGAACAGTTTGATATTGATGTAGAAGAAGACTGGACTGATATTTTGAAATCTGTTCTGCAGCAATCGGAATTATTAAGAAGAAATTTCAGTGAACGGCACATTGCATTTAGTTTTCCGGAGGTGTTGGTAATCCCTGAATCTAAATTCAGTTCATCCACTACAAAAGATCTATGTAACCTGATGTTTGGAGAACAGCATCAGGCATGGATTGGGTATAAAAAACTTCCCAGACATTTACAAATGATGCTGGCATTTCGGGTTCATCCAAATATTATACAATGGATAATTGAAAGATTTCCAAGCTATGATACCACCCATATTTATGCTGAAATTATTCAAAAAGGCATCCAGGCTGCATTACCAAATGAAAACCGGGTAAGTTTGTATTTCTCTGAAAAAAATTTTGTGATGCTGTTGGTTAGTGGGGGTCAGCTTCAATTTATACAAACATTTGACTATGTTACCGAAGATGATATTATGTATGAGATGCTGAATGCTTTACATCAACTGCATACTATTCCTGCCCAAACTGCTGTTGCTATTTCCGGATCGCTTACTTTAGGATCAGCATTGATAGAGAAGATGCAGCCATTATTTGCTCAAGTGGGTTGGAATGTTATTTCACCCGTGGGAATTTTTGAGCAGGTATATGAACAGTATCCTGCATATTATTGTACATTACTTCAACAGTGGATGGAATGAGGATAATTTCAGGAAAATGGGGAGGGAGAAGAATTCAACCTCCGGCTCAAATGCCCCATACACGCCCCACTACCGATATTGCAAGAGAGGGGCTCTTTAATATTTTGCAGAACCGAATGAACTTGGAGGGCATTCGTACCCTCGATTTGTTTGGTGGAACGGGCGCAATTAGTTACGAATTGGCATCACGAGGAGCAGCCAGTGGAACCATTATTGAAAAGGATCCGGTAATGTTCCAGTTTATTCAAAAAAATTTACAACAATTAGGTATAACCGAACATAAGGTGATTAGGATGGATGTCTTTTCTTTTTTGCAGTCGGTAAATGAATCTTTCGATTTTATTTTTGCCGGACCGCCCTATGCCTTATTGAATATTGATGATTTACCGGCTATAATAGTTAAAAAAAATCTGATTGCTGGTGGAGGATATTTTGTATTGGAACATACACCCAGAAATAACTATCAGCAGGTTCCCGGATTTGTATGGGAACGTAAATACGGGACTACAATTTTTTCTTTTTTTCAACGATTGTCGGAGTAGCAAAATCTCTTGGAAACAAAAAGGTTGATTATGACTAAAGCTGAGTTGAGGATTGTGTATCGTGAAAAGAGAAGCTTATTGAGTGAAGCAGATCAAGTAGTGCTTAACCAAAAATTATTACAGCATTTTTCTTCAATAAATTTTCCATCTCTACGCAAAGTATTATCGTTTTGTAAACATCCACTGAGGGCAGAACCGGATACTTTTCTTTTTACCAATTGGTTGCAAAGTATGTATCCGGAAGTTTCATTCGCCTATCCTGTTGTGGAGTGGGAGCCCGGAAAGATGAAAGCAGTGGTTTCTGAAATCGATCCTCCTTTTCCGGTTAGTGATTGGGGAATACCAGAGCCCGTTGGAAAAGAAATTTGGTTGCCAGATACCATTGATTTGATTTTAGTTCCTTTACTGGTAGCCGATGCTAAAGGGCATCGGGTTGGATATGGGGGAGGATATTACGACCGCTTTTTAGCCAAAACCAGAAACGATTCATTAAAAATAGGAATTGGCTTTTTCGAAATCATTGATTCTATAGCCGATACCGCTGATTTTGATGTACCTTTAGATGGTTGTATTACACCCTCAGGTTTTTATGAATTTTAATACCATTTTTCTTAAATCTTTCCGGGTATTATTATTGCCAGTAGCCTGGTTATATGGTGCAATTATCAAAATCAGGAATAGATTATATGATAATAAGTATTGGAAATCTGCGCAGTTTAACTTCCCCGTTATTGCGGTGGGGAATCTGGCAGTAGGTGGAACCGGAAAATCTCCCATGGTAGAATACCTGATAAGTTTGTTACAACCTAATTTTAGGATGGCAGTTTTAAGTAGAGGATATAAAAGAAAAACAAAAGGGTATGTTTTGGCAAGAGAGTATACAACTGCATTGGAAATAGGAGATGAGCCGATGCAGTTTCATTTGAAATTTCCAGATATTGCTGTTGCAGTATGTGAAGAAAGATTGGTGGGTATTCCCTACTTACTGCAGGATATACCTGATTTGCAGGTTATCATTTTAGATGATGCCTATCAGCACAGAGAAGTTATTCCGGGGTTAAATATTTTATTAACCGAGTATGGAAATTTGTATGCACAGGATTATTTTTTACCAACAGGTGATTTGAGAGATGAAAGAAAATCAGCTCGTAGAGCAGAAATTATTGTGGTTACCAAATGTCCGGAAACACTTACGCATGATGAGAAGTATCAAATATTGCGTCAATTAAATTTGTTACCACATCAACGTATCTTTTTTACTTCCATTGCTTATGGAACGCCCTATCATATTTTTAATTCAACCGATGAATGGCATCTAACGCAGCGGGATGAAGTACTATTAGTTTGTGGTATTGCTAATCCTGCTCCTTTGAAAAATTATTTATCAGATAAAGTTCATTCCTATTCTCAACTCGATTATGCCGATCACCATATTTTTTCAATTGATGATTTGCATGAAATTCAACAAAACTTCAACAAAATAGCTGCAAGAGATAAATTAATACTTACAACTGAAAAAGACGCAGTACGACTATTAAAGTTTCAACCACAACTTAGCGCGTTGCCTCTCTACGTGATTCCAATTCATCATTATTTCCTATTCAATGAGGGGGTCTTTTTTAATGAAGTAATCGCTGCATTTGTATCCGGATTTTCATATCAACTACCTCATGAAGAAGCAAAAGCATAAACAAAAAAGTAAACACGCAGCCGTTAGTAGTCATAACCGTGAATTATTGCAAAAGGGTAAACTTGAAATAACCCGTTCGGGGATGGGGTATGTAATTACCGGACAAGAGGGTATGGATGTAATGGTTAAGCCAGGTGATTTTAATACAGCACTTAATGGAGATACGGTTCGTGTTAAGATAATCCGTGAGAATCCCCGCACCCGTAAACGGGAAGGAAGAATAACTGAAGTGCTCAGTAG